>Ga0153942_1000073_pt1 | contig 32305 bp, 49 predicted proteins | sample TSNJ026MetaG_FD_104731 | JGI IMG/M metagenome (GOLD analysis project Ga0153942, IMG submission 104731) | Attine ant fungus gardens microbial communities from New Jersey, USA - TSNJ026 MetaG | ecosystem: Host-associated > Fungi > Mycelium > Unclassified | place: USA: New Jersey, Brendan T. Byrne... | reverse complement strand
GACAGGGAGACTGACGACGAAAGAGCTGGGGCCTGCAGAGGACGGCGAGGAGGAGAAAAGCGACGGTGGAGGAGCCATACACAACCAGCGGGAGCCAGGCCATGCTTTCCCACGCCTCATCATGACTCGCCGCCATGTGCTCTGGTACGCTCAAATCCTCCCCGCCACCGTCCCCGTCCTCCTCCTCGCCTCTGCCGTCCATCTCGTACGTCCATCTCCTCCTCGCCCTCACTGTCGCTCATCTCCTGCAGGGTCTCCAGCTCACCCAGCTCACCCTGGCTCATGAGAAATACATGGACCATGCTACTCATCGCGTCGCAGCCCTCGAGGCCCAGCTTGCCGCCCTCCGCGAATCCAAAAAATAATACTAGTTCATTATCTACTTTGTAAGCAATCTGCGGTGTCGATGGTACGCTTTCGCACAGCTGCCGTCACCGTCAGTTCCGTTTATCACCGTTGTCCACACTCGGCTCACCTCAAAACACCCGACGTTAGTCCTGTCACTGTTTGCACCGTGTCCTGACCCCGCCGGATCTTGAACACATCATACGCTGCACAGCCCAGTCAGCCATCCCTCTCTATCACCAGTTCTCTCACTCACAGACAAATATCAAATCCATCATTAGCTTCGCCTGAGTCATCCCCAGCCAGTACCCATCCTCTTCTAGCTGTTCCAATTCCTTTTCATCCTCCTTCGTCCTCGTCCCTGCCCTGCTTACACTGTCCCGGTATAATCGTTCTTCCACTATCACAATTTAGTTGGGCTCTCTCTCCCAGTCCCTGTCCTATCTTACCTTGTTCCTTTTGCCTCTGAACAACCTGCCGCTCCAGTCCATTTTTTGCCAATCCCACCCATGTAGACATAAACCAACACCAGTCCGCCACCCGTCCTGCCCGCTCCCCCGTCTTCTTTCCCAGCAACCCCAGCTTTGACCACGTCCCCACGTCATCCGCAACCGCGTTCACAAACTCAAGCAGCACCGGTGGCGGCGCGTACAACACCCTCTGCAGCAATGCCTCCTTGCTCCCTTTAGTAGTGTACGGTATTCCTTCTTGTTTCATTATCTCCGTCAGGGGTTCCAGCCAATTAAACAGCAGTAACGTTTTCCTGCAGTCCACCATCAGCACCTGCACCTGTTCCATTAACAGCAAACACCAACCTCGTCATCGACAGTCCAGATGCTGTTGACCTCAACCCTTTCACCAACCCTGCAGATATCCTCCGAAAAGTAGCAACTCGCCCATGGAACAGTAGACACACACGAATAGAATACTGAATCACTTTCTACCATCCACCTTCTCAGTATTAAGTTTAACACAAACAATCCACCTACAAATGCCTTGTCACGACCATAACTCGTCAGAAATACTTCCCTCCACACATCCTCCTTCCGAACGCGTCTTTCCTCCTCGTCCATATCCATTCTTTGCACAATTTTTCTACTTTCTTGCTCACCCTTTTGGCTTGTTCTTGGTGTCCGTGGAGGGTGAGAGGAAAGCGGATTCATGGTAAATGATGCACTGGTATCAAATGCTGCAGAGTAGTGCTGCGAGTCTTCATTAATCCCCTGAAAATGATTTTCAGACGGAAAGCTGATGGGAGTCATCACGTACGAGCATGAGCATGAGCATGAACTAAAGCGCCTAAAAGTACAGCCAAACAACCAACAACACCCACTCCATCCTGCTTTCAGACATTAATTTCATGTCATCCTCCTACACCCGTTCCCCAACCGGTCTTCGTTCTCCCCTTCCTCTTCGTTCCACTGCCGCCTCCCCGAAACCAACATGCAAATTCGACTCAGAATCACTAAGAGTTTATATCAAGAAACTTCTTTTGGCCACATTTCAAGATAACACATGGCCTGACATTAAAGACCAAAACGACCGTATAAAAGGATGGAACAAGGAGATTGGAGAGCGGGTCAAGGAGCGTATGTTGGAGATTCAGCCTCATGGATAGTACGTCGTGTTCACTGTTGCTTCTCTCCTTGGTTGACGGCTTTCCACTTGTTAGCAAGTATGTTGTGATGACACAGACGACAAGGAACTTGGGTCAGGGAGGAAGGTACATCGTCCTAACTACTCACAAACAAACAATTCACGTGGCTGATTGGAGGAGGGCTCGTTTAGAATAGATATGGTCTCCCACTGGGATGAGAATGACGTCGTCGCTAAAGAGATCTTTTTCAATGTGAGTTCAAATGACCCATGACAGTCACATTTTCGCATAAGCTATTTCTATAGGACTCGCTCGTTTGCATGTGTGTTGCATTAGCCATCTCATAATGGGTCCTCCATACGCCGGTGCAAAGGTGTGTCTTGTGATACCCCTTTTTTTGGAAAGGAACACACACACACACGCCCGATTGATGGATGGTTATCATGACCTTCTGCCGCGCCGCATTGTCCCATCGTGCACCCTGAGATCTTCTTTTTTTTCCGCGTAGAGAAGAAGAGGGAAAATCAAACCTAAAAAAAAACACAAAAATGAAATCATGGTCATGAATTTGATGAACATCAAGTTTCTTCTCGATCTGGACGATCTTGACAAGGGCTACCTATCCCCAATTTACTCTAGTCTAGTTGTGTGTCAAAGTCATGGTCTCATCAGTTCAGGCTGAATCTTTTCTGGGCAGTGATCAACAGCAACAACAACTCACGCTAACCCCTTTTCTCATGGACGTATTTTTATTTATACATGACAATCTTTTTTTTCTCACCAATGCGGTGATGATCTTGTTTCCGATCTGCACCATCTGTGACATTACAGCCCCTAACCATAGTCGTGTTGTTGGCCACTTCCTGAGATGTGAAGAAGAAGGAAGAGAAGAGCAATGATGATGATATGGCAACTTGAGAAAAATGACACCTTGGAATGTTCAAAGCTGTTTTCTCTACATTCTATTTTTTTCGTGAATGGTTTACATTTAGGGGGTTCCCCCAACAGAAATTGAGAGAAACATCCATGGCATAGGGAACATTGATTGTTACACACCATGGAGATCCAGGGCATTTCCCTGTCAGAAGTTTATGTCAGCTCTCAGACAGACTCCTCCCTCAAAATGGTTAACTACTGTAGAGCGGTGATCACACAAAAGCCTTATCCCACGGACGACTGTCAACTCCACTCGGGATGAGAACAGGATATCGAGAATTTTAAACAGATACAAATATTGAATAGGGTTAGGGTTAGAATACTCGACTGACATGAAAAAAGCCTGCTCAGCCAGAGTGGCCGAAGCAGGACAGGAAAATATTGAGACAGTGCATGAGCCGAAGCCCATACAAACCGCAGACTCCCTCTGAGGACAAAGGTCGCCGTGCTATGGAGAGCTTCCACGGCCCACAAACCCATGTACCTGAAGGGGCTTGTGCCATCAAGGTAAGTATGAAGTGTTCAGATGCCGAGACGGTTGATTATATACCTCGTAATCGCGCACGGACCAGTTTGTCACGTGTAAAATTGATTGACTAGGAAATTCTTTGTTTTTTTTGGTCTACCAGAGTGTTTGGTTTGTTCTCTGACCTTTGAAACCTTTGAATGTTGCGATCGTGGCCAGGGTTATGTTCATCAGAGGTGATGGAGATACATCAATTTTTGAACACTTTTCTATTGTTATAACAAAACAGATTCATAAGGAATGTTGTGAGAGAAATTGAGAGCTTTGAGATGCCTGCTTGATCTTCTTCTTTTCCACGATTCTTTATCTATTGCTGGGTGCTCGACCGCAATTCAGTTGATCCGTTGTTACAAATGCATCTCATTTCCGCTCTCCCTCTTCCAGTCCTTTTGTTTTCCTTTTGTTATATGTCCTATGAAATCCCACAAACAGTTGAACACAGTTTAGCTGCCTCTTTTTTGTCAACAGAAGCTCTATTACTTGCTCTTGCTCATATACCAGTCAGTGCCTTGGAAGTTGTGACATGTCTTCATGGTTGGTTATTAATATCATGCTGATCCTACAAACAGTGCATTTGTCATCAAAGATCGGCCACGTTCACAATTGGAATTTATTCTCACATACATCTTTTTCTTCAAAAAAAAAGAGAAACCTGATTGCGCGCCCATCAGATAAAGAGTCGAGGTATGCATCAAATCTGCTTTTCTTTGTCCAGTTGGTGTATGGTGAAAGATCTTCCGTTGTCGGTTCATCCGTCCCCCCTGGGTATTTCCCATCTAGACGCCCTACTAGCAACGAAAATCCAAAAAACTGTAGTCGACATTTTACCTACCCCCTTTTTTTTTGTCTTTCTATTGACAGCTATACGAGAGAACAGTAGAACCGATCAATTCTACATTCAAATCAAACTAACCTGAATCCAAGCCCTTTGAGATACTAATCTAAATGCCATAATATTTTTTGAAAAAATACTCGTTGAACCCGGCGGCCGAACCTTTTTCGTTCACTCACTTCTTTCTCCATTTGGAAAAACCATATTGATAACGTTGAGGTTTTTTTGATCATCATCAACGTCACCAGAACAACCCGCTTCTTCTTCTTCTTCTGCTTCTGATACATATATCCGAGTCTAACCCTCAACTATGAAATGAAGGTTTCCTATAAAAAAATGGGTCGACATATCTTATTTTTCAGGAAACCAGTTTTCCTCGTCTCGAGTTGCGTCTTTCTAATTGAAAGTCAATTGCAACGCTCATTCGGTCAAATAAAATGAAGCTTCTCTTCTAAAACGGCCGAGACAGACAGAGAGAGATACAGGGATACAGAGAGCCCTGTCCAGTTTAATGAATGAATGAACAAGAACCATCCTATGCACTATAGACAAAACTAAAACCTGGAACGCCTCTCTCCTGTGTTACTCAAATAATAAGTATATAGATACGATGTCCGAGAGAGATCTTTTTTTCCCAACTTCCCCCCCCTCTGCCAACTACACCCGAGGAGCTGGTTACCATATCATTTATCATTATCAAAAAGTCGCCACAGAGTGTTCATTCCCTTTTCTTCTTCGCCGCCCTTCCATCTATCCTGAACCTTCACGTAAAGTCAGCCTTCCTCTCCGTCCCTTACGATTGTAGTCAAAAAAAAAGCCTTGAGAGATGAATGAATAACCTAACTGACCTGACGTTATCATTATCTTTTTTCCGATCAGGCTCTAAACGAAAAAAAGCAACCTTTCAAGTCCAGAACCTCGTTATCAAAAAATAGTCTACAATAACAAATTGACGTCATTTGGTCACAAAACGAAACCAACCCCTTCGCTGTGGTCAAAATAGCAGTTGTTTTTTTTTTGTATACTTCAAACATATTGACTCGAGTATCAATTTTCGTGTCTCTAAAAAACGCTGCACATCGCTTGACAATTGTGCGTATAAGAGGAGGTGATTTTGTGACTGATTCTCGGCCGAATGGCAAATGTGTCATCCTTTGCATGGTGTTCTAATCGAATGATTTGGCGGAAATTAACGCTTGAAGGCCTTTGGCAGTTCCATCAATGGGCGATATTTCTATCATTTTGACCAAGAAAGTCGACTTGTCTCCGCTACTGTAACACGAATATGAGCGATGTAGATATACAGACATCAACGCTACTGTCCATTGAGCGTTCTAAATGACAGGAGCGCGAAGGGCAATATAACAGTGTTGTGCATGCTAGAAATACACGACTAGTGAGAATGATAAGTAAGATCGTGAGCTCTGCAACAGCTGAAGACGTTCTTAAATGAGAGAACGTTTCAGGGCAGTGTCCAAAGAATCATACTGCACAGCAAATTGACAAATAATCACCTGAAATTGAACCAGCTAAAGCAGAATTCGAAAAAGAAGGGCAAACCGGTTTGTTGAAGGACCGCGCCCATCTAACTGTGCATCGGACTGCCGATGTATTCACTCCCGGAGGCCAATTCAGGAAGTGAATCAGGCTCTGCCTGGATATATTGAGTTGATAGCGGGCTCTTTGTCGTACTCTTCTTGTAACGCCGCCCGAGGAGCGTTGCACCTCGCATGTCGAGCTCAAATTCCTTCGTTCCCTTTATGTGGGATCTTTTGCCACCCAAAGCCAAACCAACGTCTCGTGATCCTGCACGACCTTCCTGAATGGTAGCTGAATTCGAGATTTGATCGCTCTGTTCCTCGTCTTCGTTATAAGACCCATCACCTCTCTCATCCTCTTCATTCAAATTACTCAAAAATCCACGTACACCAACTGCTCGGCCATTCAACTTGCGTCTTCTAGCTCCTTCTTCTTCCATAAGATGCACGGCATGCGAAACATCGATTGCTTCTTTGAGTGCAATACCCGGACTCTTTCCCTCCTGGATACGACCTCTGGCAGCACAGAGCAACGGAGAATCCAGAGGTTCCCCTGTGAAACCGCTGTAGTTACGTGGTGTCGGCGGTGCCGGTGGTGCGGGGACTGCATTACACCAAGGGTGAGCCAAGAACTCGTCAATAGTATATCGCTGAGAAGGGTCCACGCAGAGAAGATGCCTAATCAGATCTTTGGCTGTAGAATGATCAACTCACAGCTTAAGAACCCCGCAGGCAGAACTCACCGTCAGAACTAATGTCATCCCACCAAGGACTGAGAAAAGTATAATAGCCTCTTGCCACCTTCTCAGTAAGCACATTTATACTTTCGTCGTAGAAGGGAGGGAAACCACATAATAGGGTATAAAGAACGCACCCTAGCGCCCACATGTCGACGCTCTTGCTGTATCGTTCATCCTTTACAATCTCAGGAGCCGTGTACCCAACCGTGCCACAAGGGGTCATGGTCTCCTCATTCCATACAACTTTGCTGAGCCCGAAATCAGCTATTTTGATTTTGCCAATGCCGCCTCCCCCAACTCCGGGAATAAATTCGCCTTCGTCCTCTTTACCCTCATCGTAAGGACGTACAATGGGATATTTCGAGGGGACAGTCTCAACACGTTCAAAAAGTAAGTTTTCCGGTTTGATGTCACGGTGCACGACTCCGCGTTCCTCATGGAGATACCGAATTCCATGCGCAACCTGCAGGATAACATGTCGAGCAAGGTTTTCGCTGAAGTACGTGAGTTTGACAATTTGATGGAATAGCTCTCCTCCTCCCATTACTGGAAGGCGCTTAACGAAATTCAATAAGAAAAGTCAGATCACCTACATTCCATGATTAGGAAGTAATATTCTGAGGTTTCAAAAAAATTGTACAGTTTGACAATCGAGGAATGGTTGATACCGCGCATTATCTGCACCTCTAGAAGGAACATGAGCTCTGTAAAATGCGAGCATTGGATCCAGCAGACCTTTGAGGATATTTGCACGCTAGGAAATTGTATGATGTCAGGATTCTGATAGCTGATGAGAGTCAAGGACAGAAAACAACTGCACCTCTGTTACGCGCGGCTTCTTCTTGAACAGCTGGTTCAAGTGCTTTTCACCAGCCTGGGGATGGTGTGAAGGCGCACGCAGTAGAGAATTGATCAGTTGAAATTTTGAAAGAAAAAGGATATTGAATTGACAATAAGTGAAGACACTAACCTGAGAGGCATTGAGTTCATATTTACGAACGATTTTCACTGTTGTCGATCGCAGGTAAGAAAAACGACGAGCTTTAAAACACAGACGCAAACCTGCGACGCTCTTTCCGGAAGATATTTCAACCGCTTTGTACACATTTGAGAAAGCGCCACTATGAAAAGCAATCAGGCATGATCACCGGATCATCTGTTGACAAAACTCACTCGCCCATTTTCTCTAGGAGTCTGAAGTTTTCAAGGCCCTTGTAAGTGGGCATCTTCAGTTTGCTCTCACGCTCTTCGTCCACCATAGTTTGCACAATCTCACGCGCAGGTGGAGACCTCCTGGATTGCTGGTCCTGTCGAACATTGTGTTGTGCAGCGTGTGTCGCAGTATGTGCTTGTTCCTGTTGACGTAGAGCACGTGAGTTAGCTTGCGTGAGCTGAGTGTTCTGCTCATCGCGGTTTTTGGCAGCGTCTGAACGTACGGCATGATGATGTTTGCCATGGCGAATGAGGTCTAAGAAGAATTGGCAATTAGAAATAAATGGAGGAACACGATCAGCAGTAGACACTACTCTTGAAAGCTTCAACAACGTTGGGAGGCATTTCGCAAGAGGACGCGGAGCCTGCGGAGAAAGAACTGAAGGGAAGAGAAAAGGAGGAGTAATGGAGAATGTAATAATTGTCGGCATTTGTCACGACTAACGGCAATCAGGATGACGTCATTTACGTCATCTGCTGAAATTTGCTGGGCAACCTGGAATGTCTTCATCACTTCCTAGCAGAGGGCGCTGATATATTGTGTGGCTTTCTTCAGAAAGCCAAGGACCTAGCTCATGATAACTCGCAATTTCTGGAATTACAATTTGTCACATGGAATCACAGTGTTGTGACTTGACTAGTTTAAACTATTATTATACCGTGGGATACTCCATATGATGGAAGCCGTACGGTTCGTGTTTACTGGCATTTTCAAGTATAGTGATGAGTGGACTTGCCGATGAGCTTTTGGCAGAACTAGCGGGGCTTTCTGGAGAAGAGAATGAGGAAGAGGAACAAGAATCCGAAACACCGCCATCTTCTACCCTAGCTGAGGCATCTTCAAATACTGGACAAAAACGTAAAGCAGAAGCACCTGTGTCTGATGATGAAATGCTTGGAGGAGAGGAAGAAGAAACAGATGAGGGTGAAGCAGGACTTGTGCTAGAAGGAGGAGTGAAACCTGCAGACGAGTTAGATGCTGAGGACGTGCAGCAAATGGAACTTGGTGATATCGACGACATTGGAAAAATTGCAAAGTTAGAAAGCAGCAAACGAATGATGGATGTCCTTAAAGTAAGGCTGTATTTTCCCTCAAAATACTTGGCGATTTATCAGTTCTACAGGAGATTGAAAGGTATCGGGAAAACCCATCGTCTGCAGCGCAAATGGTGCTTCCTGCGCACTCGAATCCGGAATACAATGTTATTGTGCAAGCAAATAATCTGTCTGTAGATGTGGAAAACGAAATTCTCATTGTGAACAAGGTAGGTGAGTTACATTACAATTCAAAGTCGCATCTCCTGATGACATTCACAGTTCATCCGAGATCATTATGCGCGAAGATTTCCTGAACTTGAACAACTTGTCACCGATCCCGCCATGTATATACGTTCTGTGCGGGTATTGGCAGATGCTGAGGTCAGTTTCTCCAGATGATATTCACAGATTGCTCAGCCTTTACAGGATCTGACAAAAGTTAACCTGAATGGAGTATTACCCCCTGCCATCATCATGAGCGTAGTTGTCACCGCATCCACGTCATCGGGTAGGCGCCTTTCTGATAAAGAATGGAAGGCCATAGACAAGGCTTGCAATCTTGCCGATAGGCTAGAGGAGGCCCGTAAACAGGTGTGGAACGGTTTATATGTCTCATGACAACTGAATGCCAAATTTCATCTTCAAGATTTTCATGTACGTTAGCTCAAGAATGAATGTGCTTGCTCCCAATCTGTCAGCTATTATTGGTACTACTACAGCTGCGAAATTGCTAGGAGTTGCTGGAGGTTTGGCTGGATTGGCTAAAATGCCAGCATGCAATGTTCATGTATGTCATATTATCTTGTCACTCGTTTGATACCCACGTCTCTTTAGCTCTTGGGTGCCCAGAAGAAGATTACAGCGGGATTCTCGACTGCAACACAACGACGACACACTGGGTTCATCTTTCAGTCCGAGCTCGTCGTGCAAACTCCACCAGAGTATCAATTAAAGGTGCAACGAACCGTAGGGGCGAAGAGTGTACTAGCTGCTCGAATGGACCTTGAGCGGATGCGACGTGATGGTGATTCTCGAATAGTCAAGTCCGAGCCTATTTTATCTAACTGATTTCTTGAGGTTCATACGGGGAATTATTGCGGGACAAGATCGAGAAGCACATCGATCGACTTGCTGCCCCACCCCCAGCTAAAGTTACCAAAGCACTTCCCATTCCTGGTGATGGTCCAAAGAAGCGAAGAGGAGGTAAACGGTGGGTCTGGGTGTTAGGTTGACTCAAGACATGAGTTAACATGCAAATTGTCTAGGGCACGCAAGGCGAAGGAGGCTTACGCCCAAACAGAACTACGCAAACTTCAGAACCGAATGGCATTTGGTGAAGCAGAAGAGGAGGTTGGAGCATTCGATCAGACCAAGGGTCTGGGTCTCATTGGAGTTGGGACAGGCAAGGTCCGTGCTGGAATGGGAGATGCTAAAAGTCGAGGTGAGTGTTGACGTGGGCGATGCAATAAGCTCAGATACTCACTGTTCATTGTAGCGAAACTTTCAAAAGCAAACAAACTCAGAACCGCTGCGATTACTCGATCAGCTCAGGCAGCTCAGATTTCGGGCACAGCAACATCATTAAGTGTAACGCCAGCTCAAGGTGAGTCGGTCTGGATATCCAGGGTTCAGAGTTTGACATCTTTGCGCCAGGTTTTGAACTCACTAACAAAGCAGCGATGGCACAACGAGTGAAGGAGGCTAACGAGAAATGGTTTGGCTCAGGAACCTTTTCCTTTGCGGGTCAACAAGGCACCTAAGCTTTGTGTGGACCTTCAGATTCCTGCCCGGTTGATTAAGAGATCTATTCTTTGTCTGAATAGCATGCATAAAATGGATAGTGATACATCGTGCAGAATCATAATCAAAGGCAACTAGGATGAAAAGAACAGGGAGGAAGGTATTGATAGTAAACCTTGAAGACCTGGCTTTAGGGAGCTGCTAGTGTTGGAGCCTCGCCATTTGTTTGAGCTGCGCTGACGAAACTCTGATTCTGCTTTACTTGCTGTCGTTTAGAGCGGTAATCACGGATAGCCGACTGGATAGCATCCTCCGCTAGCACTGAAACATTTTCTTAGTGATACGAAATTTGAAAGGTATAACTGAACAGACTTGAGCAATGCAATTTCACAGGAGGAAGACAGAGTTCCTTGGCAATCTCAGTGTTCTTGATTTCACCAGCCTCCTCCAGGCTGAGACCCTTGACACGTTCAGTCATGTACGAACTTGAAGCAATAGCGCTTCCACATCCAAACGTCTTGAACTTGACGTCTGAAATGATTCCATTTTCATCCACACGAATTTGCAACTTCATAACATCCCCACATCTGTAGGAAACCGGTTAGCTCCGGAAAATAGTTGCAGCCAACACAAAAAACACTCACGCAGGTGCTCCTACGAGTCCAGTTCCAACATTTATATCATTCTTGGGAAGAGAGCCGACCTAGAGAGCAGAGGATGTATTATCAGATAACAGAATCTACATGTGCTCCCACTGAAGAGTGAGACACATACGTTTCTGGGCCGTTCATAATGAGAGATAACTTTCTCGTGATAATGGCGAGTCACGGTGACTGGCCGTGCAACAGAACGCATTGAAGCTGGTCGAGCAGCTGCAAGCAAAGGTCTGGCGATTGTAGAGCGAAACATGGCAGATCGTGGCTAACGGAAGAAAGTGGAGAAGTTCCTGATACAAGTTCCTAATACATAAATTCGCTTTGTCATACTGGTCAGTGCTCCAATCTGATTGGCTGTTGACTGGCACGTGTCATGCCACTCCGGAAGCCTCATTAGTTTGAGTCCGGGTCAGGGACTCCAATTAGCCTCTGAGAACAAGCATCCGGTGGATGCCTAAGTGATAATAATAATCTGTGAATAACTTGTGTACGCAACCACCCCGGCAACAGTGTCGAGGCCGCAGATAAACACGGCCAAATAATACCCAGCAAATGATTTGTGGTAATTGGTAACAGCAATGCAGCGAGCAACACATATAACGCCAAGATGACAACCTTGTCGTTATCTTCGCGGCAGACAGAGAACATCCCAAGCACAGCTCGCGCAGTGGCTCTTCTGTTGTCCTCAAGTCCAAGTGTTCAAGATGCTCAGCCAGGGGTCCTACACCAACTCCTTGAATTTTCACATAGATACACTGCACAGGTGTTGACAGATGCAAGTGTATACGCCGAGCATGCTGGGAGAGGAGGTAAGGTTGAGATGAACGACGTAACTCTCGCTGTACAAGCACGTGTCGGTTGGGAGTTCGGCGGTCGCGTTCCAAAAGAGGTGCGATGGTAGTCTCCTACTTGAGCTCTACTCAATCGTTTCTTTCCATCTAGTATATCCTTTCAATGGCAAATGAGGTTAATGCAGTGCCTTTGCCTGCCGTTCCTGAAGTATTTGGTGTGCGGCTGCCACCACAGTCAGAATGCCTCACAAATGTGGATTTCAATATCATTCCAAACAGACCTCCTCCTGATGTTAAAATCTACGATGAAATGGATGATGTGGAAGAATCAGAAGAGGAGGAGGAAGAGCTGGAAGAACTAGAAGAACAGGACATGGATGAGGATATGGAGCTAGCACCTGTCCCAACTCTTCAACCTGTACCTCAAGAATCTCAAGAAGCTCCTTTTCCAATTAGTGCAATTGCCACACCCTCTGATATTGAGATGTTTGGAACTCCGGCTGCCGGAGCAAGCACACAAGAAGTGGATGAAGGAAGTGATGCTGGTGAGGAAGAAGACGGTCTATTCGCAGGTGGGGACGATGAAGAAGAGAGCGACGGCATGGAGGAAGTACAAACGACTCCCAACTCGGGCGAGGTCAAACGGAAGCTAGTAGAGGAGGATGATTACGACTAAAATTAATTCTTTCATATTCTATAAATACGACAGGAACCTTAACAATGTTTCGCACATAAATTAAGTCCATAACCTCGTGAACCTTACCAACCAAGTCGCTTGTCTTGCATGACAACTGCGATAATGACTACCAAAATTCCCATTAGCGCTAGGATGATAACCGTCCAAGCTACTCGAGTTGGGTCAGCCAAGGTTCACAAGCCCAAGTTCGGTCTACTCACAAAAACCTCCAATAGCTTCTGGTATGGCAATGATACGGAGAGTACTGTCTACACTTCCTGATGCTATGAGTTTCGTGGATGGATCAAACTTGACAGCAGTTGGTGGAAATTCATGTGCTTTCAATATGGTACACAATGGCTAAGAGAAGCCAAGTTAGAGGGGGATGATAGGTGTATATTAGTATCACCAACAGTTAGGGTTTTGGTATCCAAAATCCCTATTGATAGATCCGATGAGCCATAACCCAAGAATCGGCCATCCAAGCTGGAGAAGGCATGTCGGTAATACACAGCTAGACTAGTTCATATTGTTACTGACCTGATATCAAAAGCGGTTAAACCCTTGTCACCAACTTTTTTGTGCTTTTCCACAGTCCATGTTTGGGTGTTCCACTTGAGGATGTATCCTCTTCGCGCTGGCGTCTTATGACCAGGCCCACGGGGCAGAGAAGCATTGATGACAGTATATACCACGTCATCGTCACATGGGTGATATCTGGAACTAGCCTTAACGTGTACTAGAGCCTCCCACAAAGTCATACGTACCTCACTGATCGAAAAGTACAAGCTCCGGGACCTATCGAATTGGGCAGATCTATTGTTTGTAGAAGCTCCAGACTTTTTGTCTTCTCCATGAATGAGTTGTTTTTGTTTTTGCTCTTCCTCGACGGTGTTGACATAGCAAGCATTTTTGTGGAGTAGACATGAAGATTGTGCGTCGTTGCGACCACGAACTATTGAGCAATTAAGTCTGAGTGAGTACTGAATCGATAATGAGTTTACAATCTCGCCGGTGGAGGAGAAAGTAGCATCGTAAATCTCTTTTGCCAGCTGAACAGAGCAAGCGGCCGGTATAAGACTGGGAAATAATAAAAGAGACAGCTATAACAATTTCAGAATCAAAGCTAAGAACGGAAGATTGATGCATACATCATGACAACCTGCCACAGCGACCAAGTTACCTTTCGGGGAAAGCACAGTAACCTTCTGTGACCTATTCAGCTCTCTGATTTTCGAAAAGCAATAAAACTGTACTTGATAGTCATCCTCATCTGGTGGTAGGGTGCTTATGAATTTGTCTGGATGAAACCTGAGAGGTAGTTCGGCAAGTTGATGATGCTCGCGATGAATACACATACACATCGTCATTCAGTCTGAACATCCGACAATTCACATTTTCTCCCTGTTGTATCTTTGCAGGAGGGCTGTTAATGCCACATATAATTTTGCTCGACTTCGGCAAGTTAGTATGATCCCGGCATTCGAAGTGACCAGTGCCTGCCTCAAGGTCGACGGCCATACTCGTTGGGGCATCTTCCACTTCTATCTCATTCTTGAGAACCATAGACATGTCCAAGCCTATAGAGTACAACCGCTGTAAGACTGGTTGAGTTCCGGTGCACGGGGTAATTGAGCTGGATCCACACCAGCTTGTTCTTTACACCGCTTTTCGACGAGCCACCGCCACCACCAATGACGATATCATTTGGGGCGACAAATGCCACTGAGTGGATTGGAAATCCGGATAAGGAGTGTTGTGTGTGGCGAGGACGCATGAGAGGGGAATGTGAACACAGACTTCAGGAATAGTGATGGGGACATGTGACCATTTCAAACATCGCTTCTCCTCCACCTTCAAAACGAGGTTCTCGCATTTTCACTTCCGGGCGCTCGGTGCATGTTGCCATCAGTGTAGCCATCGCCTCAAATTATTTGCTGTCTGCTCTGGTTTGAGATGGACGATTTTCCTTCTTTGCCAATAGAAGATGTCATCGGCATTGTCGTCGCAATATCGGGCAATGTCCTCATATCCCTTGCACTCAATCTGCAAAAGTTGGCACATAAGCGATTAGATGCGCAAAAATGCTTTCATGCTAATAGGAGTGGGCACATAAGACCTCTGTTGACCCCCAGACGAGGTTTACCGTACGGACCAAGTCCAAACGAACGAGACGAGGACTCAGACACTGTCACTGAACCTTTGTCTCCTCCGCAGTGGCATATCCCCATCCTTGAATCTCAGCCTTTGCTTTCCTATCGTTCCGGAAGTAATATCGCCCTCGACCGGGAGGACGATCTTCCGGAACACGAATTTTGCAACCCCGGACTCTTTAGACGAATATTATTATTCAAGAAGCCCCCGAACAAGATTAAACAGGTGGGAACGTGATGCGTGGCTCGGAGTCCTCTCAAGGATGGGCAGGTGATGAAGACCAGCAAACGAATGAAACTGCCTATCTAAAATCTAAACTGTGGTAAGCATCCATTTTCGAGTGCATTGCTCCAGTGCGCTCATCAGGCTTCAGGTGGACTGGTTTTACTCTGATGAACGTTGGCGAGCTGGGCAACTTCATATCCTATGCATTTGCCCCTGCGTCTGTGGTGGCTCCGCTAGGGACTGTGAATAACATGAATTTTTACTAGGAATGAAGTCTTATGACGCTGTTTTCTAGTTTGCTCTCATTGCCAATTGTGTATTTGCTCCTCTCATGCTGAGTGAACATTTTCGAAAGGTATATGTCTTGTCAATATGTCCAGAGAGATACTGAACAGCATTCAGCGGGATTTCTTTGGCATATGCATTGCGATCGTTGGCGCTGTGACTGTCGTTCTCTCGTCAAATGCCTCTGATACAAGATTGGATTCTCGTCAGCTACTTGAAGCGATCAAACAAACACCCTTCCTCATATATGTCGGCACCTACATTGTTGGTGCAGTCATTCTTGCCGGCTTGTCGCATGGCAAAATGGGGCGCGTTTATGTGTTTATCGATGTTGGTCTATGCGCTCTCTTTGGTGGTTTTACTGTTTTATCTACGAAAGCACTTTCTACTCTCATTTCACTCAGTTGGTACGGGATTTTTGCGCAATGGATCACGTATCCCCTCATTTTTGTAAGCTCGTGCAGTTCTCCAAGTAGTATTCTTGCTCAAGGTTCTGATATCCAGATACTTCTGGGCACTGGGATTGGGCAAATCAGGTATCTCAACCGAGCATTGATGCGCTTCGACGGCAAGGTGTGTTCGTTGGGCTGTTTCGCGACTTGCGTTCAAATTTATAGTATAGACTGTGATCCCTATCCAATTCGTGTTCTTCACTCTGTCGGCAATCACAGGTAGTGCCATCCTATATGGTGATTTTAAAAAAGCAGGATTTCACGCGATTATCACCTTTTTATACGGATGTGCAGCGACTTTCATTGGCGTCTTCATCATTGCTAATGGTACCACTTCCGACCGAGAAGAACATGTACCTCACATCATTTGCCCCGACGGAGAGGTTCAAGATGGCTCAAGACTTGGCATGGGGACGATTGGAAAAAAATGCCATACGACACTTCAGACTCCTATTCCGAGGAAACGAAACAGTAGCGTTGGTGTAGTGGGCATTGTTTCTCCAGCTCAGGTATGTCCTTCCCTCCTCCCCGTCGTTTCTCAGGGCTTTACTTCATTTATCGAAAGCAACTACTCCTTGCACATACTCCAACTAGAGAATCTCCTGTCGTATCTAGAGAAGGGGAGACTGGATACGAAGACGGCGATATCGCGAGCACGTCTAGCTCATATGGACGTAATAGAAGTTTATCTGGCTTCGTGAACAATAGTGCCTGAAGCGGTGCTAGCTCGCCCCGAAGACGAGAACTGTGACAGACCTGTTCAGAAGTCTTCAAATTTATGGAAACCCGAGCCCTGGGAGCATCGGTGGAAGTTGCATATTTACTCTTATCTGTACATTTTTCTCAGTTATCTCCCCATTGCTTGTTAATATGTTCTGCTCTTACTAGTATTTTTGTGTAATTTAGGATACTGTATCGTTTACATGGCGGTACTACATGTACTAGTAAGGTCCAATACCTTTTGATCAACCGGAACGTTTGAGGTAAGGGTGTACATACATCATTGAATTGGACAAGCATAGGCCCGGTGATCAGGAGACAATCTGAACCTGTCAGTGTTGATAGTTGGCTCTTTCTCGAATTCTTCCCGCTGCTTCTCGAACCCCGAGAAACCAGACTTCTCGAGATGTCAAAGTCATCTTCACTTGTCAAAGTACACCCTTTTCATACCAATTGGAAATTTGAAAACTCATTCGACAATTGCTTATCACACCTATACTCTATGGCTTCCATCGTTGGGTACATTCATTCCCGCTCCATCGTACTATCTGGGAACGGTCCTGCACACTTTGAGACATCTCGACAATCACGATGGCCTGGAGACGCACGTGTGGTAATGTAAGCTTTCAGTGACGCAAAGATGAATCGACATGCACCGCAAGCGCTTTTTCGCGTCTTGTATCCTAGAAATTATGACGAATTTGTCGCTCAATTTGCCAACTTCATGCGAGCTTTTTTGCTTGGGGTTCTCCAAAAGTTCTGGTGGCCTTGGAAACCCACCTTTCAGCTCTCAAGACATCACTACCGACAGTCGGGCTCTGGAAGTCGTACTTACCTGCAAGTTTGTTCTCCCGGGCTATAAATCGCGCTACACAGCACAAGGGAGACGCTACCCCGGATATGCAGCTCTGTCTTTTTACATGCATTGCTTTCTTGATCTATCGAACATTCGTGATATTTTGGCGTCTCTTGTTCCATCCTCTGGCTAGATTTCCTGGTCCAAGACTTGCAGCAGCTACTTCTCTCTACAGAGCATATCATGAAATCATTCGAGGTGGTGAGTTTTTGAATGAACTCCACCAAATGCACACTGTATATGGTATAGTATGTCCATCATCAGACCAAGTGGCTCGCTAATATACTCTCTTTCAGGTACCATAGTTCGAATAGGACCCAACGAGGTATTTCAGCTTTTCATTGACTCTGAATGCTGCCTACAAAGCCGACAGCTACACTTCAACGACCCATGTGCATACCGTGACATATATTCCCTCAAGTACAAGTACAAGAAGGAGTCATCATTCTACAGATGCTTCGGCGTGGACCAGTCTACATTCGGTACGATCAACCCTAACGAAGCCAAAGACAGACGCAGTGTTCTTGGCCCTCTATTCTCGCGGCGTTCTGCCATGGATGCAGAAGACAGTATTCAAGAGCATGTGAGTTTCGGTCTGGCCGTCCTTATCCCAAATTGAACTTTATACAGATTGAAAAGCTTATTGACAGAGTGATGCTCTCTGACGGTCCCTGTAACTTATTCTTGGGTTTCCGTTGTGCGACACTAGACATGATAACTTCCTTTTGCTTTGGGAAGGCCATCGGTGCCTTAGAGAGTGAAAAGTTTGCGTTCCCCCTTCTATTGACCATACAGGCCTCTGTTCCGTTCTTACATTTTGCCAAATTTTTCCCCTGGATTCCTGCTATCATATCATCATGCCCCTCTTTCATCATTTCTCATCTGCCCTGGCAAATCGGGTCACAGCTCGCAATCCGTCGACAAGTCGAAGATTTGGTTGACTCTGTCATCGGAACATCTCCAGAGACTGATCAACGACGCATGTCGAGCGTTTACCATCGCTTGATTTCCAAGCATCCTTCCCCGATGCAACTGGAAGTCAAGCAGTCGCTTCTCGAAGAGGCACTATCACTTCTTCAGGCTGGGAGCGACACCGTCGGAAATACCTGCACAGTTGGAACATATCATATTCTGAACAACCCAGTCATCCACCATAAACTCGTTCAAGAACTTCTTACAGTTGCTCCGGACAAAAACATGCAAGCCAGCCTGGCCATTCTACAGAAGCTCCCATATCTTGTAAGTTCATGTTCTTCTCAATATCTCTCAATATTTCTTAATGGATAAACCATATAGACAGCCGTGATCAAGGAATCTTTGCGGTTGTCTTATGGTTTCGTATCTCCTCTTCCCAGGCTAGTCGAGGGTCCGGATCGACATATTTGCGGAATTCGGATACCTCACGGTGTAAGTCCAATGTTCTGGACCACATCTCATTATCATCTATCCTCACAAATAGCAAATAGACTATTGTTGGGATGAGCGTTACTACCCTTCACCATAACAGCGATCTCTTCCCTCATCCAGAAATTTTTGATCCAGAGCGATGGCTGCAGCCTGAATCCAAAAGCCTTGACCATCTTCTTGCCTCGTTCTCCAAAGGCCCTAGAATGTGCCTTGGCATAAAGTGAGTATAGAGACACATACGAGCGTTGAATGAACGACTCAAGACGCATCAGTTTGGCTTGGGTAGAGTTATATCTGATATTTGGGAACATCTTTCGGCGATTGGCAATTGAACTTGATAGTTCAGGGTGGGTTTACATTCTCTAGTCAGATGTTACTACGACTAATCAATCACATAGTTCCTGCGATTACGACAACTTTAAAGACTACTTCATCCCTGTCCATCAAGGAACACAGCTACACGTGAAGATGACAGAACGTAGGAAATCTCCACATATACTATCATAGCAGGGTTCTGAGGTGCTCTGTCAGAGCAAGAAGTGCGAGGCTTTGCCCATAAGGCATACTCGTGAGGGGAATTGTTTTGTATTCAGCCACATTTCCAAAGACTGGCGTGCCGAAAGAGACCTGCCCCAATTCGCCTTTCTCTGATATGTTATCCTTTATCGCTTGGATCGCCTTTTCAGCCGCTCTAATATACTTTTCTTCTTTCGGGAGAACTCTCAGTCGAATAGCCTTCAAGATTCCATACGCAAATCCTGCTGTTGCTGACGCTTCCAAGTAGCTTGATGGATCGTCAAGGATAGTATGCCAGAGACCTGACGCTCCATCCTGCAACTCCACCAAGGCATCCACTTGAGCTTTGAACGAAGAGACGAGGTAATCGCGCAGCCCATCACCTTTGGAAAGTCCTAACATTTCAATGAAATCTGGGATGGCAATTGTGACCCAGCAATTTCCACGGCCCCACCTAGCTCGACCGAAATGGTGACGCCCATCAAAGGTCCAACCTATCGGGGAATGTTGAGAAGAAGTTGATGAATACGAGGTTTTGAGACTGACCGTGAAACCATAGCCCGGTTACTGGATCTTGGAGATATTTAATACTAGACAAGCCCCTAAGGCAAATACCCAAAAAAGGACAATTGGGCAACTCACTGAATTAAGAATTGCCTTTTAGCCTCTTCGATGTACTCTTTCCTTTTTAATACAAGTCCAATTTTCGCTAATGGCAATACGGTCATCATCAGTGTGTCATCCCAAAGCTGCTGGTAATTCTCTTCTAAATATGTGATGTGCTGTAGGCCTTGTTCTTCGGTACGGGGCATTCCATACATCACCCATTCTGCCCATGCGTCCAGATGGACTGTGTAACTGGCCAAATTGATGTCGTGGAGGTATGCAGCCGTTAAAAGCGGTGACATCGTGTTCACATTCTATCGGAACCTATCAGTCACATGTAGCGGAAGAAGTTTTCGGGGCCCATACTTTTGTTGTTCCTAAATCAAATTGATCGCGGAACCATTTGCGACATATTTCCACAGCGTTCATATCCCCGGTTACTTGAAAGAGACAGAACAACCCATATAGACCTTATATTATATCAGAAATGCATTCATGAAGATCTGTTTAGATACTGACCTACTCCATGTGTCCACTGTGCCGCCAGTCAGTTCAACCCAGATTTCCACAAGATGTATGACTTACTTCCCAGTCATTCCAACCCTTCGTATCGATCAATCGTCCATCTTGCAGATGGAGGAGGAATTCGCCTGTTTCATCTTTGATGTTGACCATGCAGTTAATCAGACGGTCAATCAAATCCAAAGTAGCCTTTTTGCGGGGATCTATTGTCCTGGAAGACATCGTTAGCAATATGTTTCCATCGTGAAATTTGGCCATGCGTTTTATGTAGCATTCTAGCTTTTTGCCGTACGGCCCGCGGGCCGTTCTTCCATCAACCTCGGAATGGAGCTCCAAACCCTTGAATCCAGGGACAGATGCAACCCCATATGCAACCCCACGGGGTCATAATGAACCCCGGAAATAAGCAATGACTGCGAGGCTTGTTCGACGCCGGAAACCTGTCTTCGTCATCAGAGAAGCAATCCTGATAGTTCTGCGCTCTATATCAATTCCTAGCTGAGGTCTGATTATATGACTGACCAGGCAAGAAGCCCATCCGGATGCTGACGGAACCCCGCGCGTGCGCGTGACGACTAGATATGAACCTGATCAGAAAACCGGCCATTGATATGTTACCCCTGAAAATGAATCACACGACGACAACGTGATCCTATCTATAGTCATAGACATTCTTGCGTATATATTGGGGTGAATTCAGAGCAGGAGTTATTTGTGCCTGTTCGAGTCCTCTTTTGAACCATGACAAAAGGACAAGATATAGTTCAATATGAGGATTTCCCCAAGGACGTTCACTCTCTGCGCAGCGGTTCTACGACTTATGATGCAGGTCTGTAGCCTCCTGGTGTCCGGTTCTGAACACTGAACTTGTTTGTTTTCATAGCAATGCACAGAGGTATCGACGCAGAGGTGGCAGAGTTTTTCGCACAACAAACTCAGGAGACTCAAGGGAAGGTCATTGATGATGCGACCAATCGACGTTTACGGTGGATGATACACAAACGCGTTCTGGTACGCGCTAGGTTCTCTTCCATTTGACCTCGTTGACCCATGCTCTGCTCCCAGTCTGTCATGGTGATAACGTACTGTGAGTGTTTGAGCCATGTGTTTACACTATTTTTTTACTGTGTTTTCTACGATGGGCAGTCGCGCAAACGTTGGACAAGGGGTATGTTCTATGAGTTTCAATACCTAATAGTTTCTAAACATACGACCTCACCAGGACAATTAATTTTGCATCCATAATGGGCATAATAGACGATGCCCACCTCAAAGGGCAAGAGTATGCGTGGTTGACAACTTGCGGTAAGTACCTATGCATTTTTTATTCCGCGTGAATTAATGTATTTCCCTTTAGTATATATCGCAATGTGAGTTCCAATGTCAAAGGCATTAATCTAGTTGCTCAAACGGTCCTTTTCTCAGTTTGGTTTGGGAGTTTCCGGCAAATAGACTGATACAGAGATTGCCCATTGCCAAGTATCTTGCATTCAAGTATGTCTTTCGGAAGTATTGAGGTTTTGTCTGATCACCGTTTCTAGTATCATGGCTTGGGGTGCTGTACTTGCGTGTACTGCGGCCTGCACTAATTTCACGGGTCTTGTCATTGTTCGAACTCTGCTTGGTATTTTCGAATGTGTCTGTCAACCTGCATTTGTGTTCTTGTATGTTTGAGATGTCTTGTACTATCAGTCATCTTGGTACTCACTCAGATCAGGTCTACTATGTGGTATACCCGAGCTGAACAGGCGTTGATCATCGGATCCTTTTACTCAATGAATGGCTTCCAGCAGTGTGTCGGAGGACTGATCGCCTACGGCATAGCTCATATTCAAGGTGCTGCACTCAAGAATTGGCAGATTTTGTTCACTGTAAGTATCGGTTGTGTCCATTTGTGCGAATGCGAAGACTTGAACATCTCTTCCTAGCTCTTGGGTTGTTCAACCTTTGTTTGGGGTATCTTCATTGCTTTCTGGATGCCGGACAGTCCGATGCATGCAAAGTGCTTCTCACTGGAAGATCGACTGCTTATGGCAGAACGGGTCCGAAAGAACGAGACAGGGATTCAGAACAAACAGTTCAAGGTTTGAGTTTCCCGCTTACGATCAAAGACATGGTATGCTGATAGGCGCAATTATAGGTATACCAGGCTGGTAAGCACAGTTCTATGGTGTAATCACTACATCTCATTGGATCGCAGTGGAGGCATTCGAAGACTGGACAGTATGGGCTGTCACACTGATTTCTTTCACTAATGCTCTCCCAACCGGGGGTCTTGGGGCCTTTTCAAATATCATTCTCAATGCTTTTGTAAGAACTTCCTATTGAGATCGGTGAATATTGATCTTAGGTTTTATAGGGATTCACTCAACTTCAGACCTATCTTCTTGCGATTGCACAGGGTAAGTCGGGTAACTTACGCCAAACAAATAGGTTCACAATTTTGATTTTAGGTGTTATCATCATGCTATTTTTGTTCAGTGCAGCTTGGCTCTCGAAACGCTTCGACCAAAAGTTACTTTGGGCATTTGTAAGTGAGGTGTTAACCAAGACCATCCACTTCTTTATTTTTCTTTTATAGATTTATACCCTTCCCAACATCGCGGGCACAGTTGTTTTCCTCTGTGTTCCCACATCTGGGCATACTAAAGTTGGCCTTCTTATGGCATTTTAGTGAGTTTCCCTTTATCAAAGAAAAGAGGTCAAGGTCTTTTGACAATTCTTCCTAGTTGCATGCAGGGCTTCGGTGCTGTTGCTGTCCTGAATCTGGCAGTCATGACCGGAAACGTGGGAGGCGTGCGTTAAAAAATCACTTTCCCGATTATGATTTATTTTACTTACATATTGGATGCAGAGAACCAAACAAGTTATTGCCTCCAGTCTCGTTTTCATGTGAGTGGTTCAGTGGACCTTGGGGCCAACAGTCCTGATCAAAATGCTTGGTAGAGCATGGGCAGTAGGAAATGCTATTGGGCCGCAAGGTAAGACAGTCTATACATGTTTTCAGACATCCGCAACATTTGAAATCTCCAGTTTTCCGGAATAACGATGCTCCCCGTTACGTCAGAGCATTCATAGCACATATTGTTGTCTATGGAATCCAGCTGGCCACGATTGTTTTCCTTCGAATCCGACTCATGCGCCTGAATGCCCTCAAAAGACAAGCGCAGATGGACACATCCATCAAAACTAGTGGCAAAAACTTGGTGTGTACATATAAGGTTCGAATCCGTCCCTGGTCAATTGACCCGTGCACTCATAGGACGAGAACCTTTCCCATCAACACGCATTCGACGATTTAACCGACCAAGAGAATCCAGATTGTGAGTAAACCAGCGATCTTGCCAAAAAAGAAAAAAAAGCTAAATCAAGTTGACACGCCAGTCCGCTATGTATATTAGTGGTTCAGTAGCAATGAAGGATGACAATGGGTAGTAAAAGGGGATCAAACAATGTGTACAATACGTAATGACCATTCATTTTTGACCTCATTTTGACCGCGGGGGTTTCCCAATGTTAGCGTTGACCTGTATCGCCAATTTCGCGAGCTCTTGCTCCAAATGTTCTATTTGAGCTCGTCTGGGGAAAATCCATCAAAAACAAGTTTAGTCATAGATAAGAGGAGACCTGGAACGCACTCGATGCTTGACCGTTGCCCAAACTCAAACACTTGAGAAAATCTGAGACCGCCGTTCACTGCTGTAGTTCTGCCTTTCATCTGCATCTCCCTCTCAGTCAGTACTTGAAGACTCGGCATTATGCGAGAAAACTCCTTGACCAACTAAAGCGACAGATATCAGACTCAATGGCATCGCTACGCCAGATTGACAGCACATACCTGCTTTGCCCTAACTGCCAGGGACTCACTATCATGGTTCCCAAATCCCACGATTTCTGCCTTCATTTCCTTGAGCTCCTCAAACCACTCCGTCTCACGTTCACTCAACTCAGGCGAGGCTTTCCTCATAAAAGCTTGTAGCAACCTGTTAAGTCGTGCCATAAGTTCCGTCTGCGTCTCCCGTATTTGCCCCAACCGTGCATGTGTTTCCTCCTTCCTCTGAACTTTCAAATTTTCCACCTTGTCAATCATAGCTTTCGCTGCCCGAACCAAACTCGCCATTTCCTCTTTTTGCAACTGCATTCGTCGTTGAGCTGCACGAGCACTCAGTTTGATATCTCGTATATTGGAGGATATGTGTTGAGCCGACGTTGCCATATACCGTATCACTTCTGGGGTTAAAATCAGCTCTTTTGAGGCTGGTAGGGCATGCTGAGGCATGCTTGGTAGACCAGATTCAGTAAAAATAGGAGGTAAATGATATGGTTCTAGCGCCAGCATGGACGAGAAAGGAGGGGGAGGTCCTTCTGCAGGTATTAACCAGATATCCTCTTCCGGTGACCCTTGTTTGGTTAGTAGACTTGACGATGTTATTGGTTGAGATCCAAGTTCATGAGGCGAATCCGAACGGAGGATCAGAGGAGAGACGGAAATGCGCATAGACGAGGATAAAATGAGAACGCTGTAGTTGAGGTAAACGTCGTTCGGTAGACAGATGCCAATGATAGGGTTAGACGACCTGAAACGTTTCGTCAACATCTCTCAAGAAGGTATTCACAGAGTCAACACACTTTCGTTCGACTGAGAAGGTAGTAAGCAAAGAATGCACGGAGGTCCCTACAGGTGTTTGTAGAGCACCTTCAAATGCTGCATCGTCATTTACTCCTTGGAGAGCTACGGCTAGATGTTGAAGGACAGAACCAATCTGCAGCGCATGTACACCGAAAGCATGATAAACATATAAGGTGTCATCATGAATAGGATCAAGGAAGAATACAGGATAGTTGGCTTGCAGGAGATCTGGACAGCCATCGGACTGAAGAGCAGAAAATAATCCAAGGTCAATAGTCTCATAGACGGCCAGCATGGGCAGGTTCTGTCCCGATATCTATGATGAAATTTAGCGACCTGAAGTAGTTTCTAGGGACCAACCTACTCCTTTCAAATTCCATCGAGCCTCAACTTTGTCCACGTCGAGAAACAGATCAACTCTCCCATCCTGATATGCTATGGTAACAATACCCAAATGCTTTATAGGACTTCCTTCTCCCTCATCATCGTCATCCGATCCAAATGAGAGATAAGCTATATCTGTTGCAGCCTCTTCTTCGCTTCCTTCTAGAAGTCGTGGTTCTGGTTGTAGAAGGAATGGGCCCTGTCGTATAGGTAACATCTTGATCGAAGTTGGAGGATGTATGGAGGTAAAATGGGAGGTAGCAGGGTAAACAGTTCCTGGAGGGAGTTGACGAAGAAGAGCAGACACATATTTCTGCTGATAGTCATAGATGATAGCAAGGTCTCGGCGAGTACTTGGGTCCACTTGGGACAAAAATTCTTGTTTTGCAGAGATAAAACATTCCAATGAATGTATATAGGACGAAGGGACAGACCTGGGTACGATACCGTTAGATGCAAAGCTTAAAAAAGAGGACGCAAACTTACGCATTTTTAGGGAGATAAGGACACAAGGCATAAATGTCGCCAGACTTGGTCAATGCATACAAAGTCAACGGGCCCCAGTCTGCGCGGCCTTTTCCCAAAGCAAATGACACAACCTCGCGCGTAGACTCGCTTTCTGCACTCAAGGCTTTCAACTTGCGCTCAGATAAGAAGGAAAGTAGTTGCTGTGGTTCATCTGTATCCACGGAAATGTCGTATTCTCTGTGAGCGGCGGTGAGCTTTCAAAAAAGTGTATACATCCAGACTAACCTCAGCTTCCCATCTGCTGTCATGACAAGTAGAGTGGATGCTGCATCACCCCACGGATGCCAATCGATCTTGGCGATTGGTGCAGAAGTTTGCAAAGCATGATAAAACTGGCCTATCTGAACAGACCTCAGTGTCAGATCGAATTAGTCAGGGCATACGAGGAGTAAAACGAGTACATACTTGCAGTCTACCATCTCGGGCACCAGTCGCATAAAGCCCGTTCGAGGTAATACAATGACCGCCACCTCGAACGCGCCAGCCACAGCGAGCAGCTTTCCGGAAGGGTTCAGCACTACCTGATGAATATCAAATTGGATATTCGGGGTATGGAGTATCTACATGGTTGAATCAATATACTCAGGAGGTTGAGAATGTTCGTGGACGTGACCCACATACTTTATAGCTCTTTTCCGTACTATTTACGTCGTCTAAAGAGGTCATACGAATTTCCTTGCCTACTGCGACAATCAAGTCTGCATCCTTCAGTGCCATGGTCCGTCTCCTGCCAGAAGGTGTTGGCCCATCGTCCAAAGAGTCTGCTTTGACGAAACGAGGAAGCGTGTTTGAGGAAAGCTCTACCTCCGTCGTCGTCGTCGGACTCTTGGGGGGCTTTGGCGAGAATATGGGGTGGTTTTCGAGAATGTCGTTCCAGTCGTTGTCTGAATTCATGATGGCTTTTTTCGAGTGCTCGAGCTGAGGTTACAAAAGCGCGTATTTATTCTCACGGATGTATTGCGCGTCCCTCTGCGCGTCCCTCTGTTTTATCATCCCAGTATGACTTCTATCGGGACAGGCTACGACCTTTCAGCGAGCACCTACTCTCCAGATGGCCGTATATTCCAAGTGCGTCTCCTCCGGGAAATCGAGCAAGTGAACTCATTAATCAGGCCTGATGTAGGTAGAATATGCGAGCAAAGCCGTCGAGAATTCTGGGTACGTCTTTCTTGATCAGAGTGTTCCAGAACAGAGATTTATATGAACGATACTATAGAACTGCGATTGGTCTCAAAGTAAAAGATGGAATCGTTTTAGCGGTCGAGAAACTCATTCACTCCAAACTTCTTATGTCGGAGGCCAATCGAAGAATACAGACAGTAGACCGGCATATCGGTTTGGTGCGTCTGACAGCATTGTTGAGTGTCAGTCAACTGAACACGGTAGAGAGATAGGCCACTGCAGGCCTTCTCGCAGATGGTCGACACATCGCTAACCGAGCTCGAGATGAAGCTCTCAACCACAGAAATGTTTATGGCTCACCTACACCGCTCAAGGCAAGCTTGTTATTACGAGCATGCATTGTCTGAACACTGATCACTCATTAAGATCCTTGCTGATCGACTGGGCCTGTATGTACAAGCCTATACACTGTATTCCTCTGTGCGGCCCTTTGGTATCAGCACGATCTTAGGTGCAGTAGATAAAGATGGCCCATCCTTATACGTCGTGGAACCAAGTGGCATCTTTTTTGTAAGTTCCTCTTTTTCCTCACCGAAAGCCTTCAAGTGCATCTTCTATCAGGGCTACAACGGTGCAGCTGTAGGCAAAGGTCGTCAACTGGCCAAAACAGAACTAGAGAAACTCAACCTCAGAGAATTAACAACGCGAGAAGCTGTGTACGAAGCAACCCGAATGTAAGTTCTTGGACAATTTAAATCATCCTGACTGATCTAACAATGAATCCTCAGTATATACCTCGTGCATGATGATGCCAAGGAGAAGGAATTTGAACTTGAGCTATCGTGGATCGGACAAGAGACGAATGGTGTGCATCTCCCAGTGCCTGCAGATCTGCAACGCGATGCCGAGGCCAAGGCCAAGGCAGCCCTCGAGATATTTGAGTAGAATGTAATTTTATGTGAAGATCAATAGTTTTCGCAATCGACTCGTGATAATGAGGAGGGAAAAAGATACACAATTGCGAAGATAGGTAAAATTCTACACAATTTGTTCCAGCTCCCGTGCATATGCCAGAGAAGCAGAGATGAGCTTCTGCTTCGGTATCTCCAAATTTTCTTCCCCTTTCTTGGTGAACGTTATTGTCGCCTCGATCAAACTCACTTGCCAACCACGCTGTCATCTTCATTTTTAGCTCGATAAACTAATGAATCGCATTCTAATGAACCTTACGCACCTCCTCAGCGAATCTAAGAAGGTCCGAGCGATCGGGGAAGAACAACAACGTAGCAGCGTCTTTGAGTGGCAAACTTTCATACGCAGCCTCACCACAGCTTGCAATTTCATTTCTGCGTAAAGACAGTGAGTTTCAAAAAATATAAAAAATTTGTTTGAACGAGTTTAATATTCTCACCGAATAGTGACCATCAGACTGTCGACGAACAATTTATACTCTTCTGCAGGTGCTGTCTCTCGTGCGTTCCAAACCTTACTATAGCTTCCTTCCATCAGCCACCGTTCAAGGTTGACAGGATGGCTGATGAATTTGTTCTGGGAGATGGCTTCCGCAGATAAGGGAAGACTTTCAAGTGTCGTGTGAAACTCGGCAATGCGATTTTGTGTCAATAGACGGATGAGGTGGAGGCCACGTATAGGGTATTCCCGACTCGACGGAGGGAGGATAGAGCTGGTATATATATATATATCGATCCAAGTTGCTCACACACACGTTAGACGCAGAATGTTGTCTCTCACCCAAAGTCGGTGTAGAATGTTTGAAGTTGGGAAAAGTAGCGATCAAAGGAGGGGACGTCTCTTGCCCGAATACTGCAGAATGCACCGATTTCGAGAATATCACCTAAGTCAAGCCGGGGTGTATTTATATCGGGACATATGTTAGAAAAACAGGGCTTACGCGCCACTTGAAGGTCTGTAAGATTGGGCTCGCCTTGAGGGAGCAACAAACCGAATTGAATGAGTCCGACCTAGGTAAATGAATTATCCAGAGTAGAGCAGAAGGCAAATCTATACCTTCAGCTGCATGAGCAAGGCTTCACATTTGCTGAGGTCACAGGGCTGGGCCATGAAGGTGTTAATGAGCTCTGTGTATAGAGCATGGAGGTCTGGTTGAGATGACATTGAGTGGTGTAAAGGGGCAAGATGACGCGTATATATTATTATTGTTATTATTTGATCATCACACTTGTCTAGCGAGACGCGTCATCCTCATCCCTCAAGCCATGGATCACATCGACATGAACAGACTCAAGACCGGCGAGGTCAACCTAGGTGTAAGCCATGATAAAAAGTGCCATTTTCTTTACATTGTAATCCGATTTTAGACTTCGATCATGGCCGTCCAGTTCAATGGCGGCGTCGTGATTGGTGCAGATAGTCGTACAACGACAGGAAGCTACATCGTACGTTCATAAACTTGCATCTACATTAGCTTGACTCGAACAGTCTTCAGGCCAATCGAGTAACAGACAAGCTCACCCATGTCCATGACCGTATCTACTGCTGCCGATCAGGTTCAGCAGCCGACACACAAGCCATCGCAGACGCAGTGCACTACCAACTCCAACTTTACACGTACGTCTGTCTTGAAATACATAAATATATATTCTGACAGTCTACCAACCAACTAGACAAATGTCCGGTGGTCCACCACCTGTACATACTGCAGCCTCGTTATTCCAAGAGATATGCTACCAGAACAAGGATGCCCTGAGTGCAGGTATCATTGTTGCTGGATGGGATAAGGACGCAGGACCTAGTGTGTATAACATTCCTCTTGGTGGTGGTTTATTCCGCCAGCCATGGGCTATCGGTGGTATGCTTCACATGCCTCATATCGGTTTCTTCTCATGATTCCCTCTACCAGGCTCTGGTTCGACATATGTCTACGGTTACTGCGATGCTACATACAAGGAGGGCTGGGGTCGTGACGAAACGGTCAATTTCGTGAAGAATAGTGAGCGTCGTCATTTCTTCCTTTCTGCTACCTGTGACCAATCGCCTCCTTCAGCTCTGGCACTTGCAATGTCTCGTGATGGCTCATCAGGTGGTGTCATTCGGATGTGTGTTATCACAGAGGATGGCGTGGAACGGCTGTTTGTTCCCGGAAATGAATTACCCAAATTCTGGGAAGGCTATGAAGTATTGGGCCAAGCTGTAAAACATACTCCGGATGTCATGATGGTCGAAGCATGATGTAATCTCAGCAATATGAATCCATATTTTTTCATCTGATAAGGACACTGGTCACTCTCTAACAATACTACGCTCATATAGATAAACTCTCCACATCGCGATGGCCAGGGCTGGCATGTCGACGAGTTTGATGGTCTGACTGTTGGAAGTCAGAAGGTAAGCATCTGACGGTGAAGACGAGGCTTCTTCATCGTCGGTTTTTCTGCTACGAGCGGTCTCAAGACTCGATTGCGCCTGGCTGAGGAATTGGTGGAAAGCTGTACGCTGGGCAATATGGGGGAAAAGTCCAAGGACATTATACAATGGAACTCTTGCCGAAGGTAGGACATCACGATATTGGAAATTGGTGGGCAAGGCAGAGATTCGAGAGACGGGATAGAATGTGGCGACAGGCTGAGATGCATTTGCCTCCATCTCTGGGTCAAACGGTAATGGGAAGGGCGACATGGAAGGTTCAGTGGGATTAGGGATTGGAGGAACGTTGATGACGGCGATGGCATCCTGCCATGGTATCTGACGGTTTTCTTGGACCTTGGTCCATTCGAGGTGGGAGAGTCGGCGAATGGGAGGATTAGCAAGAATATCGGCCTTGGGTCTAGCTCTCAGCTGAGCGAGAAGTAGCTCAAGCTCTTGCAGTATACGAACACGCAAGAGGTGGGAAATTTGTTCGGTGAGATTGGATGGTATACGTGCGTAGGCAGGAAGAGAACCAAATCTATTATTTGCAATACAGAAGGATACTGCTTGACGAGAGCAGAGGACATGAACGGATCTGTTTGAGCGCCTTGCAGTGAACTGAGGATGTTGGAGACCATCAGGCGCGATCATGCACGAGACGGGCTTGTTTGCTGTGGGCTCAGAGAGATGCATGCGCAAGGCTGTGAGCCTAAGGAGAAAAGCTATGCGAGGGGTGAGTGCGAAAGAGATTGTGTAAATTTCCTGAGATGGTACCTGATGGGATGAGACGTCCTGAGAGAGCACAGTTGCGGGGAGGAGTTGCGAGCATGCGGACTGGATGGATGCTTCAACGAAGAAGGCAAGAAGAGAGTTGGACACACGATAGGGACTAGACCACCACCGACGCTCTTCAGCTGACATTTGACGGGGTCTGTCATATTCGCCTGCACGGTGATGTGGGATTTTTGGGACAAAGACGCGGGGAGGAAGGGATTTGTGGCGGACATAGAGGTCGGGTGTTGCAATGGGATTTTGTGGGTGGAGAAGGAGAGAAAAGTGCGGTTGAAATGGGGGAGCAGAAAGAGGTGGTCCGTGCACAGACTTTGGTCGCCTCGGCCGCTGGCGTTTCACCTCGCACACAGGAGACTGGTTAATCCGGGCGAGGCGAGGGAGAAGCCTGACCATACAGAGCACGTGATACATCATTAAATATTTACATTAAACACGTGATGCGTTATGTCTGGCCCGGTCACCCTCGCCATCGTAGGCTGTGGTGAGCGCGCCAAGGTACGACCTATTCCCCCTTTCCCCGCGCACTCATCCCAGACTGTAGGCCTATGCTAGGCGCGCACTCTCACATCCCCATGAGTGCAGGGTCGTCGCCACCGCCGAGCCCAGACCCGTCACCCAGCGCCAGTTTGCCAATCTTCACAACATCGACCAAACCCTCGTCTTCAATACCTGGCAAGATCTCCTTGCTGCCTCAGCCGAAACAATGGCCACTATTGGAAATCGTCTGGCAGATGCAGTCGTCATCGCTGTCCACGACCAGATGCACGCCGAAGTTACTCTCGCATTTGCGCAGCAAGGCTATCATATTCTGCTGGAGAAACCCATGGCTACCACTGTCGATGACTGTCTGCGCATCGAACGATCCATAAAAAATGCAGGTGTTATTTTTGGAATCGGTCATGGCAAGTCCTCTGCCAGAGTTTGCCTCGAGTTGCTGCTCAACCTCGTTCATCACAGTACTACGTTACTCAGAATATACGAAAGCTTTATCCGACATCGTACACAAGAACACTCTCGGTGATCTCGTGAATATTGTCCTCGTGGAGCCTGTAGGCTATTACCACTTTGCACACTCCTTTGTGCGTGGAAATT
>Ga0153942_1000072_pt1 | contig 32310 bp, 41 predicted proteins | sample TSNJ026MetaG_FD_104731 | JGI IMG/M metagenome (GOLD analysis project Ga0153942, IMG submission 104731) | Attine ant fungus gardens microbial communities from New Jersey, USA - TSNJ026 MetaG | ecosystem: Host-associated > Fungi > Mycelium > Unclassified | place: USA: New Jersey, Brendan T. Byrne... | reverse complement strand
GGCCAGATCAGATTTCTGAGGGAGAATGCCCTTGAGTTACTGAGCAGAACTCTTGAGGTATGAGGGGTCTTGATATTTAACAATCAAACTGACATTTTGGGACGTATGTTTAGGCTGAAATGATTTCACCGTCCGAGGAATATGCTGAGTCCAGGCCTTTCAAAATATTCATCTCGTTGTTGGATAAGTGGGAGATCGGTACTCCTCTGACGGAGGTGTTGATTTACGATGCCTTGAAGGCTGCAAAACATTTAATGGAGCACCCAGTGGACAGTAGTAAGGACGTTCGTGAGCCAGTCTGCCGTTCTATATGTAAGTTCACACGAGGTCAAATAGATTTCGACTGCGGCAAGCACACTGTACGAAGCGGTCGAGCCGCAGCTCACGTGGAAATGTTTGATAGCTGCGGTGTTTAAGGAGCTTTCGGAGAATGGAGATACTTCTGAGGTGCGTTGGACTCGAGACCAAGTTCCTATAAAGCTCAATTATAAACACAGGCAATTCACCTCGTCCGGTTTGTTCTCAGGTCATTTCCACATGATGAAGAATTGCAGACGTTGCATTTCCCTGTAATCTTGGCCGGGATTGTAGATGTTATGAATGTGAGCCACGTGTTTGATTAAATTAGATTATCACTCAATTTCTCGATCCAGCTTCAAATCCAGTCGAGTCCGATCAAGGCATCAACAAGGATATATCAGCAAGCCACCTTCCTTATTCAAGAGCTCTACTCGCACATACCTCAAACTTCACTCCTTGAACGACCCGAAGTGACAGATAAGAATGAAGGTTCTTGTCGAACTCAACGACCTTATGTATTCGCTTGCACATTTTACAGAATTCAGGACATCCTTTTGACTCCACCGGCCGAAGGAATCTTTGCCGTTCCGCAGGCGTCAATCTTTGAAAGTCTCGTTTCATGTTCAGCGAAATGTGCACAGGAGCTCGGGAAGATGAAGGAAGCCTCTGTTTTGCGCGAGGTGTTTGGTGGAATATTGGGATTGATCAACGAAATGGTGATCAAGCTTGCGACACCTGTTGATCTGGGTTGGCGACCTACGGAGTGGCTTGAGATCTTGTTGCAAAGTATGAATTATGAGGTACATCTGGCCTTTTCCCATCCAGACAGCTCGTATATTGACCCGTTGTCTTAGTCTGCAATTTTTGCGACTGTGGATCGCATCATCAGCCTCAGCATTTCTCTGTACAAGTCCAGTTGTGTGAAACCCAAGCTGAGCATTGACGACAGAACTATCATATCAAAAATGGTCAGCAAGCTGCTGCATTATCTCCGTCCCAAGTTTAGTATGTATCACGTCCGCGCAGTTAACCTTATCTGGTCACTGGAATCTTCTATGAAGAAACCGTACGTGGAGAGTATCCTGGCGCAGAGTCTGACTTCTCCCAAACCGAGGCATGATAATGAGGTGTACGAGGCGTTTGGGGTTTTGTGGAGACTGACTGGTACCTATTCTACGTCAGAAATAGTGGTTTTCTTATCTTACGCCGATTTCAGAGGACAAGCTATTGCCGGGATTCAGATTCAAGGTTCCGCTCATGATCGTGCTCGATACCCTGAAGAGTGATGATCCCTATTTAAAGAGGATCGGAGAGACGTGGATGAGATGTAACCTACGATCTTACTTGGGGTATGTATGCCGGGTATTCAAACGTTATTCTGGGGTTTGAATAAACGATCTAGTATCTTGGATCTTATCCTGTACGAGCTCCTCGATCCAGCGGTACTGAGGGTTCCAGCACAGATCAAGGTCCATGGAAAAGAAATACAAGGCTTTACGTATGAGAAACCGTTCGATCAACGATACATCAACTATATCCTTGAGATCCTGCTTTCCGTGGTACGTTTTGGAGGTCAAGAGTTCGTCAAGGTAGTCAAGACGTCCTATATTCGAAGATCGTACCACTATGCTGGTATCGTGAGTCGAGTGGATGCGAGTGAGTCTTTCATCATGTATTGATATTCGAGATTCTGACTGCTAAGAAGGTAAATTATCCGAAAATGACGGTACCTATCTGGATGTGCTTATCGAGATCTTGATGAGGTAATTCTTCTGAAAGCTATGTCCATGAAACGACTAAAGACCACCAGATTTTTACAATCTGAACCAAAGACCCAGTGGGCACCAAGCATGTCACCTTTAAACGAGCTGATCCAGTCCTCGGCAGTGGAAGTCCTGCAACTCATTGTTTCGAGAGGAGAGATGGAAGGAACTATTGTAGCGACCATGGAAGCCGCCGTAATTGGCAAACTTTACTATTGTGTTCACACGAAGAGACTCGACCCCCAGAACAGACTTTTACACCTTCTCCACTCATTGATTTCTGTGTCCACGGTTGAAGCCTCACAATTGGTTGTTTCCGGTAAACAGGAGGACAGTTCCGCGGCTGCTATCACTTCGGATGGAGATAAGGTGACGAGTGGTGCGAGCCGAGCTTACTCCGTGAATCCTTTACTAGTTCAAACTCTCGTCGATGGCATTTCCACACGGAGCAATCGGTCCATTCTACAACACTGGCTTGACTTTATCCTGATGGCTATTCCGCAGTTCCAGCCTGCACTCCAATCCGTTGTCATCCCTCTTAATGATTGCATTTGCAAGCAATTATACCTTTCACTGAAAGATGTTCTCGTAGCAGCAAAGCAACCGGATAATTATAGCAGAGATATCCATGCCACTATTACAGACGTGGACATGATCATACTGCTGAATGCCCTGGAGCAATTTGTACTGCTGAGTCTAGCCTATACGGAGGAGGAGGACGGCGATGCAGATTCCATTGTTGAAAAGCCTATACACGAAAGCGGAGGATTGTTGGGATACGTGTCTAATGTGTTCAGTTCGGAGGCCAATCATACAGCAAATGGTGAACAGCTTACGGTGAAACTTTGAATCCAGTTGCGCGTAGTCTTTCGGAAACTCATACACATATCTAGGCACGCTCTTCAGCCTATCGTACATTAGATGAAGGTATTCGAGTGTTGTATTCGATATGGTCTTCGCTGGCGTGGAAGAAACGCGACGTAGAGACAGCAAGGGATGAGTCGCTATCCATGATTTTCAATCGAATCCGGTTGCGGTGCCGTCGTATACTAGAGCATCTCTTCCGCAAGCACTCCGCGGAAGTATTCGAGTCAGTTGTGGAGCGCTGGAACCGTGACAAATCTGTAGGTATGCATGCCATCCGAATTCTGCATGTTCTGATTTCATCCCAAGTCTTACCCAGAAACTTCATCAGAAGCAGCATTTGAAGCTGTGGATATTCTCATGGCGAACGCCCAAAATACAGTACACATGACCTGTGAAAGCATCTGGTGTCGTATATCGGGAATCTCGGAGAAGAGTAAAAGGCAAGCTATCAATCCAGATTTGTGAGTGGTGAGAAATGATACAGCCGTTGCCGCCACTAAAGCTGCCCGTAGATCCGATGCTGTTCTATTCAAGTTCCTTGAGCAATATCTGGCGCGCCTAGAAGGTCCGATTGTTATTCAAGTATGGGGTCGATACATCCAATTAGCCAAGGAAATTGCAGGGAATGTCAAGGATTATAAAATTCAGAGTTTCTACGCCCTGAGATGTCTCTCTGTCCTTGCGGACAAGATCACTCAAACAACTGCGTTAGAGGACCGACGCATACGAAAGGAATTTCAGGTAAAATTGAGCTTTGTCGAATAATTATCATTTACTGAGAGGACCAAGGATATCTATACTAAACTTTTGGATGCATGTATCACCCTTGTTAGTCGGTCACAAGACCAGGGATCGTGGATACGACGGTCAACTAAGGATTCCTTTGTTACGAGTGGACAGGACTCTCCGACGACACCTGGCAAGGATGAAAGAATGGATCTCAGTGAGAGTGCGTCTTCTTTGGTTACCCCTGAGGCACCCAAGCAAACCGGCTCCCTTGAGAATGTTTCTCAGGTGAGAACTAGCATTGTGACAAGTGGACCGCTTTCTGACCCAGCACAGATCACGCAGTTCATTGCCTCAGCTTCACTTCCTAATCTTCGCAAATTTTTGTTGGACCCTGACAAAGTGGCAAGCATTTGTGTTAACATCATCTACTACATTGTGACACCAGCCTTACGAGGGAGGACAAGGTAGGTCATTATCTCGGAAAGATGATCCTTGTTTACAAAATCAACAGGCCATTGGATATTGATGGTGTTATCTTGACAGTGCTGCAAAAAATGACCAAGATTCAGGCTGCTCTGAAGGCATGGAAAGCACCAGTCGCCGATCTCTTCAATGACAATCGCTTTTTTAACTCTCTTCCCGACGAGGCTGAGTCTTGGAAACCGGTGATCAAGTCACTCTTTGATTCCGATAAGACTGCTTTTCCCGAACTTTTGTGTGAGTGAAATAATACACTCCTGTTTTGAGCTCAAAAGGTCTCTTATGTTGATAGCCAAAGTCGCAACAGCTCCATCAGCCAACATATTTACCAATAGAGAATACGAAATGCTGCTTCGTTCTTTAAATGTTCGAAGATTGTCCTTTATTATCTTCACCGGGGAGAAAAATCACTTTTTGACCCAACTTCCTGTCATCCAAGAAAAATTAGTCGATATCCTTCGCAACGTGGCAGCACCAATTGTGCAAAGTGAGGTTTTTCTTTGTGTCCGTGTCCTGCTATGCCGTCTATCGAAACACAACTTGACAAGTTTTTGGCCCGTTCTTCTTACCGAGTTGGTATGTGTTTGAGTTGGATAAACTTTGTGGGACTGACGTTATTTTCTCCAGTTCCGGATTTTTGAACAAGTCACGACGAATCTCCCTCCTGACGGTTCTGAAGACCTGCAACTCATTCTGGCTGCATGCAAATGCTTAGATCTTCTCGTCACTCTACAGACCGAAGAATTCCAAATGTAAGCTTTTACCTGCGCTGCCACGATCAAATACCTAACAGTCATTGCTGCTCAGTCATCAATGGATCTTTATCACAGACACTGTAGATGCCATCTATCGACCTGATGATTGTTCTCCGGAAGCGATGATGGACCGACTTGCAGACGCGACAGGGAGTCTTCCTGTAGTGGTATGCCCAATGGCTCTTGACCTCTCCTTTCATGCTCAGCCTTTGACAGGACTCAGGTAAATCATCACCTGTACCTAACGAAACCACTACATATGAGGAACCACGAAAACTACGACGTCCTCAGCTGAACGGAGTCAAACAGATTGAGAGCATACGAGACTTGGTTTCCTTTTTCTCAAATGTCAGCATTGCATCCTACGAGAGCATGTACACAAGTGGGGGAAATATTGATTGGGAGGCAGTAGAAAGAGGGATCATGGATGATATGTTCGACGGACGATAGTTCTCTTCACACTTCAATGGTTTTCCTTTCTGGGTCCCGGCTTGTTAAAATTACCTCGTCACATAATATTGATCTACTAATTGGACAAGATAAGGATGGTACTGAAATTTCATCAATGCTCACTGCTAGGTTACACGCGCGAGTGTGGCAAAAGTTGCCATAATTGTAAGTCAGGTACCCCACGTCTTTCGCAGTGTCTGGGTCGAGTTGATGAACTCGCTTAAAGGACTCATTCCGTAACAAGTTTGTTCTCCCATCAGACTTGAGAATTGCAGTACTCCCGGATATAGACCATTCGACGCCTGATCTGTATCTTCTTGCATTTGCAAATTATCTCCTTGCCACCTAGATATTTTCTCAGGGAGCTGAAACAGAGAAAGCGTTTTATCCAAAGGATCAACCCATGATACGATATGTAGATGGACTCGGAGCAGATGTAGATATGAAATTCATTGGATGAAAAAAGGATGACAAGTATCCGTCAGAAATCACTCCAATTCTTCTTGAATTTGTACTGCATTCGAGACTAAATCAGCGTTCAATTCATAATTATCCTTATGGAGGAATATAACCTCACCTTGTACGGTACATTCCTCCTCATCCTATCGCTCGCATCTCTCGGTGTCTTGTAACCCCTCTCACCAGCACCCCATTCCTCATCATGAGGCTTCTCTCCAGCATACCTCACGGCTGGATCCTGTTTCTCGGGAGGGGGGACACGAATTACTGGAGGCTTACCAGTACCATCTTGCTGATTCGACTCGACGGATTGTGGTGCCTCGTTCATCTGCTGAGCTGCCTCCGCCTCCGCCTCTACTTTTGCTTGTGCTGCTTCAAGTTCTTCGACAGACACTCCTGTAAACTTAGATTCGCGCTCTGTCTCTTGCCGTTCGATTCGTTCATGATGGGAGAAGTGCTCAACGTCTTCTGGGTGATTGTAAGAGTCATCTGTCTGTGTTTCAGGTGTAGAATGATATTTCTCTAAGAAGAGTAAGTGCATATATCAGACAGGATTGGCGGATTATGTGTAGGTACCTTCGTGGTGAAGGAAGAACTCTGGAAGGCCCAATCAGCAGCGGAAAGAGATAGATAGTTAGCGTTCGAACGTACCGCTTTCAACGTCATAGTGGTGCCCTTCTGCCCCCATATGTTCAAAACTTGGTAGAGCACCCACACCAACTTTTTCAAGCTCGGAAATATCCACGTACCCGTCTCGGTTCTTGTCTAAGACCTGTAGAACGGCATTTACAACCAATTCTGCCTTCTTTTGATGTTCCTCGTCATCCTATAATCGTTTCCGTCAACCTTGAGGATCCTGAGAGCAACAGTCGAGCAAGCAATTACTTTCGATTTTTGCTGTGAGTAGATGTGATGGACACCATAGACTGCTTCGATTTCGCTTCGGTCCCATAGTCCATCCCTATGACGTTCGGTCATCATGCGAATAAAACGATATAGGACCTCACCTATTTAAATCATGTAACAGGAAGAAACTTGAGGCATCGAAAGAATCGCTATATCAAATTGAGCCACTTCGATAAAGCCCGCTCTTTGAAAACTTACATATGATGCTCAGAGGACATCTAATAACATGTAGTTAGTATTCTGGACATGCCAAAGAGACTGAAGCTTTTGGCTGACGTGTCTTTGTGCATAGTCCTCCATAGTTTCTCCAACCGCTGGACCACTGTGTTCGGGACCTTCATGTGCAAATATGCATTGAGAAAGCGCAAGGACAGTCAGGCTCACGATAGACTTGGTATGCATAGCAGCAAGCAGCTAATTTGAAGAAGGATGAAGAACAGTACAATAATGGGTGTTGGTGGGAGGATCCAAACACTGCTAATTTTGGACGATAGGTTTGTAAGAGTAAAAGCTTATTTTATTGCTGCCATAGACTGGTGCACAGTAACACCCGAATATTACACAACCACTCATATATAGCAGACATGGAGGAAACAGAATTCAATGTGAATCAGGACCCTTTGTGGCCACCCAGAATTCCGCATGGTAGATCCATCGCATCATCGCATTCTGATCGCTAGTATACTCGCACTCGACGGTACGAGGGGCTTTGACGTCATCTATGTCCACCTCAGAGTGAACCGAAAAGCCAGTTTCTTGTATAACGTGCATAAGCTCGTCAAGGCTAAGTTCGACTTTGGCTTGTGCACCGCCAGGCCAGAGTAGTGGACCGAGGTTGATCCAGACACCACCAGGTCGTAGGAGATGATAGATTTTCTCAATGGTCGAGAAGATATTGATAGACGTGTCTATGAAGAACAACGTCACAATGAAGTCATAGCCTGAGGTAGTTTTGTCTGAATTATGGAAGGTATCTCGAGAAGGGCGTAACTTCAGAAAATCTTCCTCTATCAATTCAAGGGATGGAGAAAAACGGGGGACAACATCTGGAATGAAAACTGTGCGAAACAAGGCTTCGTTCGAACGTTGGTGTGAGAACCAATGTGCAAAAGGCTAAATTTGGTGTTGGTTTGTTTTCGTAGTGGCGGTAGGTGAAAAGAGAAAACGCATTGCAAGGATCATAAAGTACGAAAATTCGACAGCCCTGGTGATGAACCCTTTTACGAGCATAAGGATGAACAACAAGTTCTACACTAAGGACTTACCCAGCTGTGAAATCTCCCAGGCCAGCCGACCGAGACCAGACCCAGGAACGAGCACTTTCATCTTCGCCCTCTCGGCTACAGGTACCCTTTCAAGAACGCGAATTATCGGCTGGAAAATCTTTTCACGTTCTCTTGCTCCCTCTTGACTCCAATCACGAACAAAATGCTTCAGTGACTCGCGCACACGGCCGAGGTCGACTTGATTTGTATCGCAAAAGGAACCATCCTCAAGAGAGAGTTCTCTAGATGCAAGTTTAACGACAGCTTCCGTGATAGTTGTGTTCATCTCTATGGCTTCCCTCAACCGCCCGAGTTTGCGTGGGTATCCAATTCTAAATCCCAAATGCTTATGGGCCCTCTCTATGGTGCTATAGGAACGTTCCATGATTGCGACCTCCTGCCTGGCAAGTGAACCGTATTGTGAGTAGCTATTGTATGCCCTATTCAGAGAAAACGGATGGGCACGTCGAATGCGAAGTCCAGTGAGAAGATGGCGAATGTCAGACCAAGGAAAAGGGGGAAGTAGTCGACAGCCTACTAGGGTAAGGAGTAGAGGGAATAAGACTGCCAATATAAAATCAAGTACGGAAAGATTGTAGGGTACACTCTTGGTCATGGCAGCTCCTGGTATTTCCTGAACGTTAAAATATTGGTTTCATCAAACACACTTGCAGTGAAAAACCGCATCGGACGACTGATAAGGTTCTTGACGATGCTGAGTTTCCCGTCACTGCCAAGTCATCAGCAAGTTATCAACACGCCCCCTTGGCTATCAGATTTTAACAAAGACCTGTGTATCATTCATTATCTATTAAAGAATCTATCAGAGAATGTCCTTGTACTTTCTGTGACAACTGAAACCGATGCTTGGCCACATGGATGATTGATTTCATTTATTCTCTTTAAAGACTTGCTTGTATTAAAACAATGGACAGTTCGTTCTCTTATGCTGTACTTAGTATATATAGTGCTGAATCAATCTATGACAAGCACACATTTACTGCAGTCTACTTTGCTAGAATATCTCCAACATTATTACCTTGTTTTCAATTGTCCCTATGTCTTCCTCCTCTAGCAATAATTCTGCCAGTGATTATCCTGCCAGTGATGCCTCCTCTGAATCTGGCTTGTCAACATCTTCTGAAATTGAGAGTGAGTACTCATTTAGACCTCCAGATACAATCCATCCACTGATGCTGATATCAGAGCTTCGGAGGCTGTTTGAGAAGCATCTGCAACTTGCCAAGTCCAAAGGGGAGTCCAAGGAGGCCCAGCATGCTGCAAAAGATATCCTTGGTCATACGGAGGCATTGATTAACCCTCTTCTTGCTACTGAGGATCAAAAAAAGAATGCAATCAATGCATTTAAGAGATTCTTAGGTCACAAGGATAAAGATATGGCTTCAAAAGCCTTCGAGTATATCAATCAGGGTCAATACGATGCCTTGGTGAGTGATTTAATTTATCTGGGCATTGATGTACTGATTTATTGATATTTTACAGCTAACTTCATTTTCTTCGGTCAAAAATCAACATATGACAAGAATGAAGGTGGAAATAAAAGCAAATTTGTCTTCACTCACACTGGTTAATAATTTTTATAGGCATTATCACCAGCTGAATCACTACAAGAATTATTCACAGTAGTGTAGCCAGCTATAGAAATATTTAAAACTATGCTAAGCAATGGAGATTATATTAAATCACATCCATTACGAGAAAATGATTATTACTTCCAGAACGTCTTACAACTACTCTGCCTACATTGTCATCAAGTCCAGCTAAATCTTTTACAATAGCCCTATTATGACTGATGCGGAGTATGTTCAGTTGCAGCCATCGGTAATGAGAGAGATGTGAAGTCAGATCATAGGTAGCCATTGCAACTTCATGGTGATTGTTAAAAGAAAATAATGCCATTGTCCCGAGTTGTCTATAACTAGTCTCCAACCCAGATGAGGATTTCAGGGGCCCTAGTACTTCAGTTGTTGGAGGAATAGTGGGATTATGACTTATAAAGGTGCGTTTGGCTTCGCGGCCACAGATACAAATGAATATACCATCATGGCCGACTAAGGGACGGGAAATGCCACGCGGATGAAGTTCTACAGCAACACGATAAGAAAGCAGTAATTCTGGGAATTTTTCGTCGCTTGAGTTAGTGATAGCATAAATATTGATTGCACACATAGTAATCATGGCCAGACGATCATTGGGAAGAAGAGATGCCTTGCACTGGAAATCATCAGACAATGTTGGCGCAGACTTGAGGCACTCACTGCTCCTTGTTTGGCAACTAATCGCTCCAGGTATTCTTTGGAAACACTGGGATCTGAGCTGAGCAACAAGACCACTGATGACCGTAATAGAACCACTGAGATCTCGTTCCTACACGCAGCAATGACCCCATCTGATCTTCTTTTGTATCGCTTTACTTCTGATTCACCCAACTTGTGACTCAGCCGGCATGTTTTACCATAATGTAGTGCAAGAAGTCAGTTTCCTATCCTGATGTTGTCTGAGGAAAAATGGCGTATCTCCTGTCATATTCCTTCGTTCGCTGTGATTGTTTGGTCAGTTCCAGGTCCTGTGCCCTCTTACACATCGACAGCAAGAGACAGAGATGTGGCAAAAGAACTCCTGCACCAAAGCTAGGGTCCAATTTGCCGCGAAATTATTATGACCGGAGGCAGTAGACGAGTGAGAAAAAAAATATCAATGGCATCCCGTACGCAAATTAGGAAAGTCTGAGGACTGAAATTCTAAATTTGTAGATTCCTACGGGAAGTCAATCGGTCAATCGGTCAATCGGTCAATCGGTCAATCAGTAGTGCGATTCTAGGGATTGATATCTTGTCCTTGGAGCTTCATGGACAAGAAATCTAGTATTTGCACGGAGTCATTGGTTAGCAAATTTATTCAGAACAAATGATCTATTTTACGATCAATCTAGGGGTATGACCGTGAGCAAAATCTACCCTATGACTTCCAAAGAGACTCTGTAGCAATGCCATAAGGACACAGGGCAATCCATGTTGAGATCTGTAAATTGTTTCACAACCAGTCTTAGATGTCTTATTTGAAAGGGTTTCAACGCACACCCCTAGATTGGATCTAATGGTGCCAAAACAAACTCTCAGCATTTGTAGACCTGGATAACATTGAGCTATGCCGAAAACTGCAAAATCTAAAACATACCTGATCTACAGTGTATCCTAATTCCTTGAGAATACCGCCGAACTCGCCTTGTTGAGGACCATCTTTCTTCCCAGCAAGAGAGGTAACTTGGGGAGGAGGTCCACAGACGAATACCTTGATCTTCTCCTTCAGATCCGGAGCTGCGACATATTTTTTGATAACATCTGTCGTGATGTAGCCAGTACCACCTATAGATAGACATCAATAAAAACTTTTATGCGATTTTTGATAGGCGCTGACCTTTCCAGCCTTCGCTGGGTTTGTCAAGGAAGTATATCAAATCAAGTTTGTCGCTATGCTTCTTTTTGAGATTTTCGAGTTCCTCTTTGAGAAGAATATCCTTTTCGGTGACGTTTGAGTAAATCAGAGTAAATTTGGTTTTATTATTTGGTGACTCAAGGGCGTGAGTCAAGAGCTGATAGAGGGGAGTACTGCACGGCGCATATGAGTCTTAATAGTTATCGTGAGAAAAAAAACGTACATTCCACTGCCGCCACCGATTAACGCAATCTGTTCAAATTCGTTTTCTGAAACGCGGTTTCAGTTTTGGAGACAAGATCAACCGTTTAGAGACTAGTGTCACCTTTGTAAGGGAACTTGCCCAGAGGCCCTTTGATTGCGATAGTTTCGCCCTCCTGGACGTGTGACAAGTATGAGTAAGCTCAAGCAACCCGTAGCGTCCCGAAATTGAAGTGAGTGGCAGAGGTGTATTAGTACGAACCTTCAGCGAGTGAATGTACTTGGACATGTTTCCAGTGTCATACTTCTTCACAAGGAACGTAATTTCCCCAAGGTGTTCTGGAGGCGAGATGGGGGTGTAAGGACGGACGACAGGTTTTCCATTAGGACCCTTGAGTGCTTCGGGATCAGACGCCTTGATGTATACAAATGAAGTGACTGGTAAAAGGGAAGCCTCGTCATTTGGGCATTCGAATACAAATCTGAATCATTGTTAGCAATTAGCCTAATAACTCAAAGAGGAAAGGCGCACTCAGAGGTATTGTGATTGTAAGGATTGATCTTCTTAAGCTTGAAATTCTTGTAGTTTTGAGGGTCCAGTGCACTCCTTGCAGGCGTGGGCTTTGGAACAGGTGTTCTCTGCTCGAGAAAATAATAGAGGCTGGCTCCAACTAGGCCAGTACCAAGCAAGATGGCGGGTAATTTGGAGGATTTCTCCAGGGGTGTTGTGGATGCAAAGCGACGGCCCTGAGCGCCTTTGAGTATAGTTGAGATACCTTCAGTTCAAGGTGACTCACAATCACGCGGGGGGAGGAAGTCAAGGCAGTGCGGAGGAGAGACATGGTGAGAGGACAAGAATAAACTGCCTCTCGAACCGGATAACCCTAAATGGAAGCGCTCAAATAATAATACAAATGGAAAGCCACGAGCTACTCCCTCCATTACTTCTCTTCCCGCCGTTCAGATGTCCTTTGTAAAGCTCAGTATCTTCGGCACATCTTTTGAGGTATGCGTTACCCTTCATTTCCGCTCTTCTCGCTGATCTTCTTCAGGTCACCACTCGATATGTTGACCTCCAGCCTGTTGGCATGGGTGAGTAGCCTTTCAATATGCTGATCATTATGCTGATGTCTTACAAGGAGCATTCGGACTTGTATGGTAGGTCGGCTCCCCGTTTCATCGCATCGGGTTCTGACGCTCGAGCTCAGTTCAGCAAAAGATCAACTAACCGGCGCGAACGTCGCGATCAAAAAGATCATGAAACCTTTCAGCACCCCCGTACTTAGCAAACGCACGTATAGAGAGCTAAAGCTTCTGAAGCATATTCAACATGAGAATGTATGTTGCCGTTGGTTCTCTTTGCCTGTCACTCAACTTTTTGGCACCTCAGATCATCAGTCTCAGCGACGTCTTTATATCACCCCTAGAAGATCTGTCAGTCCACCGCCATGACTGTACTTCCATCATATGCTTACCCATCTGCCATACAGTTACTTTGTGACAGAATTGCTTGGCACAGATCTTCACCGGCTGCTGACCTCGCGACCGCTGGAGAAACAATTTATTCAATATTTCCTGTACCAAATTCTCGTGCGTCCAGTTCTCTGCTCAGGTTTGTTGATACTGAGTCGCTATCGAACAAAAGCGTGGTCTTAAATATGTTCATTCTGCCGGTGTTGTCCACCGTGACTTGGTTCGTAAACAAGGTCGTCCATCTTAATAGAACACTCATGCCTTGACACAGAAACCGAGCAATATTCTCGTTAATGAAAACTGTGATCTGAAGATTTGCGACTTTGGACTTGCACGGATCCAGGATCCTCAAATGACTGGCTATGTATCGACGCGGTATTATCGCGCGCCGGAAATCATGCTTACTTGGCAGAAGTATGATGTTGCAGTCGACATCTGGAGCACAGGCTGCATCTTCGCGGAAATGCTCGAGGGTAAACCCCTATTCCCTGGAAAGGACCGTGAGTATATCACCATCATGGATCAGTCATCTTCTCAATTTGTCAAGATGTCAACCAATTTTCGATCATCACTGAACTCTTGGGTTCACCTCCTGATGATGTCATTGATACCATCGCTAGCGAGAATGTGCGCTTCTTCTTTTGATCACCTGATCCTTTGCTCAACGTCATCGGTTTAGACGCTACGCTTCGTCCAGAGTTTACCCAAACGCGAGCGTCAGCCCTTCAGTAAGAAGCTTCGGACATCAGACAAGGCTGCCCTTGGACTTCTGGAGCGCATGCTTGTTTTCGATCCCCGCAAACGGATAGACGCTGCAGAGTCACTTGCTCATCCATACGTTGCCCCATATCATGATCCGACAGATGAGCCAGTTGCCGCAGAGAAATTTGACTGGAGCTTCAATGACGCCGATCTACCCGTTGATACATGGAAGGTCATGATGTACAGTGAAATCCTTGGTGTGTCTATTTCTCAATTCACCCGAGTTGAACTCATCTGTAACAGATTTCCACCAAGTTGACGATGCAACAGATCCCAGCCTCCAGCCATACCAGGAATACCAAGACAACCCTGTTTCACTTGTACAGTAATTGGAACTTGAACCCCATCTTTCTGCGTATCTTCGGGATAATGTGCTCCAATCGATTGGCACTCATGGTCCGGAATTGTGGCAAGGGTTCCCTGGCAAGTCCACATATCGATGCCTGACCGCTTGGCCATTTACGAAGTAGTAATCCACCCCATCCTGTAGCAGTAATCAATTTGCCCTTTATCCATCCCTCTTATTCAACACTCTTGTTTTCTTGCTGATCCAGATTTGTCATCATGTATACGGACAGGCTAAGGCTATAGATCTCAATGGTGTATACCTAGTGAAATGCAATGAATTGATTGGCTGTTTCAACAGTGCATCAAGGATCACCACGTTTGACAAATTAGCAGGATCTATCCAATTTCATGCATGATCCAGCCTAGCTGGGGTTGTCAGAATACGTACTCTAACGAGGGGATCAACCCTGAATTTGTCGAGTTTACGGCTCTTCCAAAGAACAATCTCACAACATAAAATCAGTGTAGAATGACATTCAAATCCATTTCCTTCTCTTTTCAAAAATCTACACGGCTGATATGCAATAGGCGACTTATTACTGAGAATTTGGAGTTGATATATTTCTGGTTTTTGTCTAAGCATGACAGGGAGATCACTGACTTCATCAATATTTTCGAAGACTTATGGGTATTAATTTTGTCCATATTTAAGTCTCTAGATCCAATTGCGGCAGGCTTAACAAAGTGGCAGATCATAAGGGTGGGGATAGATCAAAGGAAGATGCCAGGAAAGATACTACCATGACAATGCATGGTCGATTTAAGGAGATGGAGACAGGTATTTTTTTAATTCAACAATTTATTACACAGAGCTCGATTGCAGTCCGTGGTAGATACACCTGGTGCACTACTTAAGTAAAGAAGAGAAGATGAAAGAGAAAGAGATAAAGATAGGGAGACTGATGTACAGTGCTAGGTAAAGATAATGTCACTCAGAGGTCACCCTGTGAGGTGAACGACTAAATTATATACCTCAAGATAATGTCACTACATGAGGATGGTAAGTCTATATCGTACCGCACATCCAGAATAAGCATACCTCAGAGGTCACCCTGTGAGGTGAACGACTGAGGTATACGAGATAGCCTAGTGTCTCAATATATAGTGTTAGAAACAATAAGGCAGTAGTCACTGTGCGTCAGACCACCTCAATAATAAAGACAATAAAGAGGATAGTCATTTTGCGTCAATCCACTTCAACACTAGGGAGATTAGAGATGCGGTGAGCAGAGTTCAGAGATATTGTCTTGGAAGCAGAAGGCTCGTGGGTTCTCGCGTAGAACCTTGACAATGTGTGACAATTGGCGACCAACAAGGGAAAAGCTGGAATAGCGACTGCTCTCCAGAGGGAGCAGAGAGCCGGGTAGAAACAGACAAAAATAATAAATTGATTTCCGTCAACGATTTGGTTCGTGTGACTTGAGTGAGTGGCCAGTCTCTAGAACGAGTACAAATAATGCTTACGGGTCACATCTTCTCACGCTGCGCAATATACCTCTTCCATAAGTGCGTTACGACTCAGTGGCACCGGCTATATATACGATAAGCAATTCTACTGCATCTGATAATTAGGCTCCAACACGAGGTCGCTTTTTTCACGAAATTTAACACCATCTCTTCAAGCTCCATCATATAGCGGTAGCGATCAAAAGTCGTTATGGCTCCTAAAAGGCCAACCGCATTTGAAGTGTCTTTTCCAGAGGATATCCGACAAGAAGAGGCGCTTCGTAAGAAGAGAGAAGAAGATGAAAATGAACGTAGAAGGCTCGAACAAATTCTGGTGGCGCAGCAAGTAGACCACAAGAAACTCAAGCGGAAGGAACGAGAACAGCTCAAGAGAAAGGAAAAAAATTTGCGGGATAGTGTCAGTTTGCAGAGGAGTGTCAGAATTGATGAACAGGACGCTGAGGAAGTGGAAATTGAACGTACAAGAGTGATTATGAGCTTTTCATCTCTGTTGGTATAGGCTGATCGAGATGTTACCAGCCAGCGAAGAAGAAGAAGCAGTTTGGTTTACGTGTGTGCATTCCAAGTGCATTCTAATCGAGGCCTGTTGCTGAACTCGTCATCTACAGGAACCGAATTCTACTTTGCTCGGCCTGATGAGGTTACAGAAACAGCAGACATGTTTCTTGAAGGCGAGGACGAATACTTCGACAACGACGATAGCGACGAAGAAGGCTCTAGTCCTAGTACACAGCCACGATCTCGCATTGATGGTGATAAATCTATACGTTTGCTCACAGACTTCACAATATTTGATACAAGACATAGAAACGAGTATGTCGTACTATCTCAGATAGAAGAAGAAGAAGGCGTCGATCGTAGATTCGAAGCCACTGGTTGGGCTGTACCTTCCTATGCTGATGAGCAGGATTTGATGGGTGAGGATGGAGGAGCAGGTGAAGAGGTCGTCGAGCCTGTGTTCATGCATATTGGCCCTATGTTGGGCTATTCTATAGATTGGAGACAGGACAATGCGTGGGTCATGTCTCATTTTACCTCCAATGGTTTTGTGAAAATATTGAATTCCTTCTCAGTCCTATCTACGTTGAGACCCCTCATGCCTGGTATATTCTCAGAATGCCGGCCAAAAGTTATGTTTCATGGTATCAAATATTTTATACGCCTAGACGGGTGGCACAAATAGTTATTTCGCATGCGATCAAGAAACGTCAAATGGAATTTGATGCGTTTGTGCGTGGGGTACTTCATTATTCGACAAGCATTTTCGGAGATCAATTTACGGAAGACGACGTATGGACTGCCGTTGGTTTATCCCTCTCCATTTCCTCTTCTCAAAGTCCAATAACTCTGTTTGAATCAGGCTGAAACTATCTGTACTGCTATAGAAGAAATAGAACAAAAATACTCAGATACAAGACTTCGGTGTATCCCCGCTATTGCACACATACTTAGAAATGTCATCTCACGTCCACGGTCCCGCTTACACATCAAGTCTCATCTCGACGGGCCCGGAGCTTCTCGTCGTTCAATCAATACAGGTCTCCTTGCAGGCTTGAAAAACCCAGATTTGGCCGTCCTCAGACAGGAAAATCAGAATTCAACTCATGTGACACCGCTCATTGCGTCTTTAGCTCGTGGATTCGTCAATGAGGAACTCGTCGTTATCGGGCCACCGCCCCCAAAAGGAAAGGACGACGCTCCAGTAATCAGTTTGTGGTCATTGATCAAACGAGTGAAAGATGGTAGTTTGGATGTTGACTGGCAAAGGGAGGACAAAATTACGCAAAGGAGTAATTACTTGAGGAAAGTCTATGTTGGTGGTAAAGTCTACAAGGTGTCTTCATCTCATTCAAACAGTGAACACAACGCTGAAATAGAAATACTCTTAAAGCCAGGGGATTTCGTACTTGTACCATATGGAAAGTACGGAGCAAGAAATATGTCACTTGAATGGCCAAAGGAAAGAGCACACTTGCCATCAAGCGCTAGCGTTGCGAACTATTTCTGGTGTGATCTCGTATTCGAAACTTAGCGAAACTTTGAACAGCTGACCATATGACGTCAGGTTTGCGAGGATAATATACATAAAGATCGAAGAACAGATTGCACATGTTCAATGGCTCGAACACGCCTCGCAGACAATGCTTCAGGAGCTCGCGAATCAGCAAGAACTGTTCTTTTGCACGTCGTGTAATCCAATACCTTTGAGCTCCCTAGTTTTCAACGTAAAGGTACATGTGAATCCACCTAGTTGTGTGAAATCGGATGAGTTCTTTGTCAAGTGAGAGCCTGTGATTCATCTAGCATAATCATATACACATCTGATATGCGACAGATATATTCACGACAAACTTCTCGAAACATATGTTGCAATTCCCAGAGATTATCACCAATTTCTTGAACATTATGACAATTCCACTAGTAGCACTGGAAACCCGATTCTCGATTACTGTTCTTCTTGTGCTGATATGGAAGAAGACAATCATAAGATGCAATGGGAGTATGAGACTGGGCCTCCTCGACAAGGAAACCAACAAAATTCAACCCAAAGCCGAGGGATCCGGTTCAATGACAAAGTTTACCACGTCTTTGATTTCATTCTATATCGTGCACAGGAAGGACCATCGAATATTGGTCAGATTATCGATTTTATCATGCCCCGATTCGGGCGTAAGTCTACATTGATCTTTAAAGTCAAAAAGGTCGGGCGGATATGGGATATAGTTGGGACTGTAGCTTGTGTTGAAAGAGAGTTGAAAGACCAGGTATGATGAATTTCATTCGAAAGAACATCAGGCGTTCTAGTTGATTTTATCTGTAGAAACATGTCTTTCTGACGAACGAAGAAGCTGTCGTCCCCTATTCTGACATTATCACCAAGGCGGTTGTCCTTTCGCGTGAATCTTTTGGTCAAAGAATGTCTCTCCATAAATGGCTCGACATATCACCGTACCATTTCTACGTCCGCTATCGGTTCCGTAAGCTGATTCCAGATTCTCGGGACGAGAAGTCTCCGGTCTCGTTCAAGGATCTTGATGTCTGTAAAAGGTGCACTGAGGAAAATATAAGATATTATTATGACATCAACGAATTCAAGGACAAAATGCGAGAGAAACCGATGCGGGTCATGGATCTATTCGGAGGTGTGGGTGCGTTCAGTCTAGGATTGAAAGAGGGAAGTGATTGTTTGACTGTTACGCATGCTTTGGAGATCAGTCCAAGTGCTGCAAAAACGTTCAAGTGCGTTTTCACGTTTTCGCAATGGCTTGATACGAGTATGGATGATCATGTTGGGGTTGTTGAATCTAGGAAGAACAACGAACGAACCGAAGTGATAAATCAGTGTACGAATACCGTGTTGCGATATGTTGTCAAGAAACATGCAGGACACCAGGTCGAACGCCCAGCCCAACTTTGGGATACCACGGGAAGAACTTCGATACCTGATTTACCTGCGCCTGGAAGTATTGATATGATCACTGCTGGGTTCCCTTGGTACGGTTTCTCCTGGTTCGTGATAACAACCGACTAAAGACCAATGGTAGTCAATCTCACTCTCAACTCAATATGTTCAAAACAGCCAATGACACCAGGTCCAACCTCATACTCAATGCTCTATCCTGGGTAGATCACTACCGTCCACGATACGTCTACTTTGAGAATGTCACTGGGTTTTTGAGTTTTCACCTCAACGCCAAACAAGATGGTATACACAGACTCGAGGGAGGAGTGACCATGGGAGGTCTTAAACTCTTGATTCGTTCTCTTCTTGAGATGGGGTACGTCTCGAAACCTAATGTCAAGATCGATTGCTTACATATTGTGACTGTACAGCTATCAAGTCCGATATAGTCTTCTCCAAGCCGGGCATTACGGTACACCACAACGACGGATCCGATTCTTCGTCATTGGCTCACAAGGCGGATTTCCACTCCCTAATATACCTCAACCTACACATGATTTCCCACAAGTTCATGGACTGGTGATTACATTACCGAACGGTGATCCTGTCAAGTCTGTCAGAACTGTCACTGGGACTGCACCGCATCCTTCTATTTCAATTGAGGATGCTATTGGGGACCTGTTGAGGTTTGATTGGTATGTGATTTTTGGGTCTAAATGTTGGTCTGAGGATGGAGATTAGGAAACGACCTGGTGCAACGAGAAGAAATGACCGAGGCCGAGAAAATATACCTGCATTCGTGTGTGACGACAAGAAATCGCGCTGCGGTTATGAAGGTCGTGATGTGGGATATCATCATGAACCGAAGACATCGTATCAGAGAGATTCTCGGAAGAAGGAAAGTACTGATTTACAACATTACACAAAGACGGTCAAAGCGAGGAAAGTTGACCGGTGAGTCTTCCTCCCCCTTTTTTTCTTTTCCCCGAAGCAAGGTGGGAACGAGATGTTCATGGTTGTGGATAAGTGTACTTGCGATTCCATTGAGACCTGGTGCCGATTATCGAAGTATGTCTGTCCGTCTGTCTGGTATTGAGCCTTTTGATTCACCATCTCATGTTGGTATTCCAAGGTTTAAAAGCGGATCTGTATGAATGGCAGCTGACAAACCCGATCTCGTCAAGTGCGCGAAAGAATTTCAGATCAAGTGATACTATTTTCTATGTTCTGGTCGGTCGAAAAATCTAATATACTGTAGGGTGGTACGGCCGTCTTGACAAGGACGGTTTTTTCCCCACCATTGTCACCAACATTGACCCCACGGCGAAACAAAGTACAGTCTTGCATCCTTATGTACGTTTCGTTTCATTCTCTGCCCCTCCCCCACTTTTTTTTCTCTAAATCCATGATTTCATGCCCTGTTACTCTCAAGTGCAAACGTATAGTCAGTGTCCGTGAACTTGCGAGAGCACAAGGATTCCCGGATTGGTTTGTATTTGAAACTCATAGAGGGAATGTCGTGACTGTAAAGTTTTTTTCCATACCAGTTAACATATTTTGTGTTTACCCATGGATAGATTCACAGACAAATTGGGAATGCAGTCCCATTGCCGCTGGGGCGTGCGTTAGGGAGAGAGTTTAGGGAGATGCTGTTCAGAGAGTGGAAGGAGGGTCGATTGGAAGATGGGGGAGAGGATGGAGGTGTGCCTATCGATGATTCTGATGATGATAGGATGGAAGTTGATGATTCTGATTTTAATGTGCGTGATCACGAAATGTCAGTTGAGGAAAGAGGCACGAGTGAGGATAGTATGGGGGGATTGTATGTCTGAACACGAGGTGATAAGATGTTTGTAATTAAATTAGTGTTGTTGTTTGTAGATTAGCGTGGATTGGTATTCAATGTCGCTTGATAAGGTCATAGACAATGTCGAGAACTTTGTCCTGAGAGTCATGTACACTATAATTGAAAGAACAAAGTCATCGAAGCTCACCCTTCATGATCATAAGCTCATCCATCTTGACCGCCATCCACGAGTTCATATCCGACCCAAATAACTTCTGAACAGCTTCTGCATCCAACTAAATGCTGTCCATTGTCCATATCAGATTCTGATATCCCGTATGTACCTCCGCATCTGCATGGATATTCCCACACCTCTGCTTCTTCTGATTGCACTTGTTCAAAATCCTCTAGAGAAACAATTTGTGCAGGTCTAGGATTCAATTTTGCTAGCGTCTGCAGAGATAAAGATTTTTGAGCGTCTTTAAGGAACATGTCGTGCTGAGAACGAGAAAGCGGCGAGGAAAGGGTTGTGTAAGCTTCTTTGAGGAGTGAAATGTCAAGAGGCGGCGAGGAGTGGTTTTCGGAGAGGATTTTTTTGTCTGGATGATGTTTGAGTAGCAAAGTATGGTATGCAAGTTTCATCTCGGCGAGTGTAGCCGTCGGCGGAACGTTGAGGATTTGGTAGTAGTTGTCCATAGCATAACCGAAGATCTGATAAAATTAGACTATGCTCTTTATTCCTCTTTTGGCAATGATACTAGTTAAGGACAAGGAGACTACCAAGTCTGGAAGTGGCCTTGTTCTCCAGTGATTTCGAGTTTTAGTAGTATATATACGGGTTTCTCGGAGACAGACAAACATACTCTCGTCTGAGAGAAGAATTCAACTGAGCATCTATCCTCAGTAATCCAAATCTTGACCTCTAAAAGCACTCCTTTACTGGAAGCGCCACTCGCACTCTCAGAACCAAATACAATGTCATCCAACTACGGAGGTTCTTCATCTGGGCTTTTCCCGAGCCCGACTTCGCCCAACGCCTTCGCTATCTTCTCCATCCCTCAGTCGCCACGCGACTCGCATGAGATGTATGCAGCGTTTGCTGCAGCTGCAGCTGGGCGTCTGCCCTCTGCACCCCAGCCCTCACAGAGTTCGCAGGGTGGTTTGAAGAAGCTGTTCCGGAGGAAGTGGTTCTAATTCGTCAAACTTTCGTATATACCTTTTGCTGTAGCATTATCGTCGTGTAGCCATAGTTATGTAATCACAGAACCGGGCCGGGCTGGCCATGTTTAGAGACTGAATTGAATGTTAGTGCTTGCCATGGTGAACCCTCGCGCGACTGCCGCCGTCTCCTCCTCGTCTTCCTCGTCGTCGTCGCCATCGTCGACCGCACAAATTAACACCGCATACTCCCTTTCTCTCATTTCAGAGTATGGTCACACCCTCGATTCTCTTCCTCTCGACCTCTCTCGTGGCATAGGCGAGTTGCGCGAGCTCGATGCCGTTCTCTCCTCCTCCATGATCACCTTTACTGCGAAAGTCCACTCTCTGACATGCATGATTGAAGAGCGCAGAGGGACCAAGGAAGAGCGCCTCAACCTCCTCCATGAGATTGCGGAAGAGGCGGCTCGGCTCAAGTGTGGGGGCGACGATAAGATTCGAGCTGCGTGCACAGCTGCGGACACTCTCAAATCCCATGCTATTCATCTCCATACCCTTGCAGAGCGCATGCCAGAGTTCGACATGACCTCGTTGAAGAGGAGGACCATCTACCCCCATGTCTCTGACAAGTCCTTCATGCCTCTTAACATGGACACTGGCCGGAGACGGCGAGGAGGTGCTTCTGGTTTGCTCAGCAATCCAAATGCAGTAGACCCTAGTCCTGCAAAGCGCAAGCGTCTTCCACGCGACGAGGAGATCGACATCGGTAGTGGTCGTTCGCCACACAAACGAGAGCGCCTTCTCGGCGGTGACTCTATAAATCCGCGTTCACGACTTGGCAGAGGAAAAAAGTCTGTCTTTTTTCCTTTTTCTAATCTGTGTACAGTGCGGCTGACAATGGATTAGGAACGAACGCATCCCATCACCTTCAGAATCACTCGTCTCTGTTACATCCCACCTCCCTCTTCAGAACCCAAATGGCCTATCCTCTGCCCGTGCAGGCCCATCCTCCACAAATACTAGTGCTCTCGTAAACTTAAACACATCAGGGCGCAACGCCAACGTGACAACGACAAGTTTCAAACGTCGAGGGCAAGGTGGTGCTGCTGCCAATAATACCTTAAACACCAATAACCGGGTATCAACGCCTTCATCCACAAACGACTACCCCTCTCACCCTTCCAACTCTGCTTCCACCGCTTCCCACCGTGGCCCAAACGGCCTTGCGTCGTCGCACCATTTACCCAACCCTTCCAATATACCTGGATATTCGAATAGTACGGGCAATAGTAATGGTGGATCGGCGAATGGCAATGTGGGTCATTTTAATAATGGCACAGTTGGAGATCACATAAATTCCGTGTCGGAATCTCCCGATATTTCCTCGAATCAAGTGTTGGCCGGTCCAGGTATTGTACCTCGTGCACGGAGTGCGTCTGTGCATTCAAATACGACGAATGCAAATGGTGTAGGGGGAGGAGCAAGAAGTTCAAATAATGCTAATTTGAATGCGGCTGATGGCGAGGGGGCTGATGGAGGGATTGGCGATGCTGGAGATGCTGACGGCGACAACGATGATAATAGAACTTATTGCTATTGTGATGGTGTCAGCTATGGGGAAATGATTGCTTGTGACGACGAAAACTGCGAACGTGAATGGGTATGTCCTCTCATTTCTGTCAAGTTCTTGATCTGATCAACTCTTTTGACAGTTCCATTTGTCATGTATTGGATTGACGGTATGTCCGGAGGGATCTTGGTTCTGTGACACGTGTAAAAATAAGAGGAACAACAAACGATCAGGCAGGGGCGGAAAACGACGAGCTGCGGGAAACCGCACAGGTGGAAAAGCATAGCAAGTACATGGACATACAACTACTTGTTGGACTTTTTTTCTTTTTTTTTTACTTCTCCCTATCCATCAGCATTCTTTTTGAAATCTTCAACACCCCACCATTCCCTTTGCTTGTAGTATTCATATCTCTATCCCTATGCCCTTCATGGTTATTTGCTTTCATATACTTTCCTTTCTGTTTTTACATTGTGATCCTTAGGTCAACTATTGATGACATGCAACAAAGTGAAATGGCCCAAGTATCTCGAGGATAGATTAGAGAAGTATGTCAATAAGTAAAATTTCGATGAATCAGCCTCGTTGTCGTTAGTACACTAGCGCCGTTTTGATGAACGCGTGTCTTCCAGTCCTGGCGAACCCTTCCGTTTCCTATAAAGGACACATTGAACATGAACAGTACACCATGCTGTAACCAAAAAAAAACATACCGACTAGAACTCCGATCTTCAAGCTCTGCACTGGGCGTTCTTCTTCCTTCCTTCACACTTCTTTCTCTCTCCCTTTCCCTATCTCTTTCTGACCTATCCGAACGATCTCTATCCCTCTCCGACCGATCTCGATCTCTGTCCCTATCTCTGTGAGAATCGCGATCACGTTCTCCCCTGTCGCGATCTCTATGACTATCTCTTTCACTTCGTTCTCTATCTCTATCTCGTATATCTCTTTCTCTTTCGCTTGCGCTACCTACAACCCCACCCCCACTCCCTCCTCCACCTCCACCTCCACCGTAATCAAGTCCATCAACAGCGGGAGCATTACCGTCCCTATCTCTGTATTTGTTTTGATTACGAGGGCCTGTAGGTACATTTGGCGGAAGTGGAGAAGCTGGTCGAACAGGTGCTACTACCCCTATGCACACACGATTTTCAACGATGAGCTCAATAACTGAGGATATATCACATACCGCGTCCACGTCCACCAATAAATCCACCTCTCCCACGAGCCATATTAGCGAGTGGCGCAGCGCCACGTCCAGCTGTTGGAGTAGTTCCTGTTGATACGACACCACCAACACCTGTAGCATTACTCGGAACAGCTACAGCTCCTCCGTTCGATGTAGCGCGATATGTTTGTAGAGGTGTTCCTCCAGTACCTCGCCCAACGCCAACCCCGAGGACAGGAGTTGTTCCGCCTACACCTGGAGGTAATTGGCCAACAGGAATAGGTGTTCCTCCCGTTGAGGACGCAAGACCGCTAGTTGTTCCTGTGAGATCAAAGTATTGAGTCAAGGAGTTACCCTGGATTTGAAGTTGAGCTTAACCTGGACCTGAGCCTAAGGGGCCTTGTTGCCCACCGCCAATGGAGGTTGAACCGTCCATGGTTGGATAAATCTGCATCTGACTCTGGTCTTGCATCTGGACAGGATACAGAATAAAAGACCAAGACGAGGGAGGAAATCGAAATTTCGTTTACAGAGAATAAGAAGATAATTTCAGTCAATCTCAGTACTCAACAAACCCCCAACAGACGGGACTATGGGGGGTTTTCGAATTCTAATATGTACAACGCACCTGCATACTATAATCCGCTGCACCCATTCCACTCAAATTCATTACACCACCTGGACCACCAGGATATCCTTCTTGTATCATCATAGCTGCACCTGCATCCTGCGGTCCACCTAACCCCGGACCTCCTCCAGCACCAGCCTGTCCCCCAGGTCCTCCACCTCCAGCAGAACCATTAGCGCCGACACCAGTACCATCTTGAACTGCTTGTTGTTGCTGTTGGAGTTGCTGCATCATTTGTGCTGCAGTAGCCATATCTTGCACGCCCATATTCATCATGATGTTTTGCATTTCCATCATCATTTGAGGATTCATGATAGCTGAAGAGGGACAGGCAACGTTCATGGGATTGCCTTGCATACCGTTGGACATCATGGCTGATGTACCTGTCATGACCATTTGTCGAAGTTCAGGTGGTAGAGCAGTTATTTGATCCTCGCCCATTCCAGCGAAATTCTAGAGAGATGAGAATGTCAATTGACGAGGGAGATATAGAAAGATACCAAGGGAAAAACGTACGATAACATTTGTTTTTAGGACGCTGGCAATATCACCCAGCTCCCTCCTGCGATAACAATATGCCTCCCATGAGATCTCGTCAAATCCGTAATTAAACCAGTCGCTGATGTCAGATCCAGGCCGACGCCATGGCTTATCAGTCATAGCACCCAAATCAACTTCCAGGATGGAACGACCATCGAACATGCCTACAACGTCCGGGTCGATTTCTGGGTGAGAAGGAGGCGCGGTAACCGCTGGAAGCGTGTTTGGGTCTGGTCCATCAGGTTTTTGAATTTGACTTTGTTGATACTGTTGATTTTGAACTTGGGCTTGAATGTGGTAGGGTTGGAGTGTAGAAGGTGATATTGTTGAGGAAGATTGTTGAATTTGTTGTGCATGTAAAGGGGTTGAAGGTGTTTGAAGAGAAGGAGGATGAACGTTTGGAATAGCACCACCACGTTGGATGGGGCTGTACTCTGTTGTGAAAGCAGGGGCTGGAGCTGAGGAGCGTATATATGTCGGTTGGATATGTAGGCGAAAGAAAAGACAGACCTCGAGATGTTGTTGTTGGACGGTTGGTAGGTCTACCGGGTCTTCAAATAGTAGCTGTAAATCTTACAGTACGCGTACAGAGCGAGAGGATCATACCGAAGGTCCAAAGAGTGCGATGGTCTGTCAAGGATAATTTCAATGTCCTAGCCACACCGCAGTCTTGTGAATCGAAAAGCAGATACGAGTTACGGAAATGCGACGTACATCATCACTTTCTTCTTCCTCTTGTTCGTCCTGTTCATCCTGTTCCCCGTCTTCTGCGTCAGCGCCATTGACCATATCGCGATCCACGTCCTGTGAGGATTCCCGTGAATCTTTGGTTGGGGGCGGGATAGAAGCGCTGGTAAGCATCGATGTTGAAGGAAGTCGGTCGAAGATATCGTCATGATCCTCATTTTGTTTCTGCGCCTGCTGTTCTAGTTGTTCAATAAGTCCCGGTCCGGTAGACGTTTTGGCATTGTCTATAGGTATCCTATGAGACAAATAAACTTCAAAACACATCAGGCTAGCGAGGACTCAGAGTACTCACGGCAGAGGAGCTGGAGTTCCATTATTTGCGTTCACGCGAATAAAGTATATGTATGAGAAACAAGTCAATCCATTTGCTCATCTTGCATTATGTTTACAAAATAATGTTGGGATTTGCTAGGAAAATTCTTACCGGTTGGTAATGGAGCGGGTTCAGCTGAACCTCCGTAAAGAAATTCATCATCATCATCCCTGCATATTAATGAATACATTATTTTCGCGTCAACTGCACAAGTACACCTACATGGTATTCGTGGAAGAGAGAGATGTGTAGGCCGTGACTAACGTGATGTAGTGTCACAAAGATTGAAGTATTAATGTATACTGCTGTAAATATTCTCTAAGATAATTACTTGTTTTGTTCCTCCTCAAGTCCCTTCTTAAACCCTTCCAGAGTTCTCGCCAAGGAACCTCCACTGGCCTGAGCTAAGACGGCCGCTAATTGTGATGTTGCCGAACCCAACAACCCAACAATCTGCGACCTCAATGCATCCAATGTCGGCAACTTGCACACATCAGCTACAGCTCCCTTAATGTACACCCGATCCTCAATCAATGCCCCGACAACCTTCAGCTCAGGCGTGCGGATTGGACGAACACGCTTCATCCTTCGACCTGGTTGAGCAGGGTCAGCTTTCTTAGCTGCCTGCTCCTGTTCAATCTCCTCTTGTGATTTTGGTTTTTTCGGGGGAGCACTCTTCGCCATAGCGGCGAGGATAGCTTTGAGCTGCGGTGGATGGAAGTTCGACATTGTGAGAAGGGCGAAAGATCCCTTCGTTCCCTTGACCATCTTTTTCACAGCAGATTTATCAATCCCTGCGCGATCACGAAGAGCCACTCCAAAAATGTTCGTCCGTACAACAGTCAACGTAGGTAGTGAGGCTTCTGATGTTGGATTTGCCAACGACGGTGCAGAGCGTTGTGCGGCAGTCATTATGTCCAGTCGCAATTTCCGGAGACGGTCTGCGGTAAATTCCTCATGTTGTAAGAAGAGGATGACAGAGTCTTTGTATGTTTGGAGAAGGTTGGAGTACCAATTGTACAGATCTGCCTTTTTACCTGTAAAGACACGTGGATATTTCTTACCAGGCAGGCGCTGTGGTGCATCTAGAGAGATAGCATATGTCCGTATTGTCAAGGGTTTTCGATGGACTAGCCGCAAAGTGCGCTGGCTTGTTGACTTCCAACCCAGCATTGTGTGGACGAAGTAGAAATCTTTGTGTCACATTGCGTCACAGCCATACGTCAGGATGAACGTCTTTCTTAGCTCGATTTTGGAATCATACACAGAAAGAAGCTCATATGAACAAAATATATAAGAAAATACTGGCAAGATAAATAGTGCGATAGCACATACAAATTGAATGTCATGCGCCAGAGAATCATTCATTTACGTTGTAAGATTCAAATCTTGCAAAGAGGCAGTTGCTTGATAACGTTGTCGTATTTCTGTAGAGAGAGTGTTGGAGGTGGACAAGGAAACCGATGGAGAAGATGTTGAGTTACGGTTGGGCAATACAAAAATCATTGCAAGCGTGCAACAAGCCTCTTCACTGCCATCTCTATCTATTTCTACCTAAGATAATAGAGCGGAACATGCGAATATAAAGACATGAGACAAGACCTAATCTAGTGTAGCGCTGGATAATCCAACAGAAGAGGTCCAGCATCACTTTGTGACAGGCTGCCAAATGTCCTGACACTTAACTTCTTTCTCGCACCTCGAATTTTCAGAAACATAAAATCACATTCATATCAGTATTTTAGAACAAGATTGCAAGGAATTGATAACAAGAGGCCCACTTAGAAAGTACTCACTAAATACACGTATCAAGTACAAGTAGTAGAGAAGATTAGACAAGTCAATAGTTCCTAGAAGATCCACCAGTGTCCTTAAATGCGCCCTTGCTCCTTACATCCTCTTAGCCATGCTTTACTCATTTCAGACAGTCCATATGAACATTCTTCAAACATTTGACCCAGCCTGTCTGATACAAAACTACCTTACACCAAACAACATAAGAGACATAAGCCAAATGACTTTAGAAGTAAATATTAATAAAGCAAAAAGGTAAACAAGAAAACAAAATCACAGGCACTGAAACATGAAAAAAGTTAAACACAGGTATCAAATAGCTCCTGTACTTGAGAAACACAAAAAGGGCAGACAGGACTCGGAACCACAAACTTAACCAATGTTGAAATTGTTGCACCCCACATAAATCAGACTGTCTAGGAGAAAACATTCAATGTCACTCGCAATTTCTGGAGCATCAGACTTACTGGCAGTAGTGTTCTGACAACAGACAACCTGGGAATTGCTACATTACCAGGTCACTAAGATCATCCAAGAAAGATAGAGTTCAGACTCTCACCATTGAACGCTTCCACTACCACCCCCTAAAACAACTGGAGAGCAGTCAAAGCCAAAGGAACCAAAGCTGGGTAGCTGGCGAGCAAAATTCATGTCCATTCGGCCAACAAGATCACGGGCCTCTGGGTGATCGTAAGAGTAAAGGTTATTGCAGCACTGGACAGAACCAGAGTGGCACGAATATGATGGGTCACTGTCATCAGGATTTGGACTACTTCCAGGAATCAAGCCGGAGGTCGTTGAGGTGGCGGGACTGCTCGTAGGGCTGGGACTGGCGAGGCTGCCAGTTGGGGAAGGATAACCATATCCCGATGGTTCTTCAGAAGGGCAATCATGATTTTGAGTACGTTTAACAGTGATGGCGAGGACAAGACTGAAAAGAGTGCAAAAAGCGATGAGGACGCGCATAGTTGAGAGCAGAGAACTAGTAAAGAGCGACAGGTTGCTTTTCTCCGCCCTTTCACTGGCCTTTTTAAAGCTCTTGGGACGGTATACAGAAATAAAAATAAAACAGCCCATATCTCACTAAACGACCAACCAACAGAAAAGTCAGACATCAGAACCATTTTGGTTAGCGAGATTAACCTGAGACCGGAATTGCTCTCTTTCAAATCCTAGAAGACTGCGGACTGTGTCCGTACACTGCGGAACAAGTTGAAATTTTTTAAAAAAAGAATTCTGAAAGACAAGCCAAGTCATGGTCTTCATTTTGGATAATCAGTGTCGAGTCTGAAGCTGTGACATCTCACACGTGACCTTGAATGTCCTCATCTAACATTGTAGAGCGTTGAAGTAGAACGATGCATCTCCGTCAGCAAGCCTCACGTCCCATCTCATCAAGTTTCTTAATCATGCATCGGGAACTATTTCACCTATCTCCATCCGGCTAACCGGAGACTCGTCCACCCGTCTAGGCGATGTTGCTTTCTCAATTAGGAATGTTGATTCACTGGCACAGATGCGTGAGTCTCACTTGTTTGATTGTAGAAGCTCAACGTTCATAAACGACATCGATCAGGTTGCCCAAGGGTTGAGGAAAGCAAAACGACTAATGATGTAACCACAGAGGGTTCCAAATTTTTGCTCATTTGCCAAGATCTATTGCTACAGAATCAAGAACGAGGCGAGTTCATTTTGATGTTGACCTCTGGACTAATTGGTAATGGTAAGACTAATGCTAAAGGTCCTACCCGAGAAAAATGCATATACTCGATGGATCAGGACACCCAATGAGTTGAGAATAACATCATCGGTGGAGAGAAGCCCACTTGATCTCGCTACCATGTTTCCTTTGTTTATGCCTGGCAACAAGGAAGCTACAATGCTTAGACGCGGAGGATATACTATACGAGATCCAGGCACTTACAAGGAAAATGGTAATGGGCAGTGTAGAATTTCCCAGTAGGGGATATAGGTGAGTATGTTTTAACACCGATTATTACATTTAAGCGAGAGGAGGATGCGGTTACTGGCCAAACCAACGTTTTCAAGTATACTTAAGATCATAATCATCGAGAAGGTCGCCAATAACTCTGATCAGAACGTATCTCGATCCAATAAAAGGAGGCCCTGACCACCATCAATCACACAATAGGTTGATGAACTGACACTATTTTAACGCCACATTCATCACATGATACGGTACATGATCCCACAATCGATCAATGAACTTTCAAGCCAGCTTGTTCGTCACTGAAGGTCTCTCTAATCTCTGTTTCCAGAGTTTTACAAAGTTAATCTAGAATAGCATATCAGACACACGACGCTAAGTACTTCTAAGATGGGTCTCACCTCAGTAGTCAATAGCGCGGATTGACGACTGAGGTGGAATGGACTAGGAGAACGTATATATAAGGTAACGCGACTACCTTGACCGGTGAGGTACGACATCAATAGCTCTATTTTCCGACTGGAGAGGTATGTCTGCCGCGGTCCTCTTCAATACAGAAAATTCTGCCCTGATATCATATGTTCATGTTGTCGGAAATGTTGAAACGAAAGGTTTTTTCTATTTCGAACGACGTCTTGGACTGTTACTCTTTGGTAATAGAACTATCGTGCTGTAGTAGTATAAATACTCATAGATCTGCGACTGGTGCACATTTGCCACGCCTCAGTAACAGAAAATTCGAGGCCTTTGACAAAGGATCAGCATATCCATATATAGCAAGACCAGGTTCGTTCATATTTCTCAGTGTTTCTTCTCAAAGATTGATCAACTATAGTGTCGACATCATTGCAACGCAGCGGCACTTGTATGGTTTAAGCTATCATCCATCTATTGTTCGCTATCAGGCCTTGGTCATCAAGCAGGCCCGAACGGGTCTGTACAGTGGCTGTGCAATTTTTTACTTCTTCCTTCGAGATGCAGATCACTAGGGTACGTAAGAGCGCAATTCAGTGCCAAGTATTTATGGAAGTGAAATAAACATAGTCTTATATATATATATGAGACCTCTCCATCATTGACCTATCACTTTTGATATGAGAACTGAGGTCAACATTGACTATACTAATTTTGTTTGCTCCTAAGGGTGCAAGAAATGCACTAATTTCTTGCACCAACTAGAGTCATGATTCGTAAGGGTATTCATTAGCTCATCACCTTCTCCGCTACACAACACATTCATTCAGCAGGTGATGATTAGCCAAGATAAAACTATCTTGGACGACACTATCCACGTACTTCTCGTTCATAAACTTGAATTCACTCAAAGATCAATTACGAGAGACATATTGTTCCTGTGAGTGTGAACCATGCACACTACACGAAGGATGTACAACACGATACATTGTCATAGCCCAAGCTCAGGGGTTTTGAGGTAACCATCTAGTCCATAAATGGTAAGTCTTGGTCTATATGGGGTTATATGACGATCCTTAGGGTCAGACGCGCACAAAGGTCGGATGAGCGCAAATGAAGAAAGCACTCAGTTTATCGTAATCAAAAATTTTGAATTTCTG
>Ga0153942_1000069_pt1 | contig 32918 bp, 41 predicted proteins | sample TSNJ026MetaG_FD_104731 | JGI IMG/M metagenome (GOLD analysis project Ga0153942, IMG submission 104731) | Attine ant fungus gardens microbial communities from New Jersey, USA - TSNJ026 MetaG | ecosystem: Host-associated > Fungi > Mycelium > Unclassified | place: USA: New Jersey, Brendan T. Byrne... | reverse complement strand
AGCTCAGCCGGTAGAGCATTGTACTTATGGGGTTACTTTATGACCATGCAAGGGTCTCGAGTTCGAATCTCGATATGGGCATGTTTTTTCGTGTTCTGACATTGTTCTGACATTATTGTTCGTCATTCATAGTGTCGTGTATTTTTCTGTTTTCGCAAGCCTGAGCTACAACGGATGTAAATTTTTATGCTCTGCATTCAATTTGATGAGAAGCGACAGGTAATCCTTTATTTTTGTGCTACAAGTTTGAGAAAAAAGTTTACATCCGTACCTTCGATTTACCTTCGATTGTCATTTAGTTTATACCACGTGATGCTACGGGATATGTCTATTTGTCTCAAGTGAGCTGCAGGTCAAGGTATGCATTCGCTATGTTCAGTATGATGAGGAACATCTATCATGACAAAAAAGTGTGGTATGGTATATACGATTATGTATTTGATGACGCGTGAGACCACCGTGGCTGAGCATGAGAACACCATTGCTCCAGAAGAACGTGCGTCAACGGAACCGATATCAGTTAGAAGAGGTCAGTCCTCCCACAGATCAACCATTTCCGCTTCATGCGTCATCACAGCTACATCTTTCCGGAAAGGATATAACTGAGGATAAACGAACTAGAGACGATGTGTGAACCTAGGGTCCTCAATCATGTGCAGGAAAACAACATACCCCCTTATTATATTCATTCAACACTTCAGCAGCGATGAGCTCCTTGTCCTTGAGCAAAACAGTGTAAGAATGTACAAGGATGTTCAACTACTCATATGTCAGTTTGCGAGGTTATGATATTTGAGGGCCCAATACCTGCACACCAGTCAGGCCCATAATGAACAGCATGATAATCCAATTCGAGGACGATGTTGCTAACCACAACAGAGCATGAATTGGAGAATACAAACTGAAAAGCTCCAGCTCCAGCATGCCGGGTGACCACGTGGATAATTCTTGGATTTGGGCAGATTGAGGTGGAAGAGGATCATTCATAGATGGAAGCTTCATTCCGAGAAGCCAGCGCCATGAATATGAGAAAGTATACCACGCTCCAGAACGAAGCTGGGCACCTAATGATGGTGGCTGACGTGGTTCAAAATCGAGGTCTGCAGCAACAGTTTTAGCATTAGGAGAGGAAAGAGGATCGCTTCTATGGTGGAAGCGGTAAATCCTTGTGCGAGAAAAGAGAAAAGCCGTGTTGAAGACGGAAGCCAGAATTAGAAGGAAAATTGTGGGTACAGTCTAGATGAGAACATATTAATGAAAGGGTCCTCAGCGAGTGAAGTAGATGTACCCAATCAAACCAAGAGTTCCCTTCCTCTTCGTGATACATGTCTTCCCACCCGATGTCAGAGGCAGGTACTTTGCGTACCTGGTGAATACGTGCGCAGAGATGTAGAAAGTGCATGATTGCCCCGAGAACCCTGGCTGAAGTTTTGGGTGTCGGGAGTGGGACATTGTTAGGGAAGAGGGCAATCTCAAATGCAATGGTTGAGGGTATAGACTTTATCCTGAAGGAAGTTGAACAGATGTGAATGCCCAATCAGAGAAGGGATCACCTTTCAAGCAAAGATTTTTTGCGAACGACTGCTCTGCGTGTCGGTGTCCCTGTGCCATTGGGAAAAGCAGGCTCCTTACGAGCCCTGTTTTGTGGGGTTCCAGCTGTGCGCCAGGGTGTTAAAGAGGGCGGTGTCTTATGAGCACCAATGGACGATCTATTCCTCGGTGTGGATGGTAAGTTGGCAATAGGTGACTGGCGGATGAACCCTGCGTTATTTTCTTGGGCAAAACGACGGAGAGACATCGCTGGGAAGACACGCTCGGGTGTTGGATGTGTCTTTGTCTGAGCTTGTACATATTTGTTCAGTCACGTGTTAGTTGAACAATCGAATTTTGGACTTTTCTTATTTTCTTTTGTGCGCTACCTATCCGCTTGTTCATCTTTTCACCACGTCTTCAGTTTTTATACGTCCACTTACGACCTCAACATCCTCTGGTGAGACACCTGAACCCATGTCCTCATTTGTAACCTCAACTATGGGCCATAAAGATAGGATGGCCGGAGACCCCTCCTCCTCTCACCGAGGCGAACATCGCGACAGGGAGCATCGTCACAGATCCTCTTCTTCGTCCCACCGCCACCACAGGACCATCTCGTCCACAACTCTGCTTCTTGTACTCTCTCTTGTCCTTGCAGTCCTCGCAGTCATGCTATCGCTCCCCTCAAACACCGCTTCTGCTGCAGGAGGCAGTCCCTCAGAGGGTGGTAACAGCGTCTTGAGTTACTTGACTCCAAAACGTACCCAGGCACTTATCGCTCGTGAGAGCGCAGTTGCTGTTCGTGAAGCTGAGGTCGCCAGACGTGAGGCTGAACTCCTAATCGGTGCACCTGGAGGTGTTATACCCTCGCCTGCCGCATGTCCTGTTTGCAGCCCTCCAATGACCACCACCATTTTCGAGACTGTTGCTGCCCCGGCTGCCACCATTATTAAGGAGATTGTCAAGGAGGATTCCCTTACGCCCCCCGGCTGGACCGGACCTCGTAGCGAAGAACTTCTGGAACGTGAGCTCAAAATCGCTGAGCGTGAGCGTGATATCAGCAAACGCGAAGAAAATGTGAACCGCCGGGAGCATGATGCTGCCCGTCGTGAGTCTTGGATCATGGAGCAATTGATGTACGTATAACTTGGTTCACTCCTCAATGCTTTGCTCATATATCAATAGTACTTTGGGAAATGACAATCCTCAAACTGTGGAGGAAGAATATGTCTACGAACCATCTGTTCCCAAACGAAAATCCTCAAAGGTACCTCCTACTCGTCGATCCGATCTCTAGAGTGACAGGGAACAAATCGAAGACCTATCTGTATAGTCCGTAGGAATCCGCCCCTACCTTTCTTCATCCATAGTGGGCTAGGGGGACTACGGTATTTGTTCCTTGTCCCCCTTTCTCGTAGACTGTTGAAATGCGAGGTATATATATCCGATCGTGTATCTGCCATTTTAGGTCGATCGATCGATCATGTTCTTGCACTTAAATCATGATGCTCACATGATGGACATTTTGGCGTTAATCCTCAGTCACAGTCTACGACCCCCTTCTTTAATCTTTTTATTTCAAATTTTCAATGCCGGTGCTGACATCATTTTTAGCAGCCCTACTTGTCGCCTCCTGATGAACCTATTCATGAGACAATAATTGAGATGCAAACTGTCGTTGTTCCTCCCCCTGCCAGTACTCGCCATGCTCCCAAACCTTCTCCTGTTTCCTCAAGCCAGTCGAAAACCGAGTCCAGTCCCCGTACCACAGAAGTCGAAATTATTTCTGAGTATGAGGAGCCTCCTGCTCAAACAGTTCCGCGGCCTCGTGCCACGAGAACTCCTGCTCGTTGGTTCGGTTGAAGGTTGCAAGCCTCTAGTGGTGTGCTTTTTCTCTCTCTTGCTTCTTGTATTTCACCTTTTCTGTTGTGTTGCTCCAAACAATTTTGTTCGTCTCGACGGCCCTTTGACAGTGTTTTCTAACCTCTTTTTCCTTTTTGCTGCCACGTCCCCTTATGAACTCATTTATGTTAGACGACTCACGGTGGATTGGAATGACGGTCTCGCCTTACGATAGTCGTAGATAGTGTAGTCTAGTGATACCGTCAAGAATACATATACTTTCCCCAGTGCATGTTGACCCAACTGGTGTGACCAAGAAATTGGAAGACAGTAATTTTACCATCATCAAGGCTTCTAACGTATCCAGTTTCTGCGATTTGGTATTTAACAACTCCCGAAAATAATGACAAACTGTGAGCAAAGTCCTGATTCCATGTCACCAAATGCTCAATCCTGAGCTGCTTAGGCACTTTCGGATTTCCGAATTTCCAAATGCCTCTCAAATTGATGACTCGGCAATGTGTCCAATGCCACTGGAGCATCGCCTGGCGTCGGGCATTGTCCTTCACGTCCTCTCATTCTTCATCTCCACTCCCTCAAACGCTTGAAATCTTAGGCCAAAATTACCCTACGGACGACAAAACCAATATACCTGCTAGTATAAATGCAAAAATACCTCTCCGGATACACACTCAACAAAACCATCCTCTAAGCACTCTTCGTGGACTTGTGGAATCTGCTTATCCGGACTTTGCTCACCTCTCTTCTCTGTCACCGCTTGTCACTCCCTTTCAGAACTTTGATGAACTTTCCTTCCCAAATGATCATCCTGGACGGTCTGTCACGGATAGCTATTATATTAATGGGGGCTTGATGTTGCGGACGCATACTTCAGCGCACGAAGTCGAGACTTTTAGGAATGGAGAGACGAAGTGGTTGCTTACGGCTGATGTGTATAGACGCGATGAGATCGACGGTTCTCATTATCCTGTCTTTCACCAAGTTGAAGGAGCGAAAATTGTAGATGCGAATGCGGATGGGTTGAAGGAGGTGGAAGAAGATAACCGACAACGGGAGATAGCGTTGGCGAAGGAAGATATTGTCATAGAGGATATACCCAATATCACCAAGACCAATCCTGTACAAGAAGGCCATGACCCCGTCTTTGTTGAAGCATTGACAAAGAATTTGAAGCTTTCACTGAATATTTTAATTCTGCAGGTATTCGGGTTGGCGACAAGAGGGTTGGTTGGGAAGGGAGAACCACTGAGGGTTAGGTGGATTGAGGCATATTTTCCATTCACTAGCCCGAGCTTTGAAGTAGAGGTTTTCTATCAGGGCAAGTGGCTGGAGATTCTAGGATGTGGTGTTGTAAAACAGGCGACGCTAGATACTGCAGGTATACTTCATTTTTTCTCGAAAAGACTGAAATTTATATGCTATTGCTAGGAGTTCAGAATAAAATTGGTTGGGCTTTCGGACTGGGTTTGGAGCGGATAGCAATGGTGTTATTCTCAATACCTGACATCCGGCTTTTCTGGTCGTCGGACGAACGCTTCATATCGCAATTTGAACAAGGAAAAATAACAAGCTTCAAGCCTTATTCAAAATATCCATCCTGCTTCAAGGATGTCAGCTTCTGGCTTCCCAAAAATACGTCACTGCATGATAACGACTTTTGTGATGTTGTTCGTGATGTTGCTGGTGATCTAGTAGAGGACGTCAAGAAGGTCATATGTTCATGGTCTGACTGGACTCTCAGAGTACTCAAAGGATAATTGCAGATCGACCATTTTGTGCATCCTAAAACGAACAAGGAGAGCAATTGCTTCAGGGTCAATTACAGATCCATGGACAGGTATATTCTGCTCTTTTGTCCACACTCCATTTTGCCAACCCTGGTTTTTGCAGGTCGCTCTCGAATGAAGAAGTCAATGAGACACAGAATCAAGTTGTGACGCGACTAAAACAACAATTTGCAATTGAAGTGCGGTGATGTAGCAGCGATGGAAATGGAAATACGAGGAGTGTGGATATGAGTCTTAATCATCATGTCGAGCGTAGATTAGTCGTAGCTATATAATTTTGGTAATAATGATGGCACCCTCTGCAGCAGATCTAGAAGGCGCAGCTTGCTAAATGGAGTCCGTGAATGAATGAATGGATCATGAAGACGTTCCCTGTGCTACACCGACCCGCGCTGCCCGTAGAACCCGGTCTTTGATGGTATATCCAGTCTTCTGGCAGTCCACGACTGTACCAGGTTCCTTGTCAGGTATAGGAGCCTGATATACTGCTTCGTGGAAATTAGGGTCAAACTGACCACCCGTGGGATCGAAAGGTTTTACGTGGTATTTGAAGAGGGTTTGAAGAAGCAGTCGATGAGTCATCTCGACACCCTGATGGAGATCCTGGAGGTACTCTGCATGAGTCTTTGCAAGCGGTTCCGATGAATCTTTCGAAAGGGCAGTTGAAGGCGTGGTTTTGAGGGCGATGGCGAGAACATCTACCGTTTCAAGGAGGTCACCTGCAAATTTTGTGATAGCAAAATCGCGGGTTTGTTCCTTTTCGCGTGCGGAGTTGCGCTGGAGATTTAGAAAGTCTGCCTGTAGATACCGAAGTCGTCCCTGGTCGGAATTGTCAGGACGAAGTAGGACAGCGAGTGAAGCCAAACTTACAGTGAGGTCGACCACCTCAGCCTCCTTGGCCTTGAGCTTCTCGGCTATATCAGAAGACGTGCCGTCGGGTTTTTCATGCTCCTTGTCCTTGTCCTGCTCTGGGATGGTGTCTGTTGAATAGCGGCGTCTGGAGAAGGCAGGGATAGAGCGAGGAGCAGTACGGGCCAGTGAGCGCGATGAGAGGGCAGCGGTGGAGGCTTTGAAAAGAGCAGAGGACATTTTGTGAGATGAGTGTAGCTGCTTGCTATGTGCTGTCTGCCAACAAAATTTTGACCGGAGGATGCGTGGGAAGATATCAGGCCCGGCAACTCGCAAACACTTTTGAAATACTGGAAAAAAGGAGTCCCGACAAGAGAGACTGTCCTCATAAGAATTGACACCGGCTGGAAACCCGGCCTTCCTCATAAGGCTTCATATCCGGTTTATCATGCGCCCTGCTTTCGGCCGTCTCTTCTTATCTTTCCATCACTTCCACACCATGGCTGCCAATCCTGCAAAAATTATAGATGGCACTGCCCTTGCAAAGTGCGTATCTCTTTTTCGTTACAATCCAGCCGTCATTACACTCTACAGATCAATTCGACAGGGCGTCACCAATAAAATCAAGTCCCTGCAGGTCAATTACCCGCACTTTCAGCCCCAGCTCGCAGTTGTACAAGTGGGCAATCGCCAGGACTCATCGGCCTATATTCGCATGAAATCCAAGGCTGCTAATGAAGTCGGGATCAAGCTTCAACATATCAAAATTCCGGCTGATACAGAAGTAGACGACATCATTCGCATCGTTGAGCGCTTAAATAGCGACGATAAAGTCAGCGGTATCCTAGTACAGCTACCTCTCGGAGACCACATCAAATCCGATGGCGAGCGGCGCGTGACTGAGGCTATCAATCCTGATAAAGATGTTGATGGGTATGTAGCTTCCCTGAGATCACTGTCTTAATAACCCAACGCTTTCGCTAGTTTCCACGCCTACAACATCGGTCATTTATCTTCTCGTGCGAGCGAACCTCTTTACGAGCCATGTACTCCTGCAGGTGTAATACGACTTTTGGAGTCTACCCGCGTCCCGCTCACTGGCGCACATGCTGTAATTCTTGGTCGCAGCGATATCGTCGGCAGCCCTGTTGCGTCAATGCTCAGGAATAGAGATGCCACTATTACCCAATGTCACAGCAAGACTAGGAACGTTCAAGAAATTGTATGGTCCATCTTTGCTCTCTGGTTCTGTTGTTCAATGTGATGTTGCTAGCTCAAAACCGCCGACATTGTTGTGGCTGCTATTGGTCGTCCAGAGTTCGTCAAGGGATCTTGGCTTAAACCAGGTGCAGTCGTAATAGATGTCGGTATAAACTATGTCCCTGGTAATTTTTCTCATTTTATCACCCCGACCCTGCTCACTGGCTCTCTAGACGAAACTAAGAAAAGTGGTCAAAGACTGGTTGGAGATGTCGAATTTTCCTCTGCTTCTCACGTTGTTTCACACATCACGCCTGTACCTGGAGGCGTTGGTCCTATGACTGTTGCTCTTCTCATGGAGAACACACTCAAATCTAGTGAACGCATTTGGGAAGAAGCCCGGTCCAGACAAGTCAAACCCCTGAAACTCAATGTGCAGGACAATGTCCCATCAGATATTGAGATTTCCATGGCCCAGACCCCCAAACCAATCAAACAATTGGCTCATGAGATTGGGTTACTTCCAGACGAACTTGAGAGCTACGGCAAATTCAAGGCTAAAGTCGATCTGAGTGTACTGGAGCGCCTTGCTCATCGCAAGGACGGAAAGTATATTGTTATCTCAGGGTAAGTAATGCCAGTAGCCTCGAATTTCCGCTACTCAAATCCCTAGAATTACTCCTACGCCTCTGGGAGAGGGTAAATCAACGACAGCTATTGGCCTTGCCCAGGCTCTTGGTGCAGAACTTGGCCGTCCCACCTTTGCGTGCATTCGGCAACCCAGTCAAGGACCGACTTTTGGCATCAAAGGTGGTGCGGCAGGTGGCGGTTATAGTCAGGTTATCCCCATGGATGAGGTCAAACCTATTTTGCGATGCCTTGCCTCTATTCTTAATGACTTCTAGTTCAATCTCCATCTGACTGGTGACATTCATGCTGTCACAGCGGCGAACAATCTTCTTGGTTCGTCAAACCGAGTTATTTATGATACTCTGATCCCCATTATTTTTAGCTGCTGCGTTGGATGCGCGAATATTCCACGAGGCCACTCAGAGCGATAAGGTGTGATAATCCTTCTGCCATGTCTACTGAGGTTCTGAACACTACAACAAGGCGTTGTACAGCCGGTTGGTCCTGACTAAAAAGAATAAACGTGAATTTGCACCTCTCATGCTCAAGCGCCTGAAGAAGCTTGACATCGACAAGACCAAACCAGATGATCTGACACCTGAAGAAATCAATCACTTTGCTCGCCTTGATGTCGACCTAAGCACCATCACTTGGAACCGTGTGCTTGATACCAATGACCGGTTTTTGCGAAAGATCACTATTGGTCAAAATCCTACCGAACAAGGGCACGTTCGCGAGACTGGTTTCGATATCGCTGTCGCCAGTGAGGTCATGGCGATACTTGCGTTGACCACGTCCCTCGAGGACATGCAAGAACGTTTAGGTGCTATTGTTGTAGCTACGAGCAAACGTGGCGAGGCTATCACTGCTGATGACATCGGTGTCACTGGCGCTCTAGCTGTTTTGATGAAAGACGCCATCAAACCCAATCTCATGCAGACCCTCCAAGTGAGTCTTTGGCTTTTCTCGGATTTTGCGAGTCTGTTTGACCCATTTCTAGGGCACTCCCGTCTTTGTCCACGCTGGGCCTTTTGCCAATATTGCTCACGGCAATTCATCTATCCTTGCTGACCGTGTTGCGTTGAAACTCGCTGGAACGGAAGAGGGCGACTCAGCAGAGCGCATGGGCTATGTACTCACAGAATGTGGTTTTGGTGCTGACATGGGGATGGAGAAGTTTTGTAACATCAAGTGCCGCACGAGCGGACTCAAACCTGATGCTACCGTCATTGTTGCCACCACTCGTGCCCTCAAGATGCATGGTGGTGGTCCTGAGGTCACCCCTGGAAAACCTCTCGCTGAAACCTATACGAAGGAGGATTTGCTCACCCTCAAGGAAGAGGAAGGGTGCAAGAACTTGCTCAAGCACATCCAAAATTGCAAAAAGTTTGGTGTGAAAGTTATTGTGGCTATAAATCGATTTGCGTAGGTCTTAACCCTCTGAGATTGTTCCTGTCCTCATGCGGTAATCCTAGGACCGATACTGACGCTGAACTAGCACTCATCCGTGACGAGTGCCTCGCTGGGGGCGCAGATGGTGCGGTTGTTACTAATCACTGGGCTCAAGGTGGGGCTGGAGCCCGTGCGCTTGCTGAAGCAGTGATTGCAATTTGTGAAGGCAAATCTGAGTTCAAGTTCCTCTATAACCTTGATCTCTCTATCGAAGAAAAGATCGAAGTCATTGCAAAAGAGATCTATGGAGCCAAGGACATTCAACTATCCGAAATGGCTCAATCTCAGATTGATACTTATACAAGGCAAGGATTCGGTAATCTTCCTAGTAAGTGGCCATCTGCTCTTCAATGCGGTAGAAGTCTGATTATTATTTCAGTTTGTATGGCTAAAACCCAGTATTCGTTCTCCCATGATCCCAAGCTCAAGAACGTTCCTTCGGGTGAGCTAACTCTTTTCTTCTACGAGATGTTTATAAGTGACTGACAACTTGTTCGACCTCAGGATTCACTCTTCCGATTCGCTCGATTCGTTTGTCCGCAGGTGCTGGATTCCTCTATCCAGTTCTGGGCGAGATGCAAACTATGCCAGGGCTAGGTACTCGCCCTGGATTCTGGGAAGTCGGATTAGATCCTGAGACAGGTCATGTTGTCGGCCTTTTCTGATCTCTCAACCAACCCTCATTCTGTAACCTGGTTCCTGTGTACCGTTGGTTCTGATTTGCTACTCAACTAGAAGTATTGACAATTTAGCAAGTAGATTCATCTCTTAGGCGTCATATTCATGCATTGGCCCCTGCATTTTTCAAATATTCTTTTCACCTTCAAATGTATTCATGGCGTATATAGGTGAACAATTTAGAGCTGACTTCGGCTAAGTGTACTCTGGCTTAGGCTTCTCCTGGTATGCTGTGAGGAAGTCTGGGCGTGCTGTAGCCTGTAAATGATGCATCTTGTACCAAGAGAGGTGATGGCTCAGGAGCTGGAGCAAGATTGCCAGATTGTTCATCGAGCGTAATAACGTTAGATCTAGCGCTGACTTGTCGATTGTATGTGTTCCCAGCGTCATCCTTGTACTTAAAGTCATTATCACTTGTCCCATTGCCAGTGTTTCCACCCTGTTGGATAAGGAAAAATCCGTCTACGAACTGCGTTCAAGGAAAAGCATAGTGACAGAAGGGTCCTTACAAACCTGCTAATTGGCGGTTATTGATGGTGCTTCGGACAATTGTAGGCATAGGCAAAAGGTCACGATTGTACGAATGGTCGAAGCTGGTAAACCCTACGAGATGTAGGATCAGAAACAAGGCTCACACAGAAAAATGCTCGAATTATTTACAGTTGGTGAAGTTGTCATTTAAATTTGTAAAATTGATGTTTAATGGGTACGAGAAGCGATCTTCCAGAGCCATTTGTCCGTTATGAGTGGAGTTAAAAAGGCCAGAAATAGTTTGTTGCATGTTCTATCACTCTTTTTGAGACTGAAACCATACCTAGTTGGGAGTTGGGGGTGTACCTACCTGAACCAATGCATTCTCCAGCCACTGTTGAGAGGATGAGTAATCATACGCCTGTGTCCAGGTGACGTGCGATTCCGTGCCACTTCCACTGACAATCTCGGACTCGATAAGAATGTTCCTACTCGCTGTGACAGTGAACCTCAAGTTCCCATCTGTATCCACGTTACCGACTGCATTTGTCTCTGCAAAGAGCTGGTTTTCAGAGCGCAGTATTCTACCTGTTGTTGGACGACCAGAAGGATCGGTGAAGACCTGCAAGTTCCCCGAAACGAACCAATTTTGTAGGGTCGTATGATCCGACTCGGCTGAGAGGACATCAATGGTGAAGTTGTGCGCTTTCCCGTCTACCAAGACGGGAACGAAAGGTGTGACGTCGAGGAAGTAAGTCGGTAGGTCGAGAGCACCATATGAGGTGATTGGCCTTATGATTCAACAAGAAAATCAGCATCGCAGCCATTCTTTCGCAGCCGAGAAATGTCGACCACTCGAGATAGACTAACCTCCAGCATGGGGGTGTGAAACCACCCGTGAATATGGTTGTATAGGGGAAGACGACACCTGCCACCTGGCCATCTATCAACAGACGAACCTCGCGGAAGGGTCCCTGGCCCAAAGCCGAGCCTTCTGGAATATCTCCAAGGAATTGATTAGGCACACTAAAGTACTAGTGTCAATATCAGAATCGACATATTTTCCGAAGTTTGAATTTTCTTGGCCTACCCAGAACTCTTCGTTTCCATTTCCAGATGCATACAGTTCTGCATATACCTCGACCGTATTTTGGGGGAGGGTCACGTCAATCTAAAAATCGAGTCAACTCAACACAGAGATTGTCCAGATTCTCTTGAGGCGCTTACAGAAAATCCAGGGGGTACTGATGCATCATTTCCGGTATCGTTCAACAGGGTTGATAGTGGTACAATGAGATCTGACATCTTGGCCGGTGGGTGCCTATCTGATGATGCATAGTAGGTTGCGGAAAGAACGGCTGTCCTGAGTTGAGATGCATACTCCTGGGATCAGACAAGACTTATCACGCACTGGAGTACACCCCATCAAGGCCCTGCTGAATTAGATTGTCAAGTTGCAGAATGAAGGTGCCAGGTTTCGCAAATAAGGGGGTATATCTGGTTACATCCTTGATGTATTCCCATATGATCCCGTCACCACGAGTAGGCTCCGGAGTAGAGGTTCGCCAGACTACAAGTCAAATTTGGATGAGTTTAAGTAATTCTCTGGAGAGAGGAAAACCAAGTTTACTTTCAACATTCTGGAAAGTAAAAATCCCGAGTCTGTCAAATTGAGTCCCGTTGGAAGTCACTGTAAAATTAAGAGTAATGGCGGCCCAAGACCCGGGAGGTCCACAATCTGTCGGAGGACTGCACTTGGTGGTCAATCACAGATGTAGGAATTTACGGACAAAATTAAACTCGTACTCAAGCTGGACAACTTCCGCCCTTCCATGTGATTTTGTGAGCGCCTATCTAACTTAGAAAGTATTCCTTACAATCCAAATGAAAAAGCGAAATCCCTCCTGCGTGAAAAGGAAAATCAATCCTAGGCGAGACGGAATTATGATTACTGGCCGGAAACCCACTGGAAAACTTGGATTGTACACTGCTTGGCGTCATGCGGGACAGGAGGTGGCTGAGCAACTTGGAAATCCACTAGCCTCTGGGCGAAAGCACCTCCACTGCTGAGGATACGAGCGAACAAAGCCATTTGAATTGCGAATATCAACCCGAACGCATGTCGGGCGAAGGAATAAGCCGTCATTTTCTGTCTGTGGACTATCACAATCCGTTCGAGAAATATTCGGTCGGATTCACCAGTTCGTTCTGACTCTTGTACTGTACAGTGAAATCTGTTCAAAGGTTCGAGAGTTGACAGGGTGACAGATACGATCCAGGTTTTGATTCCGCATCTTAAGTCTGGCCTCGGAGTTCAACATCCCGTGGGACGATGGCTAGTTAATATAGGGTGTGCGACTGTTCTTGCGATGTTCGTACACAGAATTTCCCACCACACCACCCTAGCCCCTCAGCTCACATATCCCCCAATATCCCATATCACAGACCAATCTAGCCGCTCGAGCATAGTCAGTTGTGCTCCACCGCATCTTAGCATTAGTCTGGTTGTTGTTTCGGAATTATCTTTCTTATCTCTCTCTCTTCTTCTCTTTTATGTGAGATCAATCAAAGAAGTGCATAAGTGAGCAATTATAGGCTCTTTTTTACTCGGAGAAGCACCTTCTGTCTGGGTGACACAGTGACATGACCTTGACAGATAGATGAGTAAGAAAGTCCATCTGATGTAGAAGTATATTTTGCTCATATCGATGTTCCTGTGTATATATCATTCTATATGTAGCATCCAGCGAATTTATAGGCGGACTGATGACTGAGATGCATTGCGCATAGTCCCAGGGCAGTTGGTTGTCAGTATTCAGTATCCATACGGGTGTAGGAAATGATCGAATACTAAATAGAGACGACTAGCACCGTCCTCGGTGCCTCAATCCTTTATCAATGATACGAGATTGAAGTAGTGACACGGATGCGATGTTAATAACAATATAGGTAATTTATCCTTGATTTTATTACAATACGAGCTGGTATTCATGAAAAGAGAGAGGATCGCGGCACATCATGAGAACTCCATGGTGGGCGCCAAGAGTAGCTAAAACTGGTGATCAAAGATATCATCTGAGGTCGCAGCGGATTGCTTCTTGTTCGTGCCGTTAGGCGGTGAGAGACCATCGTCATTGGGCACTCGCGAACTATTTCCATATAATCCACCCTCTGCGTCCTCAGGAAGCTCCGCGGTACTAGAATTTCGAGAAACAAAGCTGTCCTGCAGCGAATTTTTACTCTTTTTACGTTTGGATGACTTTTTCTTCTTGTTCGACTGTTCCTCTGAAAGGATATAAGCCTCCTGTGTCCTTGCCCACCTATCCTTTTTGTCCTTCTTCTTCTTGCTCTTTCTTGGTATCGCAGTGAGTTCAGTGTCATCAAAATTGGCAGGGTATTTCCACCGCCCTCCTGACTCTGGTTGGGTCAAATCACGTTGGTTATTATAATAGATTTCATCCTCGGATTTCCAGAGTTCAACAGCTCCAGTAGAATTTTGCCTGAGACCTCGATATCCCTCGCTAGAGAGGTCGATACTGGAAGAACCTGCTTCCTGGCCGTCCTCGAGAGGCTGACCCTCAAGCGTTGAATGGGGGAGACGATCGTTATAACGTGTAGCCCATTGAGACTTGCGCTCTTTGCGCTTGATCTCCGAGGTATCCACTAGTCCCCACTTCTGTGCCCACTTGGGGGTTCTGGAATGAGTTTTATTGTTTCTGATGTTCTGTAGTGTAAATGTGAGAATTATGCCCTGGGGCTGCAGATGTGACGAGAAATGGACCTGAATATAGAAGTTGTGCCCATGGCCTCGGGTGTGTCAACGACTTGTAGACAGGTGAAAGCGAGAATTAGCACACCTGGGATGTAGCCACATATTGTAAGCAGAAGGTTGAGCCAAAAGTCTTTCCCTATTCCGAATCTTGCTGCGACGGCTGATCTGGTCAGCTACGCTGGGCAGATCTGGCCAGAGTCCTTACCAAGAGGGGGGAAGAGAGTGCCCATGATGAAAAGGAGGACAGCATAACCATGGTGCTTCCTAGGGGTCAAGTCTGCCTTGCCGGGTACATAGTAGGAAGACATGGTGCTGGGAGGAGAGAAGAGGCGTCCGGAGAATGCCAGACTTGAATATCTTGATTAGGAAGTCTACAAAACTCGCCCTTCGTCCTTTCCTCCACCATGGATAGTGAAGAACACCTCCTCAACCTTTCAGATGTCGTCCATGATGAACCCATAGACGACGACGAAACACACCACCTCGCTGATAATGATGACGACGACGAACACCGCCCACTAACTCGCTCTCCGTCTTACGACCCTGGTCCTATCCTTTCGCCTCTCCACGATGGTTTCTCTGTCTCTGAGCACCAGCCTCACCATCTACCTGTGCCAGAATCCTTCTCTGTTGAGATGCTGGAGCGCGAGATAGCTACACTTCTTAACCAGAATGCCACGGCAGCTTCAGCGGCTTTACTCAGCGCGGCAGCGCAACAAAGACAAGCTACCCTTGAACTCACCAACTCGCAAACATCGGAATCCGCAGAGACTCAGAACACAGCAGACAGCATCTCAAGTCTGGGTCTTAATCTGAGTGGTCTCGCTGCCGTCCTTCAGGCGGCCCAGGAACAGGCCGAAAATGAAGGAGTAGTAGTGGACTTGGCTGTCAAAGAACCCGATTTTACACGTCAACGAGACGACGAATTGGCACGAAACCGACAAAAGAATACGCGGACGGCACCCGCGTTCCACTCGTTAACGCAAGGAGATGTTTCTCGAGAGACAAAACAAAGAAAACAATCTGGAGGATTAGGCTCAGATGGTTCTGATTATCTGCTGTCTGACGATGAAAATGCGAGAAAAGATTGTCGGAGAGATAGCACTCCGTCGCCATGCTCCCGAACACACAATGATATGGAACCTCCTGCCAACGGTCTTCCGCCTGTTCCACGCGAATTTTCCGACATTAGCGATATTTTGACTCATCTTTCAGCCCAATTTGAGTCTGAAGCTGACCATGCCACTCATACTGCAGGACTCTCCCCATCCGACTCATCACCAGTTATCTCACATTCAAGACCACCACCTGTTGTCGACACGCCTCCGGTCGCCACCACTCCACTTCCTCCCCCCAGTGCATCAGCAGTCATGACTACAAAGTCGTCGGCCTCTTCGCCAACCGTGATCGTATCCGCTGAGTCCACGCCATCCCAAGCCAACCCCTTTGAGAACGCTCCAACTGTCACTCCGCCTGCGCAACCGCAACCGCAACCGCAGCCCGTTGCTTCAACATCAGGTGAACCTATTGAGCCATTCCCTTCTCCCAGAAAGGCAAGGAGAATCAGGGAGAAAGAACGTGTTCCTGTTTTGCACGCCTGCGACCGAGAGAGCTGTCGTAAAACATTTACGCGCCGGAGCGATCTCGCGCGGCATATGCGGATACACACAGGCGAACGACCTTTTATCTGTGAGCATGCAGGGTGTGGCAAAACATTTATTCAGGTAAGTGTATGATGTCAGCGGAGGGTATGTATGTTTAGATAAATAACAGCGGTCAGCACTTCACGTCCACTCGCGTGTACACACAGGCGAAAAACCCCATTGTTGTGAATACCCTGGTTGCGGAAAAACATTTGGCGATTCAAGCAGCCTTGCACGGCATCGACGAACACATACGGGCAAACGACCATACAAATGTGAAGATCCTACCTGCGAGAAGACGTTTACTCGTCGTACGACCCTGACTTCACACATGCGAACACACGATCCAAGTTGGGAACCTGATCCAAATGTGTATGTGCTTCTAGACCTATCATCTCGCGCTCCGCGCTAACTCCAATACAGTCGATACAACTTCAAGGGTAAGAAGCGGAAGATAGAGGATGACGACGACCATGAACTGGCTGAATCTGTGCGGACGATATCTGCGCTATTTCAGGGTGGAAATGGGACAGTGCTGGAGGAGGTACAGACGGCTGAGTCACTGGAAGTGCGTGTGGCGAGCATCAGCGCTGAGATTGCGGCAGCGATAGCACATGCACAGTCGCGGGTATACGAGGAAGAGGAGGAAGAGGACGAGATTGACGAACTGGAAGACGACTCGGGAGCGGAACCGGGAAAGCTCGGGCCGAATACGAGCGGGATCCGGGGCGAGGACGGGCCGGTGAGCAGAGGCAGGGACGACGACGACGACAGCGACACGTTTCCGATGCCTTTGCGCGCTCGGAGCGTCAAAAGCCGGGACACGATTGCCGTAGCGGGAGCCAAGCGCAAGCGGTGATGTAATTGTATGAAAATTTAATAAATATTCTAAAATCACGTGAACCACCCGACACTGTCCTTTCTGTCCCTCTCTCTCCTCTTCCAATGGCTACTGAAGATGTCCCAAGCACAAATATCGTCACTCTCACTTCGTAAGCCTCTGTTTATCCTCCTTTACTTTTCCTATCCTTATCGCCGCCTCTAGCCACATCCTCAGTGAGGGTCTGCGTCTTGGTCCAGCTGCGACCGGCGACCTCACCATGTTACTGACTGCCATCTCGTTCACTTCCAAGTTTATTGCTACCAATGTCCGAAAGGCCAGACTGATCAACCTGTGCGCGGCGATATCTCCTTACCAGGCAGCCTCTTATCTTTTTGCCCACTAGCGTTGGTCTCGCTGGCGAAACCAATGTTCAGGGCGAGGAACAGAAGAAGCTAGATATATTGGCAAATGACATCATGGTCAATTCGCTTAGAGTATCTGGTAAAACAGCTGTACTCGTGTCAGAGGAAATCGAGGATGCCATCTTCATCGAAGACGAGTTCAAGGGCAAATATTGTGTCGTCTTCGACCCATTGGACGGCAGTAGTAACATCGATGCCGGTGTAAACATTGGCACAATATTTGGCGTGTACAAAGTGGTATGTTCACAGCATCGATTTCTCTAGATACTTGTTGATGCCGTTTGCCAGAGGGATGGATCGTCTGGGACCATTCAGGATGTCTTGCGAGCCGGTCAAGAGATGGTAGCCGCTGGCTATATCATGTAGATCTGATTTATCTGCTCAGATGTATGACATACCTGACGGTCAACAGGTACGGCTCATCGGCAAATTTGGTTCTGACCACAGGCCAAGGCGTGAATGGATATACCCTTGATGCCGCACTCGGTGAATACATCCTCACCCACCCTAATATTCAGATACCTCCGCGCGGAAAGATCTATTCGTTCAATGAAGGAAACTCTCTGTACTTCCATCCACCTGTCAATGCGTATCTCAAGTCAATCAAGTTCCCGAATCCTCCGAAGACTCCTTATAGTGCCCGATATATTGGGTCTATGGTTGCCGATGTTCACCGAACTCTGTTATACGGTGGCATCTTTGGTTATCCCAGTGACAAGAAGAGTAAGAGCGGGAAATTAAGGTTGCTTTATGAGGCATTCCCTATGGCATTCTTGACCGAACAAGTGCGTGAAAACAAATCATCCAACCTAGCGTACATTAATCTTGTAAACCAATAGGCAGGTGGCACTGCAACGACTGGTACTGGGCGTATCCTTGATATTGTTCCTACATCTATCCATCAACGGTGTCCTGTCTTTCTCGGAAGTCGGGATGATGTTTCTGACTTGATGAAATTCTACAAGGATGTTCCTGATAGTTCTGCTTAGTAGGAGCCCAATACATACATGCACGGAATCATGTGAGCCACTCCAAGTGTATTTGTGCTATCAAAATGCATTGTAGTCTTCGAATATATTGTAGATGCGAGACCGTATAGATGCAATCATGATCAATTTTCCGATAAAGGTAGGCTATGTATCAGTGGCAGTGTTATATATTTTGATATATTGGGCATTAGCTTCTGTCCTACCTGCGGAGTTTGGATAACTGATAGAACAGCATATTCGATGCCTCAACGTAGCAAGTCTTTCGTCAAAACAGACTCCTCGCGGGTAAGAATGTTTTCAATTTATGGGCTTGGTTATCTAATTGATTAACGTGTGTCTATCCAGTCAGAAGTTGTTTCACAGAAAAAAACAAAGAGACTTAGGATATACAGTGATGATGAGGAGGATGAAGGTTACGAACCAGATCAAAAACGACGGAGTTCATACAACAAATCTTATACTCGCGGAAGGACTGGAGGGTCTAGTCCACCGGAGCAAAGTAAGCGACAGAAGGTTTCAGCTCAAAGTTCATGTGACGGAGAAGAGAGCGACTACGAAACTCGAACGAGGGATCGTGATAGTCGGGAAGAAGAGGACACCGAGGAGGAGGAAATGTCGGCCCGAAGTGATGCTAGAGGCAACGCGAGTGCTTACATGGAAAGTAACGAGGATGACAATGATGGATACGGAAGTGAACGACTATCACGAACACGGAGAACGTCTGATTCGTCATCGTTTACGTTTTCACGGAGAAATGACTCTTCGCCAGGTGTACCTACCGAGCCACCGCAAATCTCAGTGCCTACTTCTTCAAGTAATAATCGTACGGTCAGACGTAAGCCGTCTATGAGGGTGAAGGAAAAGGCAGTGACTACTGCTAGTACTAAACAGGTGACGGCTAAGGGAAAACAAAAAGGCCAGAGCTCGGGTAGGTGGAAACGGAGACAGGGAGATGATAGTGGAGATGAAGAATATCATGAGGATGAGGTAAATGTGGACGAAGAGGATGAAGAGGCTGAAACTAGGTATTATGAGGAAAGGGACCAGTCTAGGAGAAAGAAGCAGGGACGTCGAGCAGGAGATGGTGATGAAAGCAGAACTCGAGATAAGGACAAGGACAAAGACGTGGCCAAAAACGTCAAATTCGAAGGGATCCCCTCTGCCTTGAGCTCAACAAATGCCTTAACCACAACAACCATGACTAAACGTACACGTACGCGAAAACCTACTGGCGAGGATGCAGTAGTTGATGTGGTGGATGAGACCGAAACGCTCGATCCATTGAATAATGGCAGCCCTAGCGCCACAAATGTAAATGAGGGCGGCAAAGATGATGATCCAGGAGGTTTGGCACTACCAGCGAAGAAACGCAAGCTACCAACGATCAAGAAAATCAAAAACACTACTGGTGGCTCTGGACCTAGTGCTGCGCCGAACTCCCTAGTGGGAGCGGGGAGTAAACCTCCAACGCTACCTCCGTCTGGTGGTGTCACCGGAAATAAACCTACTGAGGTTAGTAAAGCCAGACCCAAAACGAACGCGACATCCGATTTGGACTTGTCAAACCCATCTTTGTATGCCGAGCTTTTCAAGAATGTAAGCTTTTTTAAATTGGTTATTAGCAAATCTGAGAGATAGTCGTTCAGCCTGGTGGGAATGCCTCTCGGACGGGTTTGAACAGACGCGCTAAAGAAGAAGAGAGGAGAAAAGAGCTGGATAAGGTGAGAGAGGAGTATAAGGCAAAATTTGCGGAAGACTCGGTACGTTTTTCATGCTCTTGTACTTCTGTTCTAATCATGACTGACATTGAGGTCAGAAAAAGTCGTTTGACTTACAAGGCCAAGCTGAGAAGATGGCAAGATTTGAGGAAATTCTTGTGCAGCGACGTAGTTCCGCTCTTTATCCTAATTTCCTTGCAGCCAAGTGGAGAGAAGAGTGGGAGCGGGAGAAACGAAGAGCGCAGAGGCGAGAGTACCAGCAGCAGGTGCAATCAAACGATTATGTGGATAGTTCAAAGGAAGAGGGGGAGATGTGAGTAGGAGGGTTCCAGTGATGTGATATCCATCGAATGTGCTGTGTATTAATGGGCCTTTATTCCAGAAAGAATAATAGATAAGATTGGATTGAACAGCTGAGTTACTTTATCCCTCCATTTCTGGGGTTAGCTCAGGTATGCTCTTGTCAACAAGGTTTCCATTCATGCCTTCAGCATGGCTTCAACCTCTACTAATTCTGAATTGTGTTCATAATGCTTATTTTTGATGTATTACAGTTTAAGCTCCTCCGAAAAAAACATGTCTGGAAAGAGGAGATAGATAGAGCCAATTTATAACAAATTTCTTTTCTCCCCTCTTTTTGGCGTTCTCAGCTCAACAGGATGTTCAATGGTGTGGCTGCAAAAGATAGACTTTGAGACTAAAGAGAGAAAGAAAACTTCTGGTACTACATAATAATCTATGATTAGGTAAATTAGATTTTGACACAACGTGGTTCCCTTTCTCTTCAAGTCTTGGGAATGGGTGATGTGATAGGAGGCATTTGGCCTGAGAGCAATGTTCTTGCTGTGGGTAATACTTCTAGGCATCCAGGCCTCTGTGATATCTCGACATGACATGTGTAATCAGTTGCTCCAGTTGCTGCTTTCGCAAGCTTGTCAATTCTCTCATCATCATCATGTGTAAGTGTGAAGCAGTAAATGGATATAGCCATCCAATTGTAGAAGTCAAATACTAGGATCTGGCCTTGTTTTGTTTGCGGGTCGCATGTTATGGTCAGGGTATAATGTTGCCATATAGGATAATACATGATGCAACTTCCAAGTGCGCAGGAAGAATCCCAATATGAGAGGTTCTAGATGTGTAGAGGATTAGTCAGTAGAAGATCAATTACTATAAGTTCCTGAGTCGGCTAGAAGCTCGACCAGGGCCCTAATGCCACTCTGTAAACAGATTTTACGCCGAGTTCATGCCGAGTTCATTCTCAGGCAGTTTGGAACGGTTCACCACATGGGTTACATCTACCCATCTACTGACAAGCTTCGTCCAAGCCTCCTCAATTTCTTCTTGTTGATACACCTCCAACAGCGGGCCGTGTAGAGTAGGTCCTTCACGTCTGAGCATTAGTTTGTTTGTTTGTTACGGAACAAAATCTAGGTCCATATGATGCAATTTTACACTCTTGGTGGATCAACACACAGTGATCAAACCATTGTCGTTTTCGTCACATATTTACGCTCTGCCATGTGAGTCGTTAGAATCAAATGCAGAAGTTAGGAATGATTAAGATGTCATGGGCTACATCGAGTTCGTGGCATTTTATACGCGTGTTTGGCCTGAAACTCGTTGGTAATTATCCCAAATCACCTTCCATTCCACATCTGGAACACCTGCTGCTGCTTCTTTTCCACCAATGGCCTCAGGCGATGGAGTTCCAGCCCATTCTATGGCACGTTCAAAACATTCTAACGCTGCCTTGGAGTTTCGACCATCCCTCTCTTCATGTAGCATCCCCATCAGATTCCACGCTCCAGCAGCTGTACGACGGGCATCACGCAACAAGCCCTCAGAAACAGATTTCATACCTCCGGAAGATGAGTAAGAAGTTAAAAGACGCTCTTCAAGTGGGTGGGGCAGAGAGTTTTTGATGGAGAATTCTTCAGGCTTCTTGAGTGGAAGTCCTGTCAGAGCCCGTGCTACACGTTCTGAACTCTCTGCTGCGAAAGTCAACCACTGGAGTGATGATACTGTTGGCTTGCGTTGTGCTTGCTGAACTTCAGCTAGATGGATAGAAAGAACAGATGATCGCTGCAGCAAGAATAGAGCATGTAGTGCTTGCGGCGGAGATGCGGACATGAGGGAATCAGGCAGTTGGATCGCACGGAGGGCAGAAAGTCCCTTTTCTTCAACCGATTCAGCCATATGATATTGCCCTGATTTGGCATGAAACGCTGACAAGGATACAAGGGTGGACGAAAGTAATCGCTGGGCTAGAGGTGACGGCGGAGGCTGATGAGAAATCAGCTCCTGGGGGTCTGACAGATTTTCAGAGGATGTGTTGTAAATGAGCTGGAGCGCACGCGCCCACCACTGAAGTGCTTCTTGCTCTGCCCCTGCACGCGAAGTAATATCTCCAAGTTTAAGGGCAATGCGTGCTGCATTCAGCCCTTTAGCACCAAGTCCAACCCATGCGCGTTCAAAGTCAGCTATTGCTTCAGGAACGAATTCGGCACCTAGTTTCTCCAAGATTGATCCACGAAGAGAGAAAAGCTGAGGCAGAGTATGAGGATATAAGCTGTCCGAGACAGATTCAGCATGACGAATAGCTGCTCGCAGAAAATATTCTGTGACTTGCAGCTGGGGATCAATAATATTAATCCCTGCCGGCCCAATGGGACCTGAACCCCGCTGGTCATAGCCTCCGATAGCTTTTGAATATTGACCGATGCCCCAAGTGTATGCCATCCACGCAGCTCGGACAAAATGACGAGCCCTGATTCCTAAACCCGGATCGGTACCCCCTAGCAGTGGATCGCCCGTCCATTTATCTACATCGGATTCCCATTGCCACTTTCTTATTTCATTGGATTCTGGGATGAGACTATTCTTTTCTACCCAGAGGTGAGCTCCTTCGTATGCACACCCAGTAACAACACCAAAGAGGGTAATGCCAATGAGGGAGAATGTGATGAAACGCTTGCCAACATCCAATACAAACACAAAGTGCTTAGGAAAGTTTTCTTGAACTAAGACAGGGGATTCGGGGGTGTATGTCTGTTTCCAGACACTACTACGGGAATGTTTGGACGATTGCAAACGACATGCATGAGTAAATGCGTTGCTACATGATCGCAGACCCGGTCGTGCAGAGAATCGAGCCAAGAGGCCCTGCATGGGTGTTAAGTTGAGAGTATTGGATCCGGATGACATAAGGTCGCCCTAAAATAACCTTCTGTCCGAAGTTTCAAACCCGGAGTACTCGACATTGCGAGAAAAACGGTTTGATTCGTGGGAAGAATAATGCGTGTATGAATAGTAATGTGAGTGGTAGCTCTGTTTTACCAGACGGAGGTGACCATACTGGAAGAGCTGCAGTGCAAAAATTGACAATGTAGGGATGTTGCAAGTGTTATGATGTCATTGTCAGGCAAGTGAGACATTCATTCTGTCCTTAACCTTCTGGATACTGCAGTAGTGGGCATACGCAATGGTACTTGGGAGTAAACGAACCTGTCCTCCGAGTCCGGGATGTCACATAACCGAAGGCAATACTTGTTCTTATAATTAAAGAACACAACAAAAGCATATTCCTTGCAACAACTCTGTATTTGCCAGTTCGAATGTCTGCAATTGTTTCTCTATCCCAAAATTTTAAAGGAGGCTATCCGAGGGCAGGCATGCTCAGAGAAATCAAGGCTGTATTTTATGAACTATTTAGCTCGTCAGAGGTAATTGAAAGTTCCGGTGCACTTGTCCCCCTGACCAAACTGTCTACACTATGCCTAAATCACCACATATGTAGGAAAGATCGAATAGACGAACTAGTCTTCCGTGTCTAGTTTTCCCATGGTTTGATTTGTCTTTAGTTCAACCAGCTCGGCGTTGTCGGCCAAGAAGCCGGACTTCAGAATGCACCAAACTATGTTGGAAACATTTGCCCACACCCACACGCAGTTCGATTCCACAAAGACGCCGCTTTATAAACGTGCCCCTCTAGCTTCATTTTCCCTTCGGCTCCCTTCCTCTGGGCATCATGCTCGTCTTCTCCCATGGGCTTGTGCTATTGTCCCTTCTGTCCATTACTACCTCTGCCCACTTGTCCACGAGAACGACAGCAAACGTCGCCCGGCAAAACAGCAATGTTGTAAATAGCCAATTCGTATCCCAACAAGGCAGCAGATTGATGGTCAACGGAAGGTATGAGAATTTGTTTTGTCGTAACTACCCTGACGCCAGATCAGTCAATTCACTTATATCGGCACTACTGCATACTGGTTGTCTTCATTGAACACTGACGAAGATATCGATCACACTCTGGGCAATATATCCCAAGCAGGATTCAATGCTGTGCGGACGTGGGCGTTTAATGGTATGTCTTCCTCGCTTCTATCATCTTCCGCAGTTTATGGAAACTCTCACAATAGATGTTGAACAAATCCCAGAAAACGGTACATGGTTCCAGTTGATTCAAAACGGAACTTTGACGATCAACAATGGCACTAATGGGCTACAAAAACTTGATAAGGTCTTGGAACTTGCCCAGAAACATGGTCTCTACGTCCTCCTTTCTCTGACGAACAATTGGAACCCTCATCCCTCTGATGTCATCAACGTTACTGACCCTCTCACCGTATTTGGGAAACGCGACACTATACTTGGGTTTAATGGTACTCGCCCGAGAAATACGCTGAGCAATGATTATGGTACGGTTGTCATACTTGGCAAGTACCGGTTTTTCTTATATTTTCAAGGGGGTATGGATGCCTATGTCCGGAACTTTGGTGGTCCCCGCGAGCATGATCAATTCTTTACCAATCAGACTTTGATTGGCGCTTTCATGAATTACACTACACAAATTGTCCAACGGTACCGCGACCATCCCAACGTGCTTTCTTGGTATGTTTACTATCTACACTCAGTAGAGATCTGATAACCTTTTTACAGGGAACTCGCCAACGATCCCAGGTGTGCCTAGCTATATAGGAGACTACAGGTGATTATCTGCTCACTTTGAATAGGTGTAACTCGTCTGTGTCAGCTTCCCCTGGTTGTGTTACACAAAATGTCACTCTCTGGCATTCTACATTGGCTCAACATGTGAAGAGGATAGATCCTAACCACCTTGTATCAAGCGGGTTAGTTTTCCAACTTTCTATGAGGAATCTCCGCCAATCCAAGTATATGTAGAACGCAAGGATTTCAGTGCATGGATTGCCCGAAACTTTTCCCTCTTCCTGCTTCCCCTCAGCAAGCTCCTCCTCCACAAGCTCCTCCACAAGCTCCTCCTCCACAAGCTCCTCCTCAACCCTCTCCTGCCCCTGGAGTTCGTCGCAATACCGCTGCACTTTTTACCAAAGAACGAATCTTACGAGAGCGCAAAGAAGCCTTCAAGAAGACACGAGCAGCAGCCAAGAGATCTACTTCGCAGGGTGGTATAAGAATTCGCGGGCGTTGGGTTTCGACTCGTGAGCTGTTGGTCTCTTGATGTCTCTACGATGCCACTGACGTCACACTCAGCTACCCGTCGACAGCAAAGCCTGGGCACCGCTCAGGATGGTTCTTTTGGTGTCGACAGTAACGATATTCTCGGCATTCCGGAGATTGGTCTCAGTAGCTTCCAGCTATTTCCTGATCAAAATAGCTATGCACCAGATGACCCTAACCTGCCGCCATTCAACAATAGTCTGAAGCAAGGTTTAGATTGGATACAGCAACATGCCATGGCTGGTCAAGTGTACGTATCTGGATCGATTGTTCCTTCTCATGATTCTCAGCATTTGCTCAGATTCGGGAAGCCAGTAACAATGAATGCCGTAGGCCTTGTTACACAGCAGAATGCACCGGATTTTGTGCCCTTCAACACGACAGTTGCGCCATTTGCCAATGATACGAGTAAGATTTTGTCAGTCCTAATTTGATTCCATTCAACAAGTGTCCGACAGCGAGTGCAACCCAACAATCGTTTGCTACGGACGCACAAGCGTCGGACGCACTATCTCAGTGGATGCAAGGTATGCTGAAGCCCATATCAAAATCAAAAACACTGATGCTGGATATTCTCTCCAGCCGCCGTGGACCAAGGTCTCCAGGGCATAATCCACTATCAGGTAAAGTCCTTCATTTCTGGACGTACTCCCCTCTTCTCTCCTATCCACTAACATCCCAAAATAGTGGTCCCAGCCCGACCTCACAACCGCGCCTGGAACCATCATTGATTCACCCACATCCCCGGTGCCCGATCAGACGCCTACGGAGCCAGTTCAAACACAAACTGGCACTTCACCTAATGATGGTTATGGAACTAATGCTATTGGACAAGTGTTCGAGTGTCCCTCGGTCCTCGCTGCGTGTTCTAACTCAACTTGCTAGACCTCTTGCATCAATTGTTCAATCCATTGGGCAGGGCTTTTTACCTGACAACAACGCTCGAAGATAGGCATGGCTTTTTGGGTGAATTTGCTTAAAGTGTTGCTGTGGCTGCTGATGATGATGACAATGACAATATTGATGATACTGCTGACGATCGCCATAGTGTTGTATTTGAATGTTGGAAGGACTAAGCTAGGACTTTTTTGAACTTTGATTTATACATGACGTGACACCGAGCATAAGTGTGACTTAGTAGCACGAATCAAATCACCTTGGTTCTGACTTCTGCCTACTGTGGCTTTGGAGTCCTCTTTCTTTGACGGTTACATAGTCACTTTGGTGTGAAGTCTTGGCCCCGGTAATGAAATTTTTCATTGACGACCTTCCTGTACGTATGCATTGCCCATCGTGGGTCGAGCTCCTTACATTGTTCCTAGATCATTTTTCCGTATGACCGCATCTATCCAGGTAGCTTTCGCTCGTGCCCTGCAATAGTTGGCTCCTGATCATAATAGAGCAATATGCCTATATGTGTGACCTGAAACGAACCCTTGATGCCACCGTACGGATCCCTAGATCCAGACGGACCAGAACTGCTGAACACAACCACCGCTACAGGGACACTGTGTGCTGGAAATGCCCTCGGGTACTGGAAAGACTGTATCACTACTCTCTCTCATCGTGTCCTATCAGCAGGTGAGCTTGCTAAGTCATGGATGCGCTCTTGTGGTATAACCGACGCCCAGTTTCATCCCACTAAACGTAAACTGATCTATTGTTCTCGAACGGTACCAGAAATTGAAAAGGCATTAACTGAATTGAAGCGGCTGATGAGTTACCGAGAATCCTGCGTAGATGTCGGAGAGAAGGCAAAGGAACGTCAGTACATGGGACTTGGATTAACGAGCCGAAAAAATCTCTGCGTAAACCCAGAAGTATGTACATGGCCTCTATTTGAGTCGGCCTCCGCTGACTTTGTAGTGATATTAGGTTGCCAAAGAAAAAAAGGGGAAGGTTGTCGATGCCCGATGTCGGGACTTGACCAACACTGCCGTGTGCGAGAAGGGGAGAGCGGACCCGGATTCTGTTGAGCTGTGTGATTGGCATGAAGTATGCATTTCGTTAGAATCATTGAACGAATTCTGAGGCAGGGGATCTTTTTCAGAATCTGGGGAAGCTTGAACCAGGAAATCTTTTACCATCTGGTATCTGGACGCTTGCTGATGTCTTAGAGTACAGCAAGGACAAAGGCATATGTCCGTATTTTGCAGTACGACGTATGGTGAGTGTTGTTGCAGTTAGACTCTTCAGACCTAGTTCATGTTGGTTTACTCAAGATGCCGTTTGTGGATGTGATCATCTATTCTTTCCATTATCTGCTTGACCCCAAGGTCGCCGAGCAGGTATCAAAAGAAATGTCAAAGGACTCTATCGTCGTCTTTGATGAAGCTCATAACATTGGTTCTTTAGCTATCTTATTCCTGTTATTTTCATGTAGCCTGACATGCCTCAACCAGATAATGTCTGCATTGAGTCGCTGAGCATCGATCTAACTCGTCCTATGCTTGACTCAGCGGCGAGAAGCATAACGAAGCTGGGAGAAAAGATTGAAGAGTTGGTATCTCAGTTCAGGCGACTTTTTCTGGATTTCCTTGCTAATCTTTACTTTTCAGAATCAAAAGTATAGATGCGTCCAAGCTACAAGACGAATATGCCAAACTAGTGGAAGGGCTGCAAGAAGCGTACGATGCAGACACTGATGGTATCATGGCTAACCCTGGTAACGTTAATTGTAAAGTATGGCTCAGTTCAAATAGGCTTACAACGCTCAAACAAGCCCTTCCTGAAGATATACTAAGAGAAGCAATACCTGGAAACATTCGAAAAGCAGAGCATTTTATCGCTTTTCTCAAACGATTCGTTGAATACTTGAAGGTGTCTTATTTTCTGAAGCGTCCATACGAATCTGACTTTTCCATCTTCATCAGACACGCATGAGAGTCTTACATGTGATCGCTGAGACCCCGCTTTCCTTTTTGCAGCATCTGAAGGACATCACATACATTGAACGGCGGCCACTGCGGTACGCTTGTAATATCTTCTCGTACTTTTTCCCATCTATTGAGATAACTCGCAGGTTCTGTGCCGAGCGGCTGCAATCTTTGATCCGGACACTAGAGCTTAGTAGACTGGACGAACATTCAAGTTTGCAGAAAGTTGCGAGTTTCGCAACCTTGGTTAGCACTTATGAGAAAGGTATCTTCAGGTTTTCGTTTCCAGTGCTACGCTAATCTGTAGAAAGGATTCTTGCTTATTCTGGAGCCCTTCGAAACCGATACCGCCACAGTCCCGAACCCAATCTTCCACTTTACGTGCGTTTTTTCATGATCACCGTGGACTAATTGACATCGAGCAAAAAAATCAGATGTCTTGATCCCTCAATTGCGATTAAACCAGTTTTCGAACGCTTCAGTAGTGTTGTCATCACTTCTGGGACCATCTCACCACTGGACATGTACCCAAAAATGCTCCAGTTCACACCCGTTGTTCAGGAGACTTATCCAATGACACTGACAAGGAATGCCTTCCTGCCGTTGGTTCGTAGCTCTCCTATCGGTAATTTGCTTGCTCAAGACTGATGCAGGTCATCACGCGGGGAAGCGATCAAGTGGCCATTAGTTCCCGATTTGAGGTTAGGAATGATCCCGCCGTGGTCCGTAATTTCGGAAGCATCTTGGTTGAATACTGTAAAATCGTCCCTGATGGCATAGTCGCTTTTTTCCCGAGCTACCTGTATATGGAATCCATCGTCGCGGCATGGAATGATATGGTAACCACCTATGACGAACGGAGAGCCATAATTAAGTGATACTTTCAGGGGATTCTGAACGAAGTATGGAAGAACAAGCTCATTTTTGTCGAAACTCCCGATGCCAATGAGACAAGCATTGCGCTAGAAAATTATCGACGAGTAGGCCGAGTCTTGTTTGGCTCAAAGATCTACTTTTGAGACTTCCTATCATAGGCCTGTAACAACGGTCGCGGAGCGGTTCTCTTTTCTGTAGCTCGGGGTAAGGTTTCTGAAGGGATTGATTTTGACCACAACTATGGGCGAGCAGTCATTATGTTTGGGTATAGCCTCTATTATTCGTCTATATTATCGCCTAATCCTTTTGTAGCATCCCCTATCAATACACAGAATCTCGAATATTGAAAGCACGTTTGGAGTACCTTCGTGACGCATACCGAATACGGGAGTCTGAATTTCTGGGGTTTGATGCCATGCGAAATGCCGCCCAGTGCGTGGGTCGTGTTTTACGAGGGAAGACGGACTGGGGGGCTCATGGTGTTCGCCGACAAAGTTTGAAGCTTTATGCCATTTCCTATCCCATTTTGCTGACCATCTTCTCACCATTTTCTCTTAGCGATTTGCCCGGGCTGACAAACGAGCCAAGCTTCCCCGCTGGATTAACCAATATATCACTGAAACTGCATCGAATCTCTCCACAGACATGGCAATAACATTAGCCAAGTTGTTCATGCGTACCATATCACAGAATCCCAACGAGAATCAGACAGGGGTATCATTATGGACCCTGGATGACATAGAAAAGGCACAGAATAAACAAAGAGCCATCACGCAAGAAGAGCAGACAGAGGAAGACGATGAAGATAGGTATGATAATGGGGGGATAGAAGACCAAACTCTTATTAATCTACACATGTAGACACGTAACTACGGTACTATGTTATTCCTCAGTACTCTTCTTAGTAGCAGTATTGAAGGAACATTTTCGGCATTGGATAGGCAGCTACAAGGTATGTGAATGGCCATAGCCGCTGTCATGAAATAATTGACATACATCACAATAAATCCTAATGGGCTGATTCTGGTATCGCTGGCAAGTACAAAGATTGCCACACTCCTTGGAGTGAGAAGCACTTAGAAAACAGTTTTCCTTCGCGCAGTCAATTTTCTTCTCATGGTCGAACTGAGAGTGTTTGCAGATGTATTTGAAGAGATAGAGTTCTCTGCGACACATTAGTTGTACCTGGATCTGAATGAGCATCATTTATACGAGTGAAGGAATGCCTCACTCGGGCTGTCGGCGGAGGTAGGCGAGAGGTCAAATCTCGAATGCTGTGAATGCAATCAGGTCTGATTTCTGTCGCACGAGGGGTCGATGACTCTGAAATAAACGAAATGGCAGGTGCGTTGGATTGCAAGAATGGGCAGCAAAGGACAGGGAACATACATTTCGAACTCTGAGGCTTGATTTGGGTGACAGCGAGACTTGAAGCGGGGCGTCTGTATTTAATTCACGCGTCCTTGACCGAGATTCAGATCGGGACTGTGGGAGCTTATGGCATTGCCTCGGTCCCAAATAAGAGCGGCCGTCCTAGGCCTATGTTTTGAGTCTAGCAACGGGACCTGTGGTATCAAACAACATAGACTAATTCATCAGTGCTAACTCGTTTGGTCAACCCAAACATTAACCACAACATGTTTCATTTTGCTGAAGGAAACAAGAGCAAATATCAGTCTCCTATGGCATAGGAGTATGACTCTGGAGTTTTTTGGAATGGCATCTTAACACTTGACAATTATTTTTGACGTCATACAACAATCTCCTATCTCGTTCAGATAGTATTTAAACACAATTTGAGTCGTCAAGTTCGTCAGGCCGCCTACAGTCATGTCGCATATCCTCCCTTCCGCCTCTAAGAGCTTTGATGCCAAGTCGAATAAAATGTTCCTGGCGAGTCTTCAAACCCAGCCCGATTCGGCAGCTTCATCCTTCTCCATCCACTGACACTCTCCAGAGTCCACCCACCGAACTTGTCCAGCGTCACTCCACGGCTCTAGAAACCCTGCGAACAACTGCAAGCCAGCTCAACGACTTACCTTCGACTGTTCGAGGAAACTGTTTTTCTAAACCGCTTGCAAGAGCTCGCATTTCTACCCTTCTTCATACCCTTACAAACCACCATGATGCACTTGCCATGTTCCTCTCGACAGAGTTCCCCATCCCTATCTCCCTCATTGCCGAGTATGGAAGGCAATACGCCGAAGCCTCAGCTCATATGTACTTCTACGCCCAGTTGGTAGATCCTCTACTAACCAATCATCTACCTCCCAATGACCATCGTGTTAAAAACGAGCTGGAAGGCCTAAATACAGCCATCACCGGCCCGTGGAGACTGAGTCAGGAGATTACCGATAATTTAGAAAATGCACAGAGAAAGCTAAAGGACCTTCTAGTGTCGTTGAAATACAGTGCAGAGTGGACAGACGAAGTTTTGTACGGGGAGACAGAGACCTGTAACAAATCCTTGAGCTTAGACTTGTTAAGCGATGTTTTTACACGTTCAGAGGAGTTGAAGGAATCCTATTCGCCCTTGATCGGTTACTTCCAGTTGCAGGAGATGCATCTCCGCCTCCTGCAGGAGAGTGTCATTGACGATGCTAACTCCCAGTCAGACACTCTGCAAACGAACCCCGCTATCGAAGGCTTCAAATCTCCTTCGCCTCCTGCCATGCCATACCCATGGCACATCGTTCGTCGTCGTGCAATTAAATTCGTCATGGTGTGGAGAGCATTTTCGGATTCTGCAGTATTCACCAGCCTTAACAGTGGACGTCTCCAGTTCCTCGAGGACATTCGAGTGGCTTCTAAATTGGAGCATAACAAACGACGTCGAGTCTCGGATACAGTTAGAAGGGCAATCAGTCGTGTTTCTTCCTTACTTACAACTTCCGAGATCAATGCTTACTAATTTCTACCCACCCTCTCGTGCGACTTAAGTTTCGACGCCCAAGAAACAGGCCAAGAAATAGGTCAAGGTACTGCATTTTTTCTGGGTCTATATAAGTAAATTAAATGACTTATACTATCTCTTGTCGATACGGATCCGTGGTCCTAGTGGATCCCCTGTGCCTCATGTGCATAGCGGACTCTGTGATGCAGGGTTTTAACAGTTGTGTGACAGCAGTTTGACTGGTGATCTCGGTCCATGATACCCTGCTCCATGCCAGACTATTTTAGTTTTTAGGACAAAAATCCAAAGGTTACAACTGAGCCCAGGGCGACGTTGAGTACGGAGTGATGGAGAATATGTCAACGAACGCAGGTTCGCCCCTGATGATCACCTATCGCCAGTTGCAACACTGCCAAAACTGTCCATTGATTATCCCATCATTGGCACCGACATGTACGTCCGAATCACGGGAGACCCTGCAAACGACGTAGCTTCATATTGAAAGATACCTAACCACATAACTTGATTATACCATGGAAAAATCACCGTTGAATCATCGTGCGCTGCTAGAACCAGTGGCTGGATCATGTTTGCTTGCTGAAAACGAAAGCACCAAAAATGTAAATGTATTGGTAATGATGATGAAAAGCTGTGGATCGATGACCCGTGTCGGCCGTCACCGTAAAGGCGCTCAACACGTGTGATTACCACGTCCTGGACACTCCCTAGCTGCAGTAGCTTGTTCTTGTCAGCAGCTGCGTGGAAACTTGACGTCACTATCGAAGATTGAATGCTACATCCTATTGGCACATCCTCTGTGGAACTGACATTGACGCTTGGTTCGAAGGGACCTGACCGAAGTCGGATCATCAGTGCAATGGAACTGAAAGGCCGCATCAACTTACCCAGCTTCAATGCGTGAGCTCCGAATTTGACGGTGGACAGGATATCCGACCTAATTT
>Ga0153942_1000068_pt1 | contig 33236 bp, 32 predicted proteins | sample TSNJ026MetaG_FD_104731 | JGI IMG/M metagenome (GOLD analysis project Ga0153942, IMG submission 104731) | Attine ant fungus gardens microbial communities from New Jersey, USA - TSNJ026 MetaG | ecosystem: Host-associated > Fungi > Mycelium > Unclassified | place: USA: New Jersey, Brendan T. Byrne... | reverse complement strand
TGGGCCGCCACCTCAGGATTGACCCCCTTCCGGTCATGGAGGGCGCGGTCCACTGTGCCGCGGGATACGCCCGCAGCCTCAGCGATCTGTTTTAGGGTTGCCCGCACTTTCCTTCACATCTCCTTTAGGAATTGCATCTAAATAAATTTGACAAGTCTTTAAATACAGCTCAATTATAAATAGAATTTTGCCGGCGCCGTATGAAAACTCAATGCTATTCCAGCACCGCGCCCCGTCCGCCGGAGGTGACCAAGCGGCTGTACCGGGCCAGCCATCCGCTGGTAATTTTGGGAGCAGGCGCAGTCCATGCGGCCCTCCGCTTTGCCAGCTCCTCCTCGGAGACCTCCAGCGCAATCGAGTATCCAGGGATGTCTATGGAAATGGTGTCCCCCTCTTCTACCAAGGCGATGACGCCGCCAACGGCTGCCTCAGGGGATACGTGGCCGATGGATGCGCCGCGGGTGGCGCCACTGAAGCGGCCGTCGGTGATCAGGCAGACGGACTTGTCTAAGCCCATTCCCGCTAGAGCGGAGGTGGGGCTGAGCATCTCACGCATACCGGGGCCGCCCTTTGGCCCCTCATAGCGGATGACCACAACATCCCCCACTTTAATTTTACCTTCATAGATGGCCTTGATGGTGTCCTCCTCGCTTTCGAACACCCTGGCCGGGCCGGTGTGCCGGAGCATGTTGTCGGCCACAGCCGACCGTTTGACCACACAACCCTCGGGAGCGATATTTCCAAAGAGGACGGCGATGCCCCCGGTTTCACTGTAGGGCTCGCCGATGGGCCGGACCACCGCCGGATTCCGGTTGGACGCTGTGGCGATGTTGTCGCCCACAGAATGGCCGGTGACGGTGGGCAGAGTGGTGTCCAGCAGCCCGCGGCTGGCCAGCTCCTTCATCACAGCGGGCACGCCGCCGGCAGCGTCCAAATCCTCAATGTGGTGGCTCCCTGCCGGGCTCAACCGGCACAGGTTGGGGACGCGGGAGCTGATCTCATTGATCTTTTTGAGGCCCAGCGGCACGCCCGCCTCATGGGCAATAGCCAGGAGGTGGAGCACGCTGTTGGAGGAGCAGCCCAGCGCCATATCCACGGCCAAAGCGTTTTCTATACTCTTCCCAGTGATGATGTCCCTGGGCTTCACGTCATTTTTCAGCAGGTCCATGATCTTCATGCCCGCCGTCTTGGCCAACTGTACCCGGGCGGAGGATACCGCCATAGTTGTGCCGTTGCCGGGTAGGGCCATGCCGATGGCCTCACATAGGCAGTTCATGCTGTTGGCGGTAAACATGCCGGAGCAGGAGCCGCAGCCAGGGCAGGCCGCCTTTTCAATGGCCGTCAGCTCCGCGTCGGTGATCGTGCCCGCCTTGCGGGAGCCCACCGCCTCATAGGTGGAGGAGTAGTCGTACCCCCGTCCCGCAAACATGGGGCCGCCGCTGACAACAATGGAAGGGATATTCAGCCGGGCCGCCGCCATCAGCATGCCGGGAATAATCTTGTCGCAGTTGGGGACCAGCACCAAGGCGTCAAGGGCGTGGGCCTGGGCCATGGTTTCCACAGAGTCCGCAATCAGCTCCCGGCTTGCCAGGGAGTACTTCATGCCGATGTGGCCCATGGCGATGCCGTCACAGACGCCGATGGAGGGAAACAGGATGGGCGTTCCTCCCGCCATGCGCACCCCATCCTTTACCGCCTGGGCAATCTTGTCCAGGTGGGCATGTCCGGGGACCACCTCGCTAAAGGCGGAGCAGACGCCGATCAATGGGCGGCTCATCTCTTCCTGGGTCATGCCCAGGGCATAAAAAAGGGAGCGGTGAGGGGCCCTCTCCGCCCCTTTAAGCACCCTGTCGCTTCGCAAGTTCATGGTTATATTCCTGCCTTTCATTATAAGCTATTGCGATTTACCTTAATGAGGATTTGTATTGCATCCAATCTTTCTTTAAAATAGCATAATATTCCACATCGCAAAATTTTCCTTGATTGTCCTTTGCGCCATCCCGTCTCAGGCCTTCATAGGTCATGCCGCATTTTACCATCACCCTGCCGGAGGCGGGATTAGCTACATGGTGCGTGGCCGCGACTCTATTAAAGCCTACCCGTCCAAATAAGTGGGCCAGCACAGCGGTGTAGGCCTCAGTCATGATCCCTTGTCCCCACCATTTTTGCCCCATGCAGTAGCCGATTACAGCGGTCTCCAAGTCTTCATCCTGCTGTACCACGGAGATATTCCCGATGGCCTCATTTATTTCTTTAAGGACGATGGCCCATTGATAAAACAGGTCCCCGCCATATTGCTCCACCCAAAAGCCCACAATCTGTTTGGTCTCCTCCACAGATGCGTGAGGCGTCCAGGTAAGGTAGCGGGTGACCTTTGGATCACTTGCCCAGTTTTTATACATGTCTGGAGCATCCTCCAGGGTAAAAGGCCTCAAAGACAAGCGGGCAGTTTCCAAAATTACGGTGCCTGTATGGTTCATAGGGGACAACTCCTTTTTCCATTATAGCAATCTGCCAGAAAGGGAGCCGGACGCTTTTGTCCAAACTCCCTTGGCGCAATATTATTGACAGTTGGCCTATTTTTTCAGCCAGCTCATCATTTTCCGCAGCTTGGCGCCTACAGTTTCCACCGGGTGGGCAGCCTCTACATTCCGCATAGCCAGGAAGGACGCGCGGCCACCGGATTTATTTTCCTGAATCCACTCGCTGGCAAACTTTCCGGTTTGAATATCGCTCAGCAGCTCCTTCATAGCGGCGCGGCTCTCTTTGGTGATCACCTTTTTGCCGGCGATATAGTCGCCGTATTCGGCAGTGTCGCTGATGGAGTAGCGCATAAAGGAGAAGCCGCCACTGTTGATCAGGTCCACGATCAGCTTCATTTCATGAACACACTCAAAATAAGCCATTTCGGGGGCGTATCCGGCCTCCACCAGGGTCTCGAATCCGGCCTTCATCAGCTCGGTGACGCCGCCGCAAAGAACAGCCTGCTCACCGAACAGATCGGTCTCGGTCTCCTCCTTAAAGGTGGTCTCAATGATACCGGCGCGGCCCGCGCCAATGGCGGAGGCGTAGGCCAGCGCATAATCCTTGGCTTTGCCGGAGCAATCCTGGGCAATGGCCACCAAGGAGGGAACACCCCTGCCCTCCTGGTACTGGCTGCGGACGGTGTGGCCTGGGCCCTTGGGCGCCACCATAATTACATCCACCCCATCAGGAGGGACAATTTGGTTATAGTGAATGGCAAATCCGTGGGCAAACATGAGTACATTGCCCTCTTCCAGGCCCGGGCGGACGCTCTTTTCATAGACATCCTGCTGGACCTGGTCGGGAACCAGCATCATGATAATGTCGGCCTTATTGGCAGCCTCGCTGGTCTCATAAACGGTCAGGCCGTCTTGCTCGGCCACCTGCCAACGCTTGGAGCCCTCGGACAATCCTACGATGGTGTTGACGCCGCTCTCCTTCAGGTTCTGGGCATGGGCATGGCCCTGGCTGCCATAGCCGATGACGGCTACCGTTTTGCCCTGTAAAAGGCTTAAATTACAATCACTGTCATAATACATCTTGATCATTTCGCTTCTCTCCATTCTCCACGATTTACGCATCTGTGGTTGCCGCCTATTGTAATCGGCGGCGGCAGGCCGTTATTTAACGCTTGATAAAGGATTCGGCCGCCTGTCACTCCATGTCAAAGACCGTCTGGCCCCCGGCACTGATAGCGGCCACCCCGGTGCGGCAGATCTCTATAATGCCATACTCCTGCATCTTGGCCACAAACTCGGCCACCTCCTCCACCTCTCCCGTCATCTCCAGGGTACAGTAGTCATTTTTGGTTTCCAGAATGGTCAGGTTGCGGCGGTGGCTCAGCGCGCGGAGCAGGCGCTGGTGCAGGTCCCCGGTATTGCGGACCTTGATAATTAAGAGCTCACGGCTAATAAACTCCGGCACCGGCAGGGTGATGGCGTCAATGACATCCTCCTGCTTTTGAAGAAGCTTTTCCACCTGCTTGGCCGCAGCCGCGTCCCCCTCCATCAGAATGGTGATGCGGGAAACTTCAGGATTCTCCGTCTCAGCGACGGTGAGGGATTTTATGTTAAAGGCGCGCCGGCTAAAGATGGTGGTGACGCGCATCAGGACGCCGAAATGGTTGGCGACCAGGATGGATAACAGATTCAGTTGCATAGGTCACACCTCGCAGTTTTAAATTAATAGCATAGTTGATTCGCTTTTTTGAGTAGGGCTTCCAGTTCCGCAAGGTCCCGGATGCAGGGGTAGTTTCCGGCTTCCCTTGGCGGTTCACCCCGCACAATGAGTACGGGCTGAATGCCGCATTTTACCGCGCCGTCCAGATTGGCGGGGGCGTCATCCACGAAGATTGTCCGGGAGGGCGGAAGGCCCATGCCCTCCAAGGCATGCTCATACATCCTTACATCGGGCTTAAATACCCCCAAATTGCAGCTAAAGGTGACGCTGTCAAAGAGGGAATATAGGCCCGCATGGGTCAACACCCGCTTACAGGAGGGCCAGGTATCTGAGATGACTCCCAGCCTATAGGATTCCTTAAGGATTGTGAGAGTGCCGGCTACTTCTTCATAAAAGACATAGTTGCCGTCATTGTATACATGGTCCCAAGCCAGCTTTTCTATCATTTCCCGGGAAATATGGATCCCCGGCAGGTGCTCGGCCAAGAGGGCGTAGAACTGTTTAAACTGCTCATACTCGGCCTCCTCCGTGAGCACCAGATGGTTGGCGTTCAGGTATTCCATCCCCGCCGCCAAGGCCCGGTCCAATATGTCCGGCTCCACAGCCTCGAACAGATCCACTCCGAGCCACTCCCAGGCCCGCGCTGGAATCATCCAATGGCCGCTGGCCGGCGCGTTGAGGGTCCAGCCCACATCGAAGAATATCCCTTGAATGGGGCCTTGCAAGCCTGCCGCGTCAGCGTTCACGGATCATGTCCTTGACGCTGCCGCCGGGGGGGATGATGGGGAATACGTCGTCATCCTCGTTGATAATGCAGTCCACCACAACCGGGCCGCCCGCCTCATAAGCCGCTTTGACAACATCGTCAATTTGGTCGGGGGTTTCAATCCGCATGCCGGTGGCCCCAAAGGCCTCGGCTATCTTTACGAAATCGGTCTCGCGGTGAAGGGTGGTGGAGGAGTAGCGCTGCTTATAGAACAGCTTCTGCCACTGACGCACCATACCCAATACGCCGTTATGCATAATAAAGATCATGATGGGCAGCTTCTCGGTGACTGCCACGGCCAGCTCGTTGAGGTTCATATGGAAGCAGCCGTCGCCGGTGATCAGGGCCACCCGGCTGCCGGGATTCCCTACCTGGGCGCCGTTGGCGGCGCCTACGCCGTAGCCCATGGTCCCCAAACCGCAAGAGCTGATAAAGCTTCTGGGGCGGGAAAATTTATAGTTTTGGGCGGTGATCATCTGGTGCTGTCCCACGTCGGTGACGATGATGGTGTTTTCATCCATCTTCCGAATAACCTCCAGGATGGCCCTGGGGTCCACAGCGTCGGCAATGGTCTCCTTGGGCAGGGGATGGGCGGCCTTATAGGCCATCAGCTCATCGCCCCAGCTGGTGTCGTCCGACGGGTCCAGCGCGGCCGTAAGCTTCTCCAATACCACCCTGGCGTCCCCGGCCACACCGTGATGGGCCAGGATGTTCTTATTGACCTCCGAGGCGTCGATGTCGATGTGAAGCACCTTGGCCTCAGGGATAAACTTGCTCTTATTGCCGGTTACCCGGTCGGAGAACCGGGCCCCCACCGTGATGATTAGATCGCAGAGCAGGGTGGCTTGGTTGGCCACCGGGGTACCGTGCATACCTACCAAACCCAGATAGTAGGGGAAGTTGTAGGGCACCGCCGACAGGCCCATGGCGCTGGAGGTGGAGGGGATACAGAGCTTCCTGCAAAACGCCTGCAAGGCCTCCCCGGCATTGCCGGAAACGACACCGCCGCCAAAATAAACCAACGGCCGCTTGCTTTCCCGAATCATATCCGCCGCTAACGCCAGGTCGGTGGGATCAGGATCGGGGATAGCCCTCTTTTGAAATCTCCCTGCCGGCACATATTCCGCCTTAATGGCGGTGATGTCCTTGGGGATGTCAATGAGCACAGGGCCAGGCCGTCCGGAATTGGCGATGACAAAGGCCTCTCTAATAATTTCAGCCAATTTGGTAATGTCGTTGACAAAGTAGTTGTGCTTGATAATGGGGATGGTCACCCCCACAATATCCACCTCCTGAAAGCTGTCCCGTCCCAGCATATCCTGGGTCACATTGCCGGTGATCGCCACCAAGGGAATGGAATCCAGATAAGCCGTGGCGAGGCCGGTGACCAGGTTGGTCGCGCCGGGGCCGGAGGTGGCCAGGCAAACCCCGGTTTTGCCGGTGCTGCGGGAATACCCGTCGGCCGCATGGGCCGCCCCCTGTTCATGGGAGGTGAGGATGTGGCGGATTTGATCCTGCTTGTCGTAAAGAGCGTCGTAAATATTGATGACTGTGCCGCCGGGGTAACCAAATACCACCTGGACACCCTGATCAATCAAGGATTCCACAATGATTTGCGCGCCTGTTAATTCCATACTTCTCATCCACCTTCTTTTGTAATCAATATGTTTCTATTTATAGATACTTATGTTATTCAATATCCGAGTAGTAACCGCCCTGCTCCAGCTTTTGCAGCAGCTCCCGGCCGTGAGCTTCGCCGCTGACCTCGCAGGTGGTGTGGAGAATGGCCTCATCCAGCTTCAGGCTGGGACTTAACCGGTCGTACTGTACCCGAATAATATTCGCTCCTACCCCCGCTACTATACGGGAGAAATTTTCCAGGCTTCCCGGCTTATCCAGCATCACCGTCCGGATGACAATCTGCCGGCCTCTCTCCACCAGGCCCTTTTCAACGATCCTGTGGATGAAGCCCACATCAATATTGCCCCCTGAAAGGACGCAGGCCGCCCGTTTGCCCGCAAGGTCGATCTTGCCGCTTGTGGCGGCCGCCAGGGATACCGCCCCTGCCGGCTCCACCACCTGCTTGCTCCGTTCCAGGAGCAACAGGATAGTCGAGGCGATCTCGTTGTCCGAGACTGTGACCATCTGGTCCACGTATTGATTGATCATCTCCACCGTCAATACACCCGGATTTTTCACCGCAATGCCGTCGGCAATGGTGTGGATTTCCTCAGTGCAGACCAGTTCACCGGCCTCAAAGGACCTGGCAATGGCATCGGCTCCCTCAGCCTGGACGCCAATTACCTGGACCCGGGGGTTAATCAGCTTGACACAGCAGGCCATGCCGGCCAATAACCCCCCTCCCCCTGCGGGAATAATAATGGTATCCACCAAAGGAACATCCCGCAGGATTTCCAGGGCAATGGTCCCCTGGCCGGCGATGATGTCCGGGTCGTCATAGGGGTGGATAAATACCGCCCCCGATTCGGACTGTATCTCCAGGGCCTTGTTGTAGGCGTCGTCATAGCAGTCGCCGTAAAGCACAACATTGGCGCCGTAGCCCTCGGTGGCCGAGATCTTGGCGATGGGGGTGCTGCGGGGCATCACAATGGTGGCCTTGATGCCCGAGGAAGATGCCCCATAGGCTACGCCTTGAGCGTGGTTGCCCGCACTGGCCGACACCACCGCCTCAGGCTTTTCACCCCGCTCAATGAGAGCGGCGATCTTGTTGTAAGCCCCCCGGACCTTAAAGGAACCGGTCTTTTGCTGGTTTTCACATTTGAGGTAGAGCTCCGCGCCGCTCATCTCGGAAAAAGTGCGGCTGCCGCTGACCGGCAGATTGTGAATGACGCTGGATAAACGCCGGGCAGCCTGTTCAAAATCTTGTATGTTCATGCATAAGCCTCCTTAAAAGGCAGTAGTTTATATATGTGCGGTTAAAGGCTGGGGGTGAGTGATGAATGGCGGAGAGTACGCCTATACCATTGGGTTTTGCTCGTAAAATAGATTCTTTGTTTCATTGAATCTAAATAAATAAAAAATTCCAATAATAAAGCTTGCCAGTATACAAACGAATGCCAACGCTGGTACAACATAAGCTAAATATAGTATAAACGAAAATACCGCAAGCATTTTCCAAGCCGCATATAGTTGCTCCGAATTTAGGCTTTGTTCCTTCGCAACTTCAATATCTTTGATACCCAGTATAATGCTGTGAGAGATAAAAAGGGAAAGGATTGTCGCCATCAATCCCAAAGCAAAGTTTATGGGCTCCCCTATCATAGATGTGACACCAAATAAATCTATCGCGTAACAAAAGCCGGAATATATAGCCATTCCATTAACATATGGTTTGACTTTTGAAAATCGGGTACTCAACTCAATTAGTTCAGACAAGCCATTCAGCATATAAATGTAACCCAAAAAATCAGGAATCAGACCAATTCGTGAAGATCCTATATCTAAATTGAAATCCAAGAAAACCAGCAGCATGCCAATAAAGATTTTTTTCATTGAAACCACCCATTCATTATCAATTCCATTGGTTCGCCTTATGCGCATAAGCGCACAGTTTATCCCCTCCATAGGCGAAAAAGGTGCTAAAAAAGCTTCATCCCTTTAGATATAAAGAGATGAAGCCAATAATTTCGCTCCACGGTACCACTCTAATTGCCGCCAAACTGTGACGGCCCCTTTGCCGTATCCATCAATACGCTTCCCTGTAACGGAGGAATCCCGTTCCAACCTAATAACGACTAGAAATGTCGCGTTAAGCGGACTGCTCAAGGGGGATAAGCTTCACACCGCCGCTACCAGCTTGCACCATCCGCTGGCTCTCTAAAAACGGAATAATATAAAGCTCCTGTCCCTGTCAACGCATTTTAAAAAATATAGATATTAACGTTGGGTTAAATTATAGCACCCAGGATAACCTTTGTCAACGGTCAAAACGCAATTTTTTTACTAATGTATGCAGCCACCTCATGGATGGGCATCCGCACCTGCTCCATGCTGTCGCGGTCGCGAACGGTGACGCAGTTATCCTCCTGGCTCTCAAAGTCATAGGTTATGCAGAAGGGGGTGCCGATCTCATCCTGGCGGCGGTAACGGCGGCCAATGGCGCCCCGGTCGTCATAATCGCACATGAACTCCTTGGCCAGCCGGTCCCGTATATCCATGGCCTCACCGCCCAGCTTCTTGGATAGGGGCAGCACACAGCATTTATAGGGAGCCAGGGCCGGATGGAGGCGCAACACGGTGCGGCTGTCATTCTCAAGCGCCTCCTCGTCGTAGGCGTCGCAGAGGAGGGCCAATACAACCCGCTCCACCCCCAAAGAGGGCTCCACCACATAGGGAACAAAGTGTTCGTTGGCTTCCTGGTCAAAGTATTCCAGGGCCTTGCCGGAATGCTTGCTGTGCTGGGTCAGGTCAAAATCGGTCCGGTCGGCAATGCCCCACAGCTCACTCCAGCCGAAGGGGAAGAGAAACTGGATATCCGTGGTGGCTTTGGAGTAATGGGAGAGGGCCTCCTGGGCATGGTCGGACATGCGGAGGCTGTCTTCGCGCAGGCCGATGTCAGCGAGCCACTTCCGGCAGAAGTCCTTCCAATAAGCGAACCACTCCAAATCCTCCCCGGGCTTGCAGAAAAATTCCATTTCCATCTGCTCAAACTCGCGGACCCGGAAGATGAAGTTGCCGGGAGTGATCTCATTGCGGAAGCTCTTGCCGATCTGGCAGACCCCAAAGGGAAGCTTCCGGCGGGAGGTGCGCTGAAGGTTGAGGAAGTTGACAAAGATGCCCTGCGCGGTTTCAGGCCGCAGGTACAGCTCATTTTTAGCATCCTCGGTGACGCCCTGGGAGGTCTTGAACATCAGGTTAAACTGGCGGATGTCTGTAAAATCCGTGGCGCCGCAGTTTGGGCACTTGACTCCATTTTCCGAGATAAAGGCAGTCATCCGCTCGTTGGACCAGCCGCTGGGATCGGCCCCGGTCTGATCCTCAATCAGGTCGTCCGCCCGGTGGCGGGTCTTACACTCCCGGCAGTCCATCAACGGATCGGAGAAGCCGCCAACATGGCCGGAGGCCACCCAGGTCTGGGGATTCATCAGAATGGCGCTGTCCAAGCCGATATTATAGGGGGATTCCTGGACAAATTTTTTCCACCAGGCCCTTTTGACGTTGTTTTTCAATTCCACGCCCAAGGGACCAAAATCCCAGGTGTTGGACAGGCCTCCATAGATCTCGCTGCCGGCGTATACGTAGCCTCTGCCCTTACAGAGAGCTACAATGGTATCCATAGTTTTATCCGCGTTTGAAAGCATATTGCCTCCACCTTCCATGTAAACCGCAATAGGTTTAGTTGTTAGATTATGCCCAAAAAGTATCCTACTTATAGTAATGGAATCGGCGGTTAAAGTCAAGCAGTACAAGCCGTACCAATATCCAGGAACGGGCTGCCGCCGGATATGTATTGAAAAATACACATAACCCCCGCTTATTGCGCGGAAAGAAAGTAAAAAAACAACTCTAAAAACGCTTGGCCTGCGCATATAATTTATATATACCTATTTCTTTCAGGAGGCCGTTTATGTTTTGCGTAATCCGTACTAAGAAAGCATTACTGATATTGGTCAGCTTGATATTGGCCGCGCTTCTGGGGTTGACTTTAATACGAGGGCATATCCCGTTGGCGCAGGCAATAAAGCAGGAGAACTACACCGTCTATCTCACCTTTGATGACGGCCCCTCGGTGGTGACTATAGAAGTATTGGACATTCTGCAAGAGGAGAACGTCCCGGCTACCTTTTTTGTCATTGGAGCCACTACTGAGCGGGGGCTGTCCCTCTACAACCGCATCCTGGAGGAAGGACACACCTTGGCGATGCACTCCTATTCACATGATTCAAAGGATATCTACCGGTCAATGGAGGACTATCTGAACGACTTCCACCGGCTAGAGGATTGGATTGCTGAAAATACAGGCGTATCTCCAAAGGTATGCCGCATGCCGGGAGGCAGCAAGAATACCTACTGTCCCGAATGGCTGGGGGCCCAGATCGCTGAATATTTTGATCAAAACGGCTACGCCTATTATGACTGGGATATTGATCCCAAAGATTGGGAAGGGCATGTTTCCAGTGGAGAACTGGCGCGGCGCATCATCCAGCAGGCGGAGCAGATGCCCAACCAGGATATCATCGTGTTGCTCCACGACAACACTACCCGCACCGCCCTGCCGGGCGCCCTGCCTCAGGTCATAGAATATTTCCGTGAGCGGGGGTATACTTTTGCCGCCTTGGATGAAAAAGGGAAATAGAAGGAAAAAGCGCGACGGAAAAACTTCCGTCGCGCTTTAATCATCTTTGGCTTATTCCGTTACATCATAAAGCTTGGATAGCTTTAACAGGTAGTTGTAACGGTCTTGCGCGGTGGCCTCGGCGCGGTCAAACAGGTCATTTGCGCGCTCCGGGAAGGACCGCATGAGGGAGGTATAACGCACCTCGCTCTCAATGAATTCCCTGTAGCCTGCGGAGGGAGCCTTGCTGTCCAGCTGGAAGGGGTTCTTGCCCTCAGCCTTCAGGCGGGGGTCAAACCGGAACAGGTGCCAGTATCCGGCGGCTACAGCCCTCTTTTCCTCGGTCTGGGACAGGCCCATGCCGCCTTTGATCCCGTGGTTGATACAGGGAGCGTAGGCGATGACGATGGAGGGGCCTGTGTAGCTTTCAGCCTCGACAAAGGCCTTCATGCACTGGTTGTAGTCGGCGCCCTGGGCCACCTGGGCCACATAGACATAGCCATAGGTCATGGCGATACCGGCCAAGTCCTTCTTCTTCACTTCCTTGCCGGCAGCGGCAAATTGGGCCACAGCGCCGGTAGGAGTGGCTTTGGAACTCTGTCCTCCGGTGTTGGAGTAGACCTCGGTATCAAAAACCAGGACATTGATGTCCTCGTTGGAAGCCAGAACATGGTCCAGACCGCCAAAGCCGATATCATAGGCCCAGCCGTCTCCGCCGAATACCCAAACGGATTTCTTGGCCAGGAAGTCCTTGTCTTTCAAAATATCCCGGGCATAGGTGCACGCCTCGCAGGGGCATACCTTGCCGTTGTCCAGCCACTCCTTCTCCCACTGGGTGCCGGTCAGGTCGACGTCGATGCCGTCTTCCAGCAGCTTGATATATTCCTCAGTGGCGATGGCATTGGCGGTGCCGTCGTTGTAGGTATCCAGCCATTTTTGGCCGGCGGCCTTCAACCCGTCGGTGCAGTAATCCACAGCGATCAGCTTCTTGGTCAAATCAGCCAAGCGCAGGCGCAGGGTGGTCTGTGCCAGATACATGCCGTAGCCGTACTCGGCGTTGTCCTCAAAGAGGGAGTTTGCCCATGCGGGACCAAAGCCGCGCTTGTTGACGGTGTAGGGGGTAGAGGGAGCGGAACCGCCCCAAATGGAGGAACAGCCGGTGGCGTTGGAGATATACATCCTGTCGCCGTAAAGCTGTGTAACCAGCTTGGCATAGGGGGTCTCGCCGCAGCCCGCGCAAGCGCCGGAGAATTCCAGCAACGGCTGCTTGAACTGGCTGCCCTTGACCGTGGTGGGTTTGAATTTCTCCAGCACTTCGGGCTTATCATCCAGGCTCATGCCGTATGCAAAGACATTCTGCTCAGGCAACTGGCTCTCGATGGGTTTCATCTCCAGGGCCTTGTTGCCCTTCTTGCCGGGGCAGACATTGACGCAGGAGCCACAGCCGGTGCAGTCCAGGGCGGACACGGTCATGGCGAATTTGTACCCGGGCATGCCGGTCATATCCAGAACCTTGGTACCCTCAGGGGCATTTGCGGCCTCTTCCTCAGTCATAACCGCCGGGCGGATAACCGCGTGGGGACAGACATAGGAGCAGAAGTTGCACTGGATGCAGTTTTCCGTGATCCAGCAGGGCACGTCCACGGCGATGCCGCGCTTCTCATAAGCGGCGGAACCTTGCGGGAAGGTGCCGTCCTCAGCGCCCTTAAAGACGGAGACAGGCAGGTCGTCGCCCTTCTGGGCATTGACAGGCAGCAGGATATTGTTGACGAAATCCACCAAATCCTTGCGGTCGCCCGTGGCGACCTCGGCCTTCCGGTCGTCGGTGGCGTCCTTCCAGCTGGCGGGAACCTCCACCTTGTGGATGTTGACCGCGCCGGCGTCAATGGCCTGATGGTTCATAGAGACGATCTTGTCGCCCTTGCTGCCGTAGGAAGCGGTGGCGGCATCCTTCATATACTTCATGGCGTTTTCTACTGGAATGATCTTGGCCAGGTTGAAAAAGGCGGATTGCAGAATGGTGTTGATCCGTCCGCCCAAGCCGATTTCCTTGGCCAACTCCACACCGTCAATGGTATAGAATTGGATATCGTTCTCGGCAATGAATTTGCGAACCTTAGCGGGCAGGTGGGTTTCCAGCTCATCGCTGTTCCACTGGCAGTTGAGCAGGAAGGTGCCCCCCTTGTTCAGATCCTGTACCATGTCGTACTTGTCTATATAGGAGGGGTTGTGGCAGGCCACAAAGTCGGCCTTGCTCACGTAATAGGTAGACTTGATGGGGCTGCTGCCGAAACGGAGATGGGAGATGGTGACGCCGCCGGATTTCTTGGAGTCATAGGAGAAGTATGCCTGCGCGTACATATCGGTGTGGTCACCTATAATCTTGATGGAGTTTTTGTTGGCCCCCACAGTGCCGTCCGCGCCCAGGCCCCAGAATTTGCAGGAAGTGGTGCCCTGAGGCGTGGTGTCAGGATTCTCTTTGACTGGGAGAGACAGGCCGGTCACATCGTCGGTGATGCCGATGGTGAATTCCTTTTTGCCGCCAGCCTCCATATTGCGGTACACGGCAATGATCTGGCCGGGGGTGGTGTCCTTGGAACCCAGGCCGTAACGGCCGGAGCAGACGGGGACATTCTCGAATGGAGTGCCTCTGAGAGCGGTGACCACATCCAGATACAGGGGTTCACCCAGGGAGCCGGGCTCCTTGGTGCGGTCCAAAACCGCGATCTGTTGTACGGATGCGGGCAGCTCAGCCAGCATATGCTTCACGGAGAAGGGCCTGTAAAGGCGGACCTTCAAAAGGCCGACCTTCTCGCCGCTTGCCACCATGTAGTCAATGGTCTCCTCGATGGTGTCGCAGACGGAGCCCATGGCGATGATGACCTTGGTGGCGTCGGGCGCGCCGTAGTAGTTAAACAGTTTATAGTCAGAACCAATCTTGGCGTTGACCTTATTCATGTAGTCTTCCACTACAGCGGGAATATTCTCGTAGTAGGGGTTGGACGCTTCCCGGGCCTGGAAGAAGATGTCGGGGTTTTGAGCAGTTCCGCGGAGGACGGGATGATTGGGGTTCAGCGCCCTGCTCCTGAATTCGGCAATGGCGTCCATATCCGCCAAATCCGCCAAATCGTCATAGTCCCAAGCCTCAATCTTCTGAATCTCGTGGGAGGTGCGGAAGCCGTCAAAGAAGTGCAGGAAGGGGACCCTGCTTTTGATGGTAGAAAGATGGGCCACGCCGCCCAGATCCATAACCTCCTGGGGGTTGGTGGACGCCAGCATGGCAAAGCCGGTCTGGCGGCAGGCGTAGACATCGGAGTGGTCGCCGAAGATGGACAGGGCGTGGGAGGCAACTGCGCGGGCGGAAACATGAATGACGCAGGGCAGCAGCTCTCCAGCGATTTTATACATATTGGGGATCATCAGCAAAAGTCCCTGGGACGCGGTGAAGGTGGTGGTCAAAGCGCCGGCCTGCAGGGACCCGTGAACCGCGCCGGCCGCGCCGCCCTCAGACTGCATCTCCACAATCTTGACCTGGTGGCCGAAGATATTCTTCTGCCCGGCCGCGGACCATTTGTCAGACAATTCAGCCATTACTGAGGATGGGGTGATGGGATAAATAGCCGCCAGGTCAGTAAAGGCATAGGATACATGGGCGGCGGCGGTATTGCCGTCCATAGTTTTCATTTTTCTTGCCATGCTATTATTGCCTCCTTAAAATATTGAACAACAGCGTTCCCTTCCCAGCCAACTCCTCTTTTACTGTAAACAGTAAAAAAATTCCACAGAAATTACCAGTGGAATCACCCTTGTAAAGGGAGATGGTGACAAAGAAAAGCAGGGAAAGTTGTTAAAAAATTGTCCGTATCAAGTTTAACACTTTTGCTATTCAATGTAAACACCTTTCTAAGGGAAAAGTAAGGCATTTCATAGAAAGCAAGACGCTGGGTTTGCGGTTGGCATAGAGTTCATGAAGTAGAAACAATCAGTCTGGACAACCCTGTCCCATCAATAGCTGCAAAGGGTATGTGCTTTTTGCATAATTATCTTAAATAATACCTTTAAATAACTGGAATATATTGATATTTACAGAAATGTGTGGCATGATTGGTATATAAAAATGTGGCCGTCATGTAGCGGAGGTGTTGACGTGTTTTTTATTGTGGTATTAGGTGCTTTGTATATTGCGTTTGTTGCCCTCACGGTTTGGGCGAAGAGATCGAAAACAAAATGGTCCTGTTTGATTTTGCCATTACCGCTCATCAGCGTCATTTTAAGCCAGATACTGTCCGTTGATTTGCTACAATCGGTTGAGATGAGAAGCGGGGTGGCTATGCCTCTGTCCTCCTCTTGGCTGTCGTCATGGTTATTTGGCGAACAATACGTGGAACCGTCACAATATCTTGCTTGGATACGGGCGTTCCATTGGGTTGCCTTGGCTTCGGTGATCTTCTTTCTGATTGCATTGATTGTTGAGGCGGTTGTTGATAAAATCCGCGCCTCATAAGGCGTAGAAGCGGAGGCCGCCGCTGGGATGGCGGTTCCGGCTCTCACCAGTGATGTGCGGTCCTACAGGGCCGGTGCAGTATCTCTATTTATTTTTTACCGGAAGAGGTATTCTGGAAAATGACTCCACACGCGGGACAGCGGATATCCCTGGCCCGCAACCGGCGGCTGCCGCAGCGCTGGCATTCCCACTGCCCTTTGGGCAGCGATATTTTAGTGTCACGGATGGAGGGATATTGCCGCGCAATCCTCCGGTCCTGGCAGAATTCTACAGATAAAAAAATGATAAAGCCCAAAAGGCCCAATCCCCCCAAGCCCAAAAAGAAAAGGATCGCCCAAGAAATGGCGTTGAGGGAGAGAAAGCGGTTTAAAATATAAAGCGCACCGGGGATTGCAAGCCCTAGGACCGCAATGCCTCCCAGTATATGGGTGGCATAACTGTTGGAATTAATCTTTTTCATATGTAGGCTCCCCATAGATATACATTTGGTTCTTTAGGCGGTATGTAAAATAGGTTTATATTGACTTATTAAAACATGTATTCTATAATAAAAAGCGGGAAATTATCCAGAATTGATTCCTTATGAGCGTGGCAGATTTTTAAAAAAGGAATATATGTACATGACGGAATTAATCCGCCGCTTTCCATATATCGCAATGCGGTATAATTATATCATGAATGGATAGATCGCGTTAAGATATAATTTTTTAATCGAATTTTCTATATTCTTGGGCTATAGTAGCCTTGGCAAACCGTTTTTTGTTGCAAAAATCCAAGATTTATGGCGGTTGCCGGGGATTGGGTGGCAAATGCGCCGAATGATTGAGGGATGAGCATATGATCGAAACAACCTGTTGTTTTACCGGACACCGCATGCTTGCGTCCAGGGACCACCAGCGCATAGAGCAGCGCGTCAAAGTGTCCTTGGAACAGGCTGTGGGCCGGGGCTACATCCACTTTTTATGCGGCGGCGCTTTGGGCTTTGATATGCTGGCGGGGTATGGAGTGGCCCAGCTCAAAAAGAAATATCCCCATATCCGCTTGGAAATGGTTCTGCCCTGCCGGGACCAATCCCGCCGCTGGCGGATAAGCCAACAGGAGATGTATGAAGAGCTGTTGGCACTGGCGGATAGCCGGCGGTATCTTCAAGAAAGCTACTCTGCCGGATGCATGGAAAGGCGCAACCAGTACATGGTGGACCACAGCAGCCATTGCATCGCTTATTTTAAGGGGACCCAGATAAAAAGCGGTACAGGTGCCACCATACGCTATGCCGTGAAAAAGGGCGTTTTGATCACCAATTTAGCGGATTACAATGAACTGGGATGGGGGATGGGATGGACTGTATCTTAATTTTACCGCTGCGTCAAAGAGGCTTCTAAAGGTTTGCGGAAAAAACGGTACAGCCTATCCATGAATACGATAGAGAAAGGGACACAAGCTGACTGCTTGTGTCCCCATACTTTATTATGGACTGATTATTTAGTCCGTGTCAAAACCTGATCCCGGGCCGGCCCCACCCCCACCATAGTGATGGGACAGCCGCAGAGCTTTTCCAGAGCTATAATATACTCCTTACAAGCCTGAGGCAGCTCCTCAAAGCGCCTGCACTTACTGATATCTTCCTGGAATCCCGGCACCGTTTCATATATGGGGGTACACTCCTGGAGCTGTTCCAGGGTGGGGGGAAAGTGCTCGGTGGTGCTGCCGTCGGGATAACGGTAGGCCACACAGATTTTTAAATCTCCCAGCCCCGCTAGGGTGTCGAGCTTGTTAATGGCCAGCTGGGTCAGGCCATTGACCCGCACCCCGTGGCGGACCAACACGGCGTCAAACCAGCCCGTCCTGCGGGGACGTCCTGTGGTGGTGCCGTATTCTGCGCCGCGTTCACGGATAGTATCCCCAACATTGTCCAACAGCTCCGTGGGGAAGGGGCCCTTGCCCACGCGGGTGGTGTAGGCCTTGCCCACGCCGATTATAGAATCGATCATGGTGGGGCCGATGCCGGTGCCGGTGCAGACGCCGCCCGCCACCGGATGGGAGGAGGTCACATAGGGGTATGTGCCCATATCCAGATCCAGGAGGGTGGCCTGCGCCCCCTCAAACAAAACCTTTTTGCCCGCCTTCACGGCCTCATAAGACAGTACGGACACATCGTCCATATAGGGGGCCAGACGCATGCCGTAACCGATATATTCCTCAATGATCGCGTCCACGTCCATGGCCCCGCCGCCGTAATACTGGGTGATCAGTTTGTTTTTATAGCCGCCCACCTTGGCGGCCTTTTCCCGGAAAAGCTGCGGGTTAGCTAAATCATAAAACCGCAAGCCGATTCGGTCGGCTTTGTCGGCATAGCAAGGGCCAATGCCCTTGCGGGTGGTGCCCACATCATCCCCGCCCTTCATATCCTCCATCAGGCCGTCGATCTCAATGTGCCAAGGCATGATAATATGTACCCGGGGATCAATCCGCAGATTATCACAGGGGACCCCTCTGGCCTGCAGGCCGTCCAGCTCCCCCACAAAGGATTTGGGGTCCATAACGGTGCCGCAGCCCACCAGGCAGAGGGTTTGCTTGTATAAAATGGCGGAGGGCATCAGATGAAATTTGTAGACCTCCTCCCCCACCTTCACGGTGTGGCCGGCATTGTTGCCACCTTGGGAACGGACCACTACATCGGCCTGGGAAGCGAGAATGTCGATGACCTTTCCCTTGCCCTCGTCTCCCCACTGCAATCCCATTACCACATTTGCTGGCATTTTCATAACCCCATTTCCAATTACTCAGGCAATCTTTCCAACATGCCGCGCCAAAGCCTTTTAAGACTCTTCGCGCTTCCTTAGATAATACTTTAGCGCAACACAACGAGTTTATTATAGCAAACCTGGTGCTACAAATCAACCGAAGCTTTTGTAAAAAAGAAGTGTGGCTGCGCCACAATCTCATTCTATAAATATGAAGGAAACCGGGGAATCCCATTTTCACGCAAGGGGGAATGTGGTATAATACCTAATGCCGCATATGTGGTTCCCGTAAAAGATAGACGAAGTGCCCTTTATGCGGGGATATCCCTGCCGGTATATAAAGGGGATTATAGAGAATAGGAGACATATATTTAATGAGCAAAGAAGCGTTGAAGGAATTGATTTTCCGTTTGGCCCAGGCTGCGGGGGTATCCGGGGATGAGGCCGAGGCGGTAGAGGCGGCCCGGGCAGAGCTTGCTCAATATGGCAAGACCCGCACCGACGCGTTGGGCAACCTGATTGGGGAGATCGCCCCATTCAAAGAGGGCAGGCCCCACATTTTGTTGGACGCCCACATTGATGAGGTTGGCCTGATCGTCACCGGCATCTGTGACGGGGGATTTCTGCGGGTGGACAATGCCGCCGGCGTGGATACCCGTATTTTAAGCACCGCCGATGTCACCGTTCACGCCAAGGAGAAGTTGTTTGGGGTGATCTCGGCAAAGCCGCCGCACTTATCCGATGCCAAGGAATATAAAAAGGCGGTTAAGTTAACCGATACTTATGTGGATACCGGCTTGTCCAGGGAGGAATGTGAGCGGCTGGTGACCCTGGGGGACAGGATCACCTTAAATGGAGTGCCCCGTGAAACGGCGTCAGGGAGGATTATCTCCAAGGCGCTGGATAACCGGATCTGCTGCGCGGCCATTCTGCGTTGCCTGGAGCTGCTCCAGGATAAGGCGCTGGATTGCGGTTTGACGGTGCTGTTCAGTACCCGGGAGGAGAGCGGCGGCCAGGGCGCCCGCGCGGCCGCCTTTGGCGTTGACCCCACCCACGCCATTGTGGTGGACACCACCCTGGCGGACGGCGTCTATGAGTCCGGCTGCCATTATGAGATTGGAAAAGGTCCCACCATTGGCTACGCGCCTATTCTTGACCGGAGGATGAGCCAGGAGTTGATGGCGCTGGCGGAGGAAAATAATATTCCCTATGCCATTGAAGCCATGGGCAGGGGAACTGGCACCAACGCGGACGATATTGTAACCACACGGGAGGGTGTGATCACAGGGGTGATCTCCATCCCGGAGCGGTACGCCCACATGCCCATAGAGATGGCGGATTTGGGGGATGTGGAGAACGCGGCCAGGTTGATGGCCGCCTATGTGGAGAAGATAGCAAGCCGGACATAGAAGAAAGAGCAGGTATAAATTATGTTGAATTCCTTGACAAAGAACATCCGAACCCTGACGGAGTTAGACGGCGCCTCAGGGGATGAGGGCAGGGTGCGTGAGGCCATTCTGGAGATGGTGAAGGGCCATGTGTCCGGTTGGCATGTGGACGCTTTGGGCAATTTGATTGTGGAAAAGAAGGGGCAAGTCCCCGCTAAAAATACGGTGATGCTGGCTGCCCATATGGATGAGGTGGGTTTTATGATCACCCATATTGAGGATCATGGCATGGCCCGTTTTGTCACCGTGGGAGGGATTGATCCCCGCGCGTTGCTGGGCAAAAGGGTCCGCGCAGGGGAGAATCAGGTTCCGGGGGTCATCGGTTACAAGGCTATCCACCTGTCCAAAGACAAGCGGGATGAAATCCCGGAAATTACGGATTTGATGATCGATATTGGCGCAGAAGATAAAGAGGATGCTGAAAAGGTGATCGTCCCCGGAGATTTCGCCGTTTTTGATTCGGATTATGTGGAGTTTGGGGATGGCCTTATCAAGGCCAAGGGCCTGGATGACCGGGCCGGTTGCGCCGTATTGGTGGAGATCCTGAAGCAGGAGTGGGAGTATGGCCTCTGCTGCGCCTTCAATGTCCAGGAAGAGGTGGGCTGCCGGGGAGCCAGGACCAGCGCCTTTGCGGTGGCGCCGGATTATGCCCTGGTGGTGGAATCCACTACAGCCGCCGATTTCCCCGGCATAGACGAGAGCCAGCAGGTCTGCAACCTGGGCAGGGGCCCGGCCATCTCCTTTATGGACCGGGGGACCATCTATCCCAAAGATCTGGTGGCACTGGCCTTTGACACCGCCAGGGAGCGGGGCATTGCGGCCCAGCCGAAGCGAGCGGTGGCGGGAGGCACCGATGCCAGCGCCATCCATCCTTCCCGCGCAGGGGTTAAAACCCTGACCATCTCCATGCCCTGCCGCTATATCCACTCCCAAGCCAGTGTGCTTAAAAAGGCGGATATTGAGGCCGCCTGCAAGCTGGTGGGCGCTTTGGCCCAGAAGCTTGCGGCCCTGTAAGGAATATTTCCATGGAAATATTCCTGCACGTGCGCAATGATTAGGGCGGTGGAAAATCCGGGGGAAATCCGCCCCATGCTTGCCCATGACGGGCTGATGGATGGCTTGATTGGAGGGCGGATTGACGGCCACCTTTCCCGTGAAATCTTTCTCTGGACCATCTGGGCCGGCGGCAAGCCGGCAGGGGTCATCTGCCATAACAGGGGAGAAACTGTTTTAGCGGTGAACCTTGGCAGGGAGGACCAGGTGGATTATGAGGAGCTTAATTGGTTCTTGGGCTTGAGCCGCTGTGGCGGCGGCCCGGAGTCATGGGAAATCCTCACCAGGCCACGGGCGGCAAGCGAAATCCGCCGGGGACTGTTGCTGTCCGTGGCCGGATTCCGGGAGGAGACAGGTGTGGTGATGGTGTTGGAGCAGCTCAAGGAGGGGGAACCTCAATATGCTATAAACCGGAATCCCGGCCTGAAAGAAGTATATGAACTGTTGATAGAGGAGTGGCCTTGGATAAAGGGGCAATCCTTTGAGCAATGGCGGGACAGTTTGTGGTGGAAGCTGCGCCGCGGCCGGGGATTTATTTATGCCGCCGAAGGAGATGGACGGTGCATTGGCGCTGGGGGTGTGTTAAATATGGGGCAGTCCCACGCGGTCATCTCCATGGTAGTGACCCATCCACAATTTCGCAAGCAGGGGGTAGCGGGTGAGATTGTGGGGGCCTTGTGCCGGGAGTGCCGGCGGCGGCGCCTGAACCCGGTGCTTATGAGCGCCGGAAAGGAGACGGATTTGTTCTACGGAAAGCTGGGCTTTGTTTCCCAAGGGGAATGGACCAGGCTTTATAATAAACAATAACGCAAGGAGGTACTGTAAATTGAAGGAGATTAAACAAAGTATAGGTGTATTGTGGCTTCTTGGCATTATCTTTTTAGCTGTCGGGGTTCCCTTTTTAAGTGTTGGCGTTGCCGCCGGGGTTAACGGGATGGAAATACCTGCGGAGGACAAGCCGGTACTTATGTTTGCCTTTGGCGGAGTGGGCGCTGTATTTGTTGTATTGGGGCTGGTTTTTATGGCGGCCCAGATTGGAAAAGGCGCCAAACGCCGCCGCCTGCTCCAGAGGGGGACCCGCTATGAAGCGGATATTGTGAATATGTATCAAAATACAAGCATGGCGGTCAACCACCGCTTTCCCTATGTGGTGGAGTGCACGTATTACGACGGCAGGGGCCAGACCGTTTTGGTGAAGAGCAGCAATTTGTGGCCTAAAAAGTGGACCTTTTCCCCGGAGCATTTAATGGCTGCGGTCTATGTCAATCCCGACAACCCCAAGGACTATTATGTAGCGGTCTATGACAACGGCCCCGGTTATGAAAATCACGTAGTGGATATGCGGTAAGGAATGATTGATAATTGATGATTGGAGATTGGTTGGGAGAAAAGATGAAGTTAAAGCGTCTGCGCACTGGAGCTGTATTGCCCCATCGGGCCACAAAGGGGAGCGCCGGTTACGACCTGTATGCCTGCATTGACGGTCCCGTGACGGTGGGGCCGGGGGAAACAGTGAAGCTGCCCACCGGCTGGGCAATGGAGATTCCGTCCGGGTATGTGGGCTATATTTTTGCCCGCAGCTCCATGGGGGCGAAGTACGGGGTGGTGCCCGCCAATGGGGTGGGGGTCATTGACAGCGACTACCGCGGCGAGGTGAGTGTGCTTCTGTTTAACCATTCCCATACCCTCCACACCATTCAGCCCGGCGACCGGGTGGCCCAATTGGTGATTTCCCCAGTGCTGACCCCCATATTGGAGGAAGCTGCGGCGCTCACGGATACGCAGCGGGGGAGCGGAGGATTTGGATCGACAAGTCGTTAGATAGTTAATGATTAACATTAAATATTTATTGACATATATGATTACTCTCTGCTATACTAGGTGCAGGGAGATGATATGTGATGAAGCCAAACATTTTATCAAAGCTGGTTCAAAAAAAGGTGGCCCGCCGATTTGCTTCCGCTCTGCAAATCCTGTGCTGGCTGATGATGCTTTTAGCCGGCTTGTCCATAGTGCTGGCGCTGCTGGGACGGGTGGAGGTGGCGTTGAACACCCCCCAGGGCTATTATGAAAACGCGCTGCTTGCCGCCGAGGATCCAGGCGCGTCCACCCGCCTCTTCTTTATTAAGCTGTCAGGGCACGATATCCGCTTGACTGTTACTGTTGACGGGGGGATTGGAGCGGCTGCCTGGATGGGGGTGGCTTTACTTTGTATTATCCGTCTGGCTCCCATTGGGGTATGCTTTTTCTGTATGGCATGTTTTTTTGGCAATGTAGTGGAGGAGAGGGTGTTCGTGACCTCCAATGCGGCGCTGCTGCTGCGGACAGGGTGCGTGCTGCTGGCGGCGTCCCTCATTGGGCCTTTGTTGAATGCCTATATGGTTCCCTGGCTGGTGAGCGTTTTTTCGGCCAATACCTTGTCGGTGGGGGTGCAGCTTGATCTTAGCCAGATGGTTTTTGGAGCTGTGCTGCTGGTGGCGGCCTATATTATGTATTACGGCATTGAATTGCAGGACGAGGTGGACCATACCCTATGATTGTTATACGGCTTGACCGGGTGCTGGCCGACCGGAAGATGCGCCTCAACGACCTGGCCGATAAGGTGGGGATCAGCAATGTCAACCTGTCTTACCTGAAAACGGGCAAGGTGAAGGCTATACGTTTTTCTACCCTGGACGGCATTTGTAAAGCTCTGGGCTGTCAGCCCGGCGATATACTGGAGTATGTGGAGGGGGATTTTCCATCCTCCCCGGAATAAAATATGATTTGAGGAAGTGAAGGATTTGCGCATCCTGGCCATTGAAAGTTCCTGTGATGAGACGGCCTGCGCCGTGGTGGAGGATGGGAGGAAGGTTTTGAGCTCTATTGTGGCGTCTCAGGTGGAGGAGCATCAGCTCTATGGCGGCGTGGTGCCGGAGATCGCCTCCCGCCGCCATGTGGAGGCCATTGTACCCGTCTGCCGCCGCGCTGTGGAAGAGGCAGGCATGACCTTGGAGCAGGTGGATGGGGTGGCGGTTACCTATGCCCCCGGCCTGATCGGGGCGCTGCTGGTGGGGGTCAACTTTGCCAAAGGCTTGGCCTTGGCCCTGGATAAGCCCCTGATTCCGGTTCACCATATTAGGGGGCACATTGCCGCCAATTATATTGCCTTTCCTGAGCTGAAGCCTCCCTTCCTCTGTTTGGTGGCCAGCGGAGGGCACAGCCATATTATAGAGGTGGCGGATTACACCCGGTTTAAGGTAATTGGGCGCACCCGGGATGACGCGGCGGGAGAGGCCTTTGACAAGGCGGCCCGGGCCATGGGATTCCCGTATCCCGGAGGAGTCTATATTGACCAGGCCGCAAAGCGGGGGGATGAACGAAAGTATAAGCTGCCCCTGCCCAAGGTGGCGGACGCCCCCTATGATTTGAGTTTCTCGGGCCTCAAAACGGCTGTGATTAACGCGATCCACAATCTGCGGCAAAAGGGAGAGACGTTGGATGCGGATAGTATGGCGGCCTCCTTCCAGCGCGCAGTGGTGCAAATGCTGGTGGAGAGGACATTGTTGGCGGCCCGGGACACCGGCCATAAAACCTTAGTTTTGGCCGGGGGGGTAAGCGCCAATTCGGGGCTTCGGGAGGCGTTTAAAAACAGGTGCGGCGAACTGGGCTTGACGCTTTACTTCCCCCCGTTGGAGCTGTGCGGCGACAATGCCGCCATGATTGGGGCGCAGGCCTATTACGAATATCAATCCCAATCCCAGGCGGGACGCTTGGCAGGTTTGGCGCTAAACGCTTACGCCAGTTTGAGCATTGAGGGATAAAAGGGCCGCTTCTTTCCGTAAAAGAAGCGGCCTCAAAAAATATACGTCAGGAAAATTTCTCAGCAAATATTTTAGAGCAGGTTCCACTTTTGGCGCAATAAATATATCTCCTAAAAGCACTGTAACAGTGGAACGGGTTTCGCCTAGCCGGCTGCATAATTTCCTCCGGGCTACGAATGCTATCACTTATTAATAAAAAGATTGGAATTCCTGGGGATAGATGTTATAATTTTACTGTTTATATCCTTTTATGTCCTTGCGCGGAGATCACTTCGGCGGCTGGGGCTGGACGATGGAGGCGGCATGAGGCGGATGCCTTGTAGCTTGACTTATTGTGAATGGAGGTTTTCCCATGTCTGAAAAAGCAATAACCCAGGCCCCTGATACCCGAGAGAGGTACAAGCAGGCCTTTCTCTTTGGATTGGGGACCGCGGTAATCATTTTTCTCCCCTTTGTCATTATGGATGGGGGCTATTTTTTCTTTTTTGGGGATTTTAATGTGCAGCAGATTCCCTTTTACCAACTGGCCCATGAGGCCGTTCGTAGCGGGGATATTTTTTGGAGCTGGTACACGGATCTGGGGGCCAACTTTATCGGTTCCTACAGCTTTTATCTGTTGGGGAGCCCCTTTTTTTGGCTAACCCTTATTTTTCCCACATGGGTAGTGCCCTATTTAATGGCGCCCCTGCTTTGCCTCAAGTTCGCCTGCGCCTCACTGACGGGGTATACCTTTATTACCCGCTTTGTCAAAAACAAGAGCTACGCGCTGCTGGGCGGGCTGCTGTACGCTTTTTCCGGTTTTTCCATTTACAATATCTTTTTCAACCACTTCCATGAAGCCATTGTACTTTTCCCGCTGCTCCTGGTGGGGCTGGAGGAATTTATGGAGGACGGGCGCAAGGGCCTGTTTGCCATCGCCGTCTTTGCCAATGCCCTGAACAATTATTTCTTCTTTGTGGGACAAGTTGTATTTCTTATTATATACTTTGTGATCCGCGTCACCACCGGTGGTTACAAGCTGACCCTGCGGCGGTTTGCGGGCTTGGCGGTGGAATCTGTTCTCGGCGTGGGGGCGGCCTGCGTGCTGCTGATTCCCTCTATCCTGGCCATTATAAGCAACCCCAGGGTGGATAACTTCCCCACAGGCTGGGGGGCCTTGCTGTACCACAGCGTTCAGCGCTATCCCCAGATCCTTCAGTCCTTCTTCTTCCCGCCGGAAATCCCCTCAAGCCCCAACTTTTTCCCTGACGCCAACGTAAAATGGTCCTCGGTGGCGGGGTGGCTCCCCTTGATCGGCATGTCCGGCGCACTGGCCTTTATGACCAATAAGAAGAAGCAGGGACATTTCCTTAAAAAAATAATTGTGACCTGCTTGATCTTTGCCATGGTCCCTGTCCTTAACAGCGCCTTTTACGCCTTCAACGGCTCCTACTATGCCCGGTGGTTCTATATGCCGGTGCTCATGCTGGCGCTGGCCACGGCCATCACCTATGATGAGGAGGCCCCGGTGATCAAAGGCTGGCAGATCAATACCTATGTGGTGCTGCTGATCATCATTATCATCGGCTTTATGCCTCAGGAGAAGGACGGGGAGACGGTCTTTGGCCTCTATGCCTACGCGGACCGCTTCTGGGCCTACTGCGGGATAGCCTTCCTCTGCTGTGTAGTGCTTTACCTCGTCTACCAGCACTTCTACAAAACCAAGTCCTTCCCTAAAATCATCACCCTGGGTACCTGCATCACCATTGTGGTTTGCTCAGTGATGTTTATCGGCATTGGCCGCGGGCGGACCAACCACGACCGGGAATACATTCTGGAAAAGTCTTTGGGTGCCAGGGATAATTGGGACCTGCCGGCGGATGAGGATATTCAGGAGCAGTTCTACCGGGTGGATGTGCTCAATGCCAGCAATTCCTCCCCAATGGCCATGGACAACCAAGCCATGTACTGGCACATGCCTACCATCCAGACTTTTCACAGCATTGTGCCCGGTTCTCTGATGGAGTTTTTCCCCTCGGTGGGGGTCACCCGGGATGTGGGCTCCCGGCCGGAGCCTTCACACTGGGGACTCCGCACATTGCTGTCAGTGAAATTTCTTTTTGTGAACAATTCCTCCAATCCCGATGAGGATGGCGTCGAACCCTTTGACCATGGGATGCCGGGGTTTGAATATATGGGTTATCAAAACGGCATGGAGGTTTGGCGCAACCTCAACTATATCCCCATGGGCTTTACCTACGACTACTATATGACCACCATTTCCGGCGGGGAGGACGGCAACGCCCCTCTCGGCCAGTATGAATCCCTGGCGGAATCGGTGAGGGAAAACGCCATGTTGATGGCTATCGCCCTGGATGAGGAGCAGGTTCATAAATATGGCCATCTATTGGAGCAAGCCACCTATGACGCGCTCACCAGCGTCAGCCGGGACACATTGTCCCAAGTGGCGGCGGAACGCAAGGCCTCCAGCGCCTATTACTTCTCCCACGACAATCAGGGATTTACTGCCAGGATTCGTCTGGAATCCGATAATCTGGTATTCTTTAGCGTCCCCTATGAAAAGGGCTGGACCGCCACTGTCAACGGCCAGCCGGTGGATGTGGAGAAGGTCAATGTGGGCCTGATGGCTGTTCTGGCTCAGGCGGGGGATAATGAGATCCGTTTTGAATACCATACCCCCGGGTTGAGTATAGGATTAGCAATCACCATCATATGCCTTATACTGATTGTTCTGTACTGCCTCTATTACTGGTGGTATGCGCCTAAGAGAAAAAAAGCCGCCCCTGGGCCTGCGGAGCTGGATAACGCCTCTATGGGTATTATTGGCGGGGCGGATGGGCCCACGGCGATATTCATTGCCAATGGGCCGAAGGATTCCACTGCTGAAATAGAGTTGGGTGATATGTTTGCCGGAGGGCTCCCGGAAGACCGCCCTGAAACGGATATGCCCGGCCCGGAATCCAGGCGGCAACAGAATAATCCCTCTGAAGGTGAGTAAGTTATTGTATCCGGGCTCATAAAAAGCCCGGATATCTTTTCATTTTTGCTCCCGCATTTTGGAGTGAAATAGAAGCTTCATTCCGCGGGGTACAACCGGAGTCCTGCTCCGGCAGGCCCGTTATAAAAGGTTCTCATTAGTAAATCCTGGTGTATTTCCCTTACCGCACCACGTACCGCAGATAGGTTTCAATCCGGTCCCGGGCGGATTTGAGCCTCCTGGAGGCAGTCGATTTGTGAATGCCCAGCCGGGAGGCGATCTGAGGGAGAGTCATGCCCTCTCCGTAATACAGCTGTATAACCTCCCGCTGCTGTGGACTGAGTTCGTTTCGGACAACAAGCTCAAGTTTTTTCTGCACTTGTACCCGGGTGGTTTCAGCATCCGCCTGTGCGGTGCCTTCCAGATAGGATTGATAAGATGCCCTGGTGCTGAAATAGACGTCTAAATTGTGTATATGTGTTCTCAAAAAAGTCACCTCACCAGTCAAAAGATATAGAAATCGGGAAAAAGCGAGATCATGAATAAAAACAAATGTTCATTATTTATTCTACCGGACTTTCTCTGTCTTGTCAAGGCAACTATGAGCGAGTATTTTGCAAACGCAATTAAGTTCACGTGAAACGTATAAAATGGTCTCATTGGGATAATAATTCTACAATAAGGGGAAATGATGAAACCAATATCCATCAATTTAGATAAATAAGTGACTTATAATAGGCAATTATCCGTCAAATCATAGAATTTTTTATGTTAATGAGAAAACCTTTGCAAATGGAGTTCTTTTTTGATATTATAATTGAGCGTGACTGCACAGATATGCGATGAAGCGAGAGGTTGCCGCCATTTAGGGGTTTTCCTTAGAAGGCGCTAGGCGGGTAATTTTCGTGGAGTATGTCCGATTTCAAACCGGGCGACAGGAATACTGAACTACGTGCTCATGAGGCTTGTTTTTTAAACGGGCTTGTGGCTTTTGTGCCATAATTTATAGGGCATGTTTGTAACAGCTGGAACTTGTTTGCTGGCTGTGCCCCGGATGCTTGTCTTGTCAGGACAGGCTATCCGGTTTTTATATGCCCAAGGGTGAAACACCCGGCGGTGTGTTCAGTGTTTATAGGATTTATGGTCGCTCCCATCCGGGCGAAGGCCCGAATTTTATCACAGGAGGCGATGGTAAGTGGCAGTCAAGGAAAAAATCCGCATCCGTCTGAAAGGGTATGACCACAACCTGGTGGACCAATCATCAGAGAAGATTGTTGAGACCGCCAAGCGCACAGGCGCAAGGGTCTCCGGTCCTATTCCCCTTCCAACCGAGAAGGAGATCATCACCATTCTCCGCGCCGTTCACAAGTACAAGGACAGCCGTGAACAGTTCGAGATGCGGACTCACAAAAGACTCATAGACATCATAAGGCCGTCCAACAAAACTGTTGAGGCCCTTATGGGACTTGAGCTCCCTGCCGGCGTAGACATTGAGATCAAGCTGTAAATAAGGATCTCTGAGTCGGGCCGCAGCAGGTCACGTTCGGCGAACGAGCGAACTGTTTATTGTTTCTGACGCTGTATCAAAGATACGCTGCTTTATCCTTTATGTATGAGGCAGGCCGTCTTGCATTCCATATGGCGTTGCGGAAGCAGATGAGGCGCCCGGTGAGCCGAACCAATAACCGAAGGAGGAAATAGATAATGCGGAAAAAAGGTATTATCGCCAAGAAGATCGGCATGACCCAGATCTTCGACGAGCTGGGCAAGATGATCCCGGTCACCGTACTGGAAGCCGGACCCTGTCCTGTGGTCCAGAGGAAAACCGGTCAAAATGACGGCTATGAAGCCGTTCAGATTGGTTTTGAGGATGTCACGTCCAAGCACGTTCTCAAACCCACCCAAGGCCACTTTGCCAAGGCGGACGTGGCCCCTAAGCGACACCTGAAAGAATTCCGGCTCTGCCAGGAATCCCTGGAGGGCCTCAATGTGGGTGATCTGATCAAGGCTGACACCTTTGAGGTAGGCGAAAAGGTAGATGTGTCCGGCATAAGCAAGGGCAAGGGCTACCAGGGCGTTATCAAGCGCCACAACTTTTCCCGCCTGAAGGAATCTCACGGTACCGGTCCCGTACACCGCCACTCCGGCTCCAGCGGCGCGGGGTCCTCTCCCTCCCGTGTAATGAAGGGCAAGGGCGAGGCCGGCCACATGGGCGCTGAAAAGGTGACGGTCCAAAACATTGAGGTTGTCAAGATTGATGCTGAAAACAACATTATTGCGCTGAGGGGTGCCGTTCCCGGTCCAAAGGGCGGGATTGTATATATCACCGACAGCGTCAAGGCGTGAGGAAGGAGGAAGTTTAGATGCCACAAGTTTCTATGTTTGATATGACTGGCAAGGAGCTTTCCAAAATAGAGCTTTCCGATTCCGTCTTCGGAATTACGCCAAATCAATATGTCATGCACGACGCTGTGGTCAATTATTTGGCCAATCAGCGCCAGGGCACCCAGTCTACCCTAACCCGCTCCGAGGTTCGCGGCGGTGGCAGAAAACCGTGGCGACAGAAGGGCACCGGCCGGGCAAGGCAAGGCTCTACACGTTCCCCCCAGTGGAGACATGGCGGCGTTGCTTTAGGCCCCAAGCCCAGGAGCTACCGCTACACAATCAACAAGAAGGTCAGAAGGCTGGCCATGAAATCCGCCCTTTCCAGCAAGGTGGAGAGCGGTGACATGATTGTTCTGGATAAGCTCACTATGGAGGCGTGCAAAACCAAGGATATGATCAAGGTTTTGGAGGCTCTAGGGGTAGATAAGAAGGCTTTAGTAGTCATGCCCGCCACCGATATAAAGGTGGTCAAGAGCGCCAGCAACATCCCTGGGATAAAGACCACTTTAGTGGGTACCTTGAATGTTTATGACATCCTGGGCCACGACAAATTCATCGTGGTCAAGGATGCGGTGGAGAAAATTGAGGAGGTGTACGCGTAATGGAAAAGACCGCACATGATATTATTCTGCGCCCTGTCATTACGGAGAAGTCCATGGCAGCCATTGCCGAGAGAAAGTACACCTTTAAGGTCAAGAAGGACGCCAACAAGTTTGAGATTGCTAAGGCGGTTGAGGCTTTGTTTGACGTAAAGGTCTGCAAGGTCAACACCATAAATGTCCGGGGCCAGTACCGCCGGATGGGCATGAAGGGCGGCTACCGCCCCAATTGGAAGAAGGCCATTGTGACTTTGGCCGAGAATTCCAAGGGCATCGAGTTCTTTGAGAGTATGACCTAATTGCCGCTTTCCTTTTTACTAATAGGAAGAAGCAGGCATCGTATGGAGGGCAAGCGGCCTTGATTGCGACAAAGTTGTTCGTAATTAAGTGAATTTAGCCCGGTTGGCCGCGCCAGCCTTTCGCAAAGCCACATAATCAAAAAGGAGAGTGACTAAGCAGATGGCGATTAAGTCCTATAAGCCGACAACGTCGGCCAGACGCCAGATGACAAGCACGGACTACTCCGACCTGTCCAAGATAAAGCCTGAGAAGTCGCTGCTGGAGCCCATGAAAAAGCATTCCGGCCGCAACAGCTATGGCAGGATTACCGTCCGCCACAGAGGCGGCGGGAACCGGAGAAAGTATCGCGTTATAGATTTTAAGAGAACCAAGTTTGATGTGGAGGCCACAGTGCTGACCATCGAGTACGACCCCAACCGCTCGGCCCATATCGCCCTCATTCAATACGATGACGGCGAAAAGAGCTACATCATCGCTCCTAACGGCTTAAAGGCGGGGGATAAGGTGATGAACGGCCCCAATGCGGACATCAAGCCCGGAAACGCCATGCCCTTGCTCAATATGCCGATCGGTACTTTTATTCACAATGTTGAGCTTTATCCCGGCAAGGGCGCCCAGCTGGCCCGCTCCGCCGGTATGCAGGCCCAGTTGATGGCCCGTGAGGGCAATATGGCCCTGGTCCGCCTGCCCTCCAGTGAGCTGCGGAACGTGCCTGTTAACTGCATGGCCACCATCGGCCAGGTCAGCAACACCGACCACGAGAATGTAAGCGTGGGCAAGGCCGGCCGCAAGCGCCATATGGGCATCCGTCCCACAGTCCGCGGTTCCGTCATGAACCCCAATGACCACCCCCATGGCGGCGGTGAGGGCAAGAGCCCCATTGGACGCCCGGGACCCGTTACTCCTTGGGGCAAGCCTGCGTTGGGCTATAAAACCCGGAAAAAGCATAAGACCTCGGATAAGTTTATTGTCAAACGCCGGGGTCAGAAATAAGGAAAGGAGGCTAACTTAAATGGGTAGAAGTGTCAAAAAGGGACCATTCGTCCAGCCGGTACTATTGAAAAGGGTACAGGAGATGAACGAGAAGAGCGAAAAAAGGGTTCTCAAAACATGGAGCCGCGCCTCCACAATTTTCCCGGATTTTGTCGGGCACACCTTTGCCGTCCATGACGGCCGCAAGCATGTGCCGGTTTATGTCACCGAGGATATGGTGGGCCATAAGCTGGGTGAATTCGCCCCAACAAGAACCTACAGGGGCCACGCCGGCTCCAAGACAAGCAAACGGTAAAGCCGAAACCAATTCCAATCTTGGAAGGAGGATTTAAGCAATGGATGAAGCAAGGGCTTATCTTAAACATGCCCGTATCGCTCCCCGCAAGGTGCAGGTTGTGCTGAACCTGATCCGGGGAGAGCAGGTGGATAAGGCTATGGCGATTTTGAAACACACGCCTAAGGCTGCCTGCGAATACTTGATTAAACTCCTGGGTTCGGCTATCGCCAACGGCGAATATAAGCACATGAGCCGGGATGATATGTATGTGGCGGAGTGCTTTGTTTGCCAGGGGCCGACCCTGAAAAGAATCAGGCCGATGGACCACGGCAAAGCGTTTCGCATCAACAAGAGAACTTCGCATGTTACCATCGTCCTCAAGGAAAAGGAATAAGCTGAAAGGGAGGTAAACTATGGGCCAGAAAGTCAATCCCCACGGTCTTCGCGTGGGAGTTATCAAGGATTGGGATTCCCGCTGGTTTGCTAAAGATAAGGATTTCGGCGATATCCTGGTAGAGGACTACAATATCAGGAAGTTTCTGAAAAAGAAGCTCTTTAAGGCCGGAGTTCCCCGCATTGAGATCGAGCGGGACGCAACCAAAGTGAGAGTTCATATTCACTGCTCCAAGCCGGGTATGGTTATCGGCAAGGGCGGTACTGAGATTGAAAAGCTCCGCCAGGAGCTGGATCAGATGATCAACAAGGGCCGCACCGACAAGAAAGCGGTGTATGTCAATATTGTTGAGGTTAAACAGCCGGACCTGAACGCCCAATTGGTGGCCGAAAGTATCGCCGACCAGTTGGTCCGCCGCATCTCCTTCCGCCGCGCCATGAAGATGGCCATCGGCAGGACCATGCGCCTGGGCGCTAAAGGCATCAAGACGCAGGT
>Ga0153942_1000067_pt1 | contig 33452 bp, 39 predicted proteins | sample TSNJ026MetaG_FD_104731 | JGI IMG/M metagenome (GOLD analysis project Ga0153942, IMG submission 104731) | Attine ant fungus gardens microbial communities from New Jersey, USA - TSNJ026 MetaG | ecosystem: Host-associated > Fungi > Mycelium > Unclassified | place: USA: New Jersey, Brendan T. Byrne... | reverse complement strand
GCGCTACGACTACTCGAGACTGTTGAACTAGTAAGTGGAGATGTTACACGAGCAGCATCCACCATGATACTGGGAGTAGGAAGACCAGTGTAAATAGCCGAGCTAGTATAAGTGACACAGTTTGACGAAGTAGGGACTCGAGGAGTGTAGGGCATGGTAGTAATAGGACCAAGAGACTCTGGAGGTTGAGTATAGGTCATAACTTGGCCACTCTGAGTGTAGACACCTGGAAAGTCTTGGTTTTCACCCTCGCAAGACTCAAAAGTGCCGTTCTTGGCATTGTTGGGTGCGTTGAAGGCACAGCCAATGCGATCATAGATGTGCTGACAGTAGTCGGCGGCATTGGGTTTGCTCGAATCACATGCTTTAAAACAAAACGCATTTCCACCCATAAAGCTGGAGAATATTTCAGCTGGATGGTTCTAACGGATGAGAGGGACAACATACTTGTGCCATGCCACGACCTGAGTCCACTGGCCATTGAACGATTGAGAGTAAACAAGACCACCCATAGGGTTACCACGTAGATCGGCACCATTTGGGTCCATCTCACCTCCATAGTCACTAGGATCGAGGTTGATCAATCGCTGGTCAATGAAGCCAGCCACTTGGACATAGTTTGGAGTCTTGATGAATTGAACACCCTGGAGGGCATACTGAGGAATAAGACGTGTTCCATAGCCAGGCCTTGAGCACCATGCAACCATCTCACCCTCCTGGTCAGCAACAGTCGAGCCTGGCTTTGCAGGGGCCCATAAACAAAAGTCTGTATGACAGAGTGAACAAGGCAGATGAGACACGTGATCTGAGACGCACCATCAATGCTGTTGATCACAGCAGTCTGGCAGTTGGACTCAGGACCCTCTGTAGTGGTGTTGCACTGGTTGTAGCCAAACTGAGATCCACGCAGCAGCCCGACATCAGTATCAACCTTTTGGGGAATGCCTGTTGGGTATGCAAATCCCTTCGAAATTAGCGGTGTAGCTGGGAATTTACCCGTAACGCCAGGCGGGTACGCCTCTGTTGGCGCCTGGGCACTGGAATATACAATAGAAAGAGTGGCGAGAGCAAACAGAATCGAATGAGTGGAAGGCGACATGGAGTTGTAACGAGTGGTAATAATTATGTCCCTATTTCTAAGTAGCCCGCAAGCGGAGCGCGCCCAGACCATGCATGTAAGCCACGTAAATGTCAGCCCGACTAAAAACGTCTCATGCTTCTCTGACTACTCATCTCCTGACCCTGTCCAGAAATACACTACATCGGTCTTGACTAGTACATCGAGTATTGTATTTATTTCGTATACCGTGTTCTTCATTACGTTTAGCAGATACCGTTATGGCCAAGCTAAGTGCATGGTAACTGCAAATGGATTATGAAAAGTTTAGGCTCCACCACATCGCTGAGCATCGACCAGACAATGTGGGACTATGCCTTGAGGTATAGCGTCAACGTCTTCGATTCTTGATCAAATGTGACTGTTGGTTCTCGAGGTATTCTAAGTTCATCGTTTTTCACAAAAGTCATCGACCATTTATAAAATACTAACTCCCATCAACTAACGAAAGACGAAAAACACACATACTCACATCCGTTCAAAATCGTGATCCGCAATTCATCATACTTCTGTCGTGAATACTGCGCTATGAGAACATCTTCCAATGAACAGCCATTGGGAAGCCGCAGTGTAATCGTATAATAAGGATCTTGACAGCACACAGTAGCATCAGGCTCCCATTCAGCACAAGGTGAAGACGCAATGGGAGATGACATCGTCGATAAAAGTTGGGATAGTGGTGGCGACAACAGGGAGGTGTGCATAGTGCAATCATCATCGCCACCTTCCATTATATATCCTCAGGTGCCACTGTTCGCCCATCAGTGAGACAATGCACAACAACCCTCAATTAGATCACACGTGTATTTGCTATTTTATGAAAATCCACCCGAATATCAAATTTTCATAGAATCCTATAGCGTGAGAGAATGAAAAAAGATCATCCTCATTCTCATTGGTTCCGTGTTTCATGTTGGCCTTTGGTTGGCCTTTGGCATGAAGTTCTTTCTTGAAAACAAACACACTAAACCACAAACAAATGAAATACTTCATGCAAAAAAAGAAATTCTTCACCCGGACAAGGTGTATTTTTCACTCGGAGCAGAAACGAATAATGCATCCCAGGTCAGTTGTACCCCCATGGGGGTGAAACATGAAACAAGCCAAACGAGCCATGTGGTTGCTCCTGAAACAATCCACCGTCTACCTCGGACTCTGAAGACAATGGAAAAAATGACGACCAAGACACGACACAAACATGCATCCGACCACATCTTTTCCCTTGGTAACGATATATAAAACGCGCGCACAACTGCACACGTCAACGTCTCCTCGATTCCAGGCTATGACCGCAGTGGAGCATGATGTTGAGTGTCAAAACTTGAACCTTGACAGGAATTACGTCAATACTTCTTTGAATGACGTAGTTGTTTCGTATAAAGTCCACCTCGCTTTGAGAGAAATGGGATGCTACATCTTGACTTATCACTGTGTTACCACACCTTGCCTCACAAGGCCAGCATCTAGACAGCCTATCAATGAAGCAGTCAGTTTGACTAAACCGACTCTGAGGTGAAAAATACGTCAATATCGCATGGCAAATATTACGTTAGCATCAGTTAGTTACATTTTTGATAGTCCCTAAATAAATCCTATCCTCTTCGAGTTCCATTCCCAAGACCCATTCCGACCCGAACCAAAGTCTCTAGTGATGCACGTCCATTTATCAAAAGATCCTCATCCCATTCTACAACACCCTTCTCTAGAAGCAGAACAATGGTAGATCCACCTGTACAAAGATATCTCTATAGCAGAAACAATTTTGAAATACGAGAAACCCACCAAATGCAAAGTATCCGAATTCCTGACCACGCTTAACCTCCTGTCCTTCCTCAACAGTCGTCAAAATACTTCCGACCATCATAGCCCCAACACAGACAGCCATAACACGACCAAATCGAGGACTGTCAATTGGCACAACTTTGCGAGCATTATCTCCATAAACATCAAGAGCCGTACGGATAGCTTGAGGCTATGCAACCAGAGAAAACATTACTCAAAGAAGTGACACATAAAGTACGAGCACTCACATTGACTGTATAATACTCTCCAGAAATGTACGTCATTTTCCCAATTTTACCATCCACAGGTGAATGGAATCGATGATAATCTTGTGGTGCCAATCTGAATATTGCCAATGCACCCCCTATATATCTGTCGACATCTTGTTTGTATGCATCACCTAACAACCTCGCAACAGAAAAATCGCGTCCTTTAATCCAAATCTTGGTAGCATCATGGACAGTTGCAAATACCATAAGTCGACAGTCAGCGGCACTGACAAGGCGGTAAGGGTCATCTAGCGCCTCAATAGGACGAGCGGAGGGTTTAAGTTTACGATAAAAAAATTCGTTGAAGCTCCCTACAAGCAAGAAGGTCGGTTAGATCAGTCAAGGCATAGAAGGCGAGACGGACTGAAGGAGTTCAGAGGGTCAAGGATCTCACCAACATTGAGGCTATGAAACTCAATGAACCCTGCAATGTCTTTCGCAGAATCAGGTGAGTCATATTTGACACCCTGCTTGATCGACATCGACTTGAGTAGTTTGCGAGCTATTGTTATGACATCCATCAGGACACAACATTAAAAAAACAAGTTAAGATGTACCTCTGTGACCCTCCATACGCCCCTTCATACCCTTGTACAACAGCCGAATACCCAGCCTCACGTAGACCTGCATTTTCTCCTCTTCTAGTTGACCTGTTAACCTGTTCTGGACAATGATATTCGCCGAGTTCTAGCGTAGATAGAAAAGTCAATATACCATGATGATGCAATAAAGAGCAATCCTTAACATACCGCTCCAAGTCTATAGTCTCCACTGCTCAGTTTGCCAATAATCTTCGTGTACCACTTTCTCTGTGCCTGGCTCGCAGTGACAAAATTTCCTACTACAATTCTATCCACCCTATTCCAGTCATGTGATGCACACACAGCGATGTGGGTAATGATGTCTACCTCGGCTTTCGAGTTCATCCTTGGACGATGACACAACGGACAGTTTTTCACATTAATGACACGCTCGACGCTGTCGTATTGGTCTTCAGAACCAGAATTGGAAGGAGAGGCATTCCCTGAAGATAACCCAGTAGCTGATCGAACAACTCGGGTTTTCACAATTCTGCCTTTCCCTCTGAAACGCCTTTTCTTCGGTTTGCCAGAATCTCCAGGTGAAAACGTAGGAGACAACGACGAAGCTAAGGAATCTTCTTCCATATCATCAGAACTGGAGTCGACGGGAGATGCACTAGCAATGGGTGTAGCAACTTGATGCAGCGGAATTTGCATCGGTTCGGTTCTCGTTCCGGCAGGAACTGGTATTATTGAGTCAGCTTGGTCGTCAGAAACCCCGCCATGAAGTATAGCAGGGCCAGAAAAATCAAGTTCGTCAAGCTCAAGCACGTTTCCACATTGATTTGCAACTTGGAGAACAGGAGTCATACTGACACTCGAGCTAAGCTCCAAATCGTCCGAATCTAGCCGTCTTTTTTGATCTTCAGACTTGTTGAGTTCATCTTCCAAACACAGAATGACTTCATCAACTGTCATCTCTTCTTCGTGCGCTTTTTTCCCGAATCGGGTGAAAAAACTAGAGATTGTGGAAGAAGATAGCGTGGAACCAAGAGAGTCAAGCATGGATGTGATCTCAAGGTGCGAAAGGGCACTTGATCCATCAACGTTGTATTGCATCACATATCGACGCCAGAATTGCTGACGGATAGCATCATATGGTTGGTATTTAGCCCTAAAATTGTCAGTTAAGCACACACGTGAAGAGAAAGGAATGCACCTAAATGAGACCATTGGTACATATGTGGCATCCCATGAGATATCTTTCCCAAGAGTAAGTGGCAACTTAAACTCTTTCATGGAGGCTTCTTCGATCCCAGCAATATCCTCTACCTTGTACAACCCATTCTCTAACGGCTGCGGCGCGGAGTCTACAAGTTCTCTGACGTTGAATGTGACATCGCCGATATGATCGTTTGACGTCAATTTGTCCCAGTCGAGGAGCGTGAGTTGCACATTGAATGAGGTTTCGTATCGACGAACGTGGAATAGGAGTTTTTCGTCCCAAGTGGGATTGAGACTATGCCGGATGACACGCGTACGGAATATTTTCTTGCCAAAAGAGATCACGACAAATGGATCCATGTCCCATCCCGTCCGGGTCACTGGACAAAGTTTGTCAGTGTGTCATCTTGTCCAACCGAAGGCGTACTGTTCCGTAAACGCGGCAAGTCCTCTGCACCTTGGACTTCCAACATCACAATGCCTATGATGTCATTACCTCCCGCATACTGGTAACCAATCTCTCTCTTCTTTTTCGTGGGCAGTATAGGCAGTGGTTCGGCCACAGCACCAAGAGAAACTCCACTAGGATCGACGGCAGCAATGGAGCCACCGGTACCCTTGCGAACATGAAATTTTTTGCTGGGTTTTGTAGCATGGGATATACCGCTTGCTGAATTGGGAAGGTCGGAAGGCGGGATATTACTATTGGAGGGCGAAAGAGATGCAGTGAGTCCGGAGATTTTTCGAGGGAATTTCATGCGTGGTATGAATCCTGACTTGCCGGGAGTAGACGTCGTCGCCGCGGTCGTCTTCAAGCTATTCTCTGTGGTCAATGTGGTGGGCGATGTGACCGTGATGACAGCAGGAGGTGGAATAGGAGGGTATCCACTTTCGATCGCAGTAGGTGGGGGGTTGGGGCTTGGTGGTTCCGATCGTGCATCAACAAAATCATCGTCGTCATCATCATCTTCATCAGAAGAAATTCCTCCGGTGTCCTGGAAATCAGACAGAGGGCCGCCCTGGCGTGAACGGATTGTGCCCACGCCTTGAGTCTGAGAATTAATGTTAACCCACAGACAGCGGCAGTAGACATAAACATACAGGGGGCACTGAAACAAGCGACGGTCTAGACCGCTTGCTTAGTTCTCGGAACGTATCTGAAAAGGAAAGATTCGACTGGGTGTTATTGGACGGAGCGACGAAGCCGAGCTTGAGACAGATGGTGCCGGTAGCAACCGTGCTCGTACGTGTTGACACCAACGGTACGTTAAACGACTACAAAAACAAAACCTATCAGCACTCTGAGATCTCAACTCAAGAAACAGTACACACGATATTGCCAAGATCAGTGAAAGCAAAAGGGCGCTCAACGAACCAGTCCTCCAATAAGAGCGCAGCTTCCCCCAGGTAATCCTTCGAAAGTACGTCTTTGTCCCAAACGACGAGTTCCAAGGCACCAAGCTTGTCAGCAGTTGAAAGATAAAGGGGAAAATCAAACGTAGCATCCTTCGGAGAGTAGACAGGGTTGAGGGTGCGTTTGGCGACAGGTGTTTGTTGACGGGAATTGAGAACGGTGACGACAACAAACCTGGAAAAAACTGAGTTAGAGAATTTGAGGGTAGAAAACTTGAAACCAACGGATCACTAAAGCCGTTCTTGTCCTTGGAGGTCAGGTTCGAGCAACCAACGACATGGACACGCAGCACAACGATGGGAAGTTCTCCCTGTGCCGGGGTGAATCCCCCTCTATTGCTTCCTTTGGCAGCCCTGACAGGCAATAAGGCTGCGGTTTTGAGAGCACGCCTGAACTTGTTGGACATGGTGGCCGGAGGGAAAAGAACCAATATATGTATGTCAGCGGATTTTCGTCATTTGCAATCATTACAATTAAATCAGCTTCTCATTTCGATTACAAAAATAACGGTAAATCAAGGCAACATGATTGGTTGGAGCTCCGGACGGGATCGGATAATCACATGACTTATACCGCCGTCTCAAAATTTCCTGAAATTACTTTCGTTATACTCATCCACCCGACTGCCACCTGTTTTCTTCATTCCATTTCCTTTTTTCTTTTAGACGTTCATAGTCGTTACAAATGTCTTATTCTCCTGGTACGTTCTTGTACAGTCTTGCTCGTAGACAACTGACGCTCTAGTCTAGGTGACGCTGCAAAGGGCGCTGGTCTCTTCAAGACTCGCTGTGCACAATGTCACACCGTAGAAGCTGGCGGACCCCACAAAACGGGGCCCAATCTTCATGGGTGCGTTGGCTGCTTTTGTTCCAAATGCGTACTAACTTGTCCTCAGTTTATTCGGCCGCAAGACCGGTCAGGCTCCCGGTTACACGTATTCATCTGCCAACATAAACAAGGGCGTTACTTGGGAGGAACAGACTCTCTTTGAATACCTGAAGGAACCAAAGAAGTACATTCCAGGTACCAAGATGGCGTTTGCTGGCCTGAAGAAGGAAAAGGACAGGAACGATCTCATCGCTTATCTTGCCGAGGAATGTGTCAGTATCCTTCATTTTCCTCTCTACCTTTCCCCTGACCAGTTTTTGCTTAGAAGAAATGATTTCCTTGGGATACAGTAACGCGCCATACTTTATACCTAATAACGCCTTAATTTTGCTTGGTTTGTGTGTTTGTTTCGATCCAGTGTAGTCACTGGTCAACCATCTGATAGGCAACGGTTTTTCAAAACCTTTACCACCCCACTCTGAAATAGATGCATCTATTCTTGAATATTCCATTGAGGGAAAAAGATAGCAGACACTTGTTTGTTGTATTGGAGTGCACGACAAGTGAAATTTCTGACCCTTTCGACTGGGCGGTCTACAGATGGCCCTTTTTCTGGGATGATCGTTCATACGCATTAGACTCCGGCTCATCCTCTGGTTCACCATCCGTAATTCGACCCCTTGCCTGAGGTCTATGATGTCGGTGGCGGCTATGATCATGATGATGTCCCTGCCTTCCACAGGAGGACTGATGATCTGAATTGTCCGATGACGATGATTCGTCAGACGACGATTCATCGAAACGCCGAGGTTTGTGATATATGCAGCAAACTATTATTTTTTGTTTATTTTAGATCAGAAAGACAGAGGTAAGCAACACACTCTTAGATTTCTTCTTATCCATATGTTCATTGTCGACAACATCATCGTCCCAGGCTACTCTAGCTTCGGCATTTCTTGCACCTCGCAGTCGTAGCACTCGTGCTGTTCCACTGGACGAGCCTTGGCCTGGGGTATCTTCCGATGACTCCTCTTTTATAGGGTCGGCCGTAATTGTCATTGTACGAGAGCCATTGGTAGGAGAAGAAGTAGAGTGGGCGATTGAAGTCGATGTAAAAGAATATGACATTGATTCCTTTCCACAAGCACAACCTGAACTGTAGTGAGGATCAGCGACAAACACGTGATAGTTTTGGCGATCAGCTCCTAAGTCAACCTACCCTGGGCAATTTCAATCTATCAATTCAACCCAATGCAAGTGTCAAATTATAACTCAGCGCATATGTAAACTTGCGATAAAACCAAAACAGAAGTCACAGCGCATTCAAAATGAATTACCCATATGGCAAATTTTGAACGTTCTTGCATTGATCAACAATCAATCGTCTTTGGTCGCGTAGGCGAAATTTGAACCTTCACACTGAGGAACCGTTTTGATAGAGAACAGATGCCAGCCACCCCAGGCGCCAATCTATCTGGAAATGAAATCGAACTTGATGGTAGGTCGTGGAAGTAAATGTGCTCAGTCATTATCACAATGAAGTTGTAATGGCTGACCATGCCTTTGGCACCTCAATATCTCATTCACTCTCCTGATATCTACAAATGAAAACTTCGTACCTGCTTCAGAGAGCAATCTTACTGCCACTCATAATTGCGTCCATCGCATTTGGCCAGAATGCTCCACCAACAACTGAGAACTGCAATCCATCCCATGATCATCTTGATCCTTCTTCTCATCGATTTATTTCATCCTGCCCCGACGAGATGTACTGTTCACCTATCCAAATTCAGATCAACACTAACCACAACACGAGCTTGATGAAGGAACAGTCAGACATTTTCGTTGAAAATCATTCCGCACAAGATCAAGATTTGAAACAGCATCCTATACCGATACTCGACCATGACAATCAAAACTCAGGTGAGAACGGACACAACATTGGTGGGGTTTGTGTGCCTAGGGCTTGTAGGCGCGACGAGTATCCATTTGGCTTTCCATCGAATTCAACACTACCACCACTTTGTTTTTTCTCATCTCTTTTGCCTTCGACTTCAACTGCTGGATATTTCTGCCCAGATAACGGTAGTGGCTGTCGAGCAGTATTGCCACTTGGATCAACCTGTGAACTCGCGCGTGATGAACAGTGTGCGGCAGAGCCAATCAGACAATTAGGTATGAACAAAGGTGCTTTGTGCTTGAATCGGGTATGCACGTACGTGGATAAATTAAGTTGTTTTGATCTTGACTGAGGCACTTGATTGATTAGATATGTGAACGCAACGCTTGCAAATCCTTGTCTTGTGGAGAACACGACCTACACCTTTCCATCTGGGAACTCGCACTCCTTGTATAGTATCTCCGTAATCAGGCATAATTGCATTACCGGATTTTATTGTGAACCGGAGAGTCTCACATGCGGCAGGGCTAAAGCGATTGGACAACCATGTAATGCAGACTTTGAATGCATCACCGTTAGTGGGATTCCCTTTGTAAACTTCACTATTTATGGTCTGGACATTGTTTTCAGAAGACCTGCAATCAAGATACTTGCATAAATAGCTTACCTTATGAACTTGCACCAAGAAAATGGGCAATTCTCATCTCAGTTATCCTCATCGGTACGTTTCTGAACCTATTTTAAAGTAGATCGCTGAACAATGATTAGCACTCATTACGACAATGGTTACCCTTATTCTCATACATAGACATCATAGGTATCTAAGGTTCAGAGAACTTCGAGAATATTACCTGGAACAGATTAGGTAAGTTGAAGAATATTCCAAAGTTCTGGGCATGTTGGATTGCTCAATTAATACAGCCTTCGGAAAGCCATCATTACACTCCATTCTGCAGGTGCTAATGATAGTTGCTCACTGACTGGAGAGAGCAATAGTGTGTTTGGGAAAGGTTTCTGCAACGACGTTAAGATGTAGTACTCAACGTATGGAGTGCCGTTTTGTAAGACTTAATTTTTCTGGAGACTGGTCTAGGATTCTCAATTACAAGGCTTTTACCTGATGTTGTAGTGGCTGTAGAGGAATCTGTGGGCTGCTTACTGTTACCTGATGTTATATTCTTGACTAGGGCCTTATGACTAGACTAGGCTAGTCTAAGCTCTATTCTTTTAGGTGACAAAAACAAAGAGCAATGATTTGTATCACTCTTCTTAGCTGTGAAAGAAAGAAAGAGTCTCTTGTTGGATGATTTTTGTGCCAAATGTATGTGACAGTTTTTTGCAAATATTTGCAGCAGTTTCAGTGCGTGTGCATCAAAAAGTGGGGGCCTTCACAAAGAACGGCCAGTCCCCTCCATCACAATCCACACCCCACATGACAGACAGGCCTCTCACGGACTTCATAGAGACCGAGCCTCAAACTCCTAGCTAACTCAAGCCTCGAGAACCATTTCATTCTACTGATAAACACCCTTGAATCACTTAACCTTATGTATTAATACATTCATACAACCCCAACCTACATCACCCCATGGAGAACCCAACTACTTCACCACCAACATTCACACCCAACTCGGAACAACACCAGCCGACCCCCGAAGCTTGGGTGTAGTCAGTAGTGCACCGCTATGTATCTCACCCACCGCGTCTTAGCACCTGCTTGCTTGTTGCAGTATACAAATACAGAATTCTCTCTCTCTCTCTCGCATCAAAAAGTGCAAAATTTCTGCGTCAATGTCTATTAATAGCTTTAAGGGTCAAAGCCCACAATTTAAAATAATATAGGCTCAAGTATCACCTGGTGTGGTAGACAACTGAGAGTAGGCCACTTATACCAAAGCAATAACATAAGACAATGCATGATGAGGAAAGAAAACAAAAGAAAGTCATAGAAGACGTTACACTATACCAAGTGAGCTGGTTTAATAATACCCATTCCTGTATATCAGGTAGGTCTGAGGACTGGTGGCTTCAGACTAAACAACATTGTTGAATAAGCTCTTTTGCTCAAAACCATTTTCTATCTCAAATCTATCAAGGCAAGGTCAACCTGGTGAAGGGAAGCAAATGTGAGAGCTCAAGGCACAGAGCTGTGGGAAATACTCGACCACATGAGGTCAAGAAGTAATTATCGATTGATGCCATCTGTGTTCCTCCAATGAATGGGACAACCGTCCCCTCGAATCACTTCCTTGCACAACCTCGACCGGATTCCTCTCAACCTCTTCCACCAGGCTTTGTTGATACAACTACACTTGCCGCTCATGATTTTGATGTCGACAACAGAACGGGTTTCATGCCTCCCCAGCCACCTCTCCGGCGTTTGCCTTCTACATGGGATAATTGGGAAACCAGTCTAGAGCAGGCTATCTCCCAGAGGCTACAGTTAGCTGAGTGCGTAGAAGTATTGGATCATTCGCATATGTTGTTGGAGATGAATAAGTCAAAAAGTTGGCGTTATAATGTTACTCAGGTATACCCAAGGTCTCAGACTGTTCTGGAGTTCTAACCTACTTTTCAAGATGCCAATTCTTCCGACAGAAGAGCTAAAAATTTGTGAGCGGGTACTCCGAAGGGCGCATCATGTCCTTGCCTGGCTCTTACACTTCTTCGTCCACACGATCCCTTCTCATGAACCCATAGTCATTCCCCGATCTCTGTCGATTCCTTTGTTGCAAGTTTCCTCTCAACTACAACTTCCACCTGTCATTACCTATTCTGATGACGTTCTCTACAACTGGGCTCACAGGCAAGCACGGGATGGAGATCGCTATCATAATGATCTTCCGACCATCGATAATCTCCAGTGTGTGACTACATTTACCGGAACATCAGACGAGGAAGAGTTTTATCTCACCTCTGCACGAATTGAACTTAAGGGAAATGAGGCACTTGAACTCATGCGCCTGAGCATGAACGAAATTTTTGTGGGAGATGATATCTCTATAGGCCGGATCACCAGATACCTTCAACGTATGGCTGTTGTGATTCAGGAGCTAAAAAACCTCTTGATGAACGTCCGACAAGGAGTTGATCCTCAGGTGTTCTATGATAAGATTCGACCTTGGTTCAGAGGTATTGATAGTGATCCCTTTGGCCGTCAGTGGGTTTTCGAGGGACAGGGTGAAGTGGAGGGTTGGGAAGAAATACCAGAAGCATCAGGCGCGAGTGCAGGACAGAGCTCCCTGGTCCAGGCACTAGACATATATTTTGGTATCAACGTAGAAGCCCGGGAAACGTCATACATGTCCCATCCATCCAACAAAACATTTCAGGAACGAATGCGCGCTTATATGCCGAGGCATCATCGGGCTTTCCTCAACCACCTCAGGACTAATCCAAGGCCGCTCCGAGCGTTCGTTGACCGTGCACTTGAAGAGGGTGATATATCTATCTTGGAGGCATACAATGCTGCAGTCAGATCTATGAAAGAATTCAGAGATGCTCATATGATTATTGTGGGGCTGTACATTATTGGTCCTGCACGCCATGCTGGAAGGACCTCGTCTGTCAGTGGACGAGAAGCACGAGAGGGGAAAATAACCGAGGCTTTCCATACCGATGATGGAATACAAGGGTTGAAAGGTACTGGGGGTACCGATCTAGTTAAATTCTTGAAGGGTGTTAGAGATCAAACAGCTGATACCTATCTGCAACAGTAGTTTTGTCACCGTACTAAACCGTATTGGTCATAAGTAATGATAGATAACTATTACACATGTTTGATCCGAAGAGCAAATCTAGTAAATTGTTTCTTACAAAGTATACATCAAGTGCTTCTTCAACAAGTTATATCACAGATGGATGTACTCACTTGAAACAGCTCGAAACTCTGAGATGAATGCTGCTATATCAAATCGCATCGACTGTGACATGAGCTTTATCTCGGCCGTCAGGATCTCTGACAACATTTAATTATGGACTGATAGTCCGTACTCCATTCGGACCATTCTGCTACCACGTTCATATTGTTCCGAGCTCTGCGTTGCCGACTATCAAAGAACCGCATTTATGCCGTCATTCGAGCCTTATACACGGATAAGACCCGAAGGATAATGTTTATCCTTAATCGTACGTTTTCCTCCTTCGTTTAAGTATCCGTTAATTCGTTTATAGGGGCGTGTCTCAGGGAAAACTCAGTCTCTACTACATTCATCCATCATCAAATTCACCTCTGATATCAGCTGGATGTTGGACACTCACGAGGATACAAATTCAGTGGGCGACGAGCTCGAGTTATTCACAGAGTCAACTGTTCCAAACCTGTCTCCCATTTTCAATGTCAGAAGCGATGTCAAGCTGTTCGATATGGACGCATACACCGGCTTCATGCCGCCTAGTGTTCCATTATCACGCTTACCTTTAAAATGGGAGCCATGGGAAGTGCTGTTGGACGATGCCGTCGCTGCCAAATTGCAAGTAGGCGACAACATCAGTACCACAAACGAAGACACAGTACGTGCAGAGCATTGGAGGTCGTGTGTCAGATCCGTAAGTCTTAGCTTTCAACTGCAACCTCCTTGTACACCTACGGAGCTCTGATATCTTAGCACCGAATTGGGACAGTTTCATATTCCATATTGCTAATCTCGTCGTTCTAGATTCCCATACTTTCCACAGACGACTTGACAAGCTCCGATCTACTTAGACGTGCGCACCTAGTTCTAGCTTTCCTTCAACAATTTTACGTTCAGTCTCTTCCTCCCCATGTATCTCCTATCATGATCCCTCGATCTATAGCCATTCCCATTCTCCGTGTCTCCCAATCCCTCGATTTACCACCGATTCTGACGTACAGCGATACTGTGCTGTATAACTGGCACATACATCCTGTTCCAGACGTTCCGGCTGATCACAAAAACCGAGGATTACCGACCCCAGAAAATATTCGAACAAATACAATGTTTACAAACACGGTGGATGAAGAGGAGTTCTATCTCTGCTCTTCTCGAATAGAGTTGAAAGGGGTAGAGGCATTAGAACTCATGCGAATGATGATGGACGACATTTTTGTAGGCGATACAAGTGCCATTCACCGTATATCCGACTATCTGAGGCGAATGACAACTGTCATCAAAGACCTACAAATTCTTCTTCTCCAAGTGAAGAAGTTTTGTAGACCTGACTTGTATTATAACGTAGTGCGTCCCTGGCTCAGGGGGGAAGACTCTGATCGAGGGAAACGTAAATGGATATATGAGGGAGTAGATGAAGATCCCAAGTCTCATCATCCAACAGAACTATCCGGTCCCAGTGCTGGTCAAAGCACTTTGATACATGTGCTTGATATTCATCTGGGTATTGACCATCAGACGTCTGCAACATCACAAATTCCGTCATTCATGGACAGGATGAAGATTTACATGCCGAGGAGTCATAGATCATTGTTGAACCATCTAATAGCGAATCCTCGTCCGCTAAGAGGGTTTGTGCTAGCCAGTCAGGACGAGGAGATCAAGCAAGCCTATAACCAGGCTGTTCTGGCATTGAAAGAGTTTAGAGATGCTCACATGATAATCACCGCCCTGTACGTTATTGGTCCTGCCAGACGAGCGGTACGAGCCTCCCTACAGAGGGAGAAGGAGGAAATTGGTCCCGACGTCAGTACGAAAGATCCAGCGACCGACGATATATTGAACGACAGTACTCTGAAAGGTACTGGTGGAACATACTTGGTTAAATTTCTCAAGGACACAAGGTTACGGACTAAAGCAGCGATTATCGAAAAGGTATAGGTAAAAATCCAACGATTCTCATCTATTTTCTATGAGAATTCTACGAAAATGAGTTGATAAGGCAAGATGGCCGAGCGGTTAAGGCGTGTGACTCAAGCGTAGCTTGCCTGCTTTCGCGGGTTCTCATCTCCGAATGGAGGCGTGGGTTCAAGTCCCACTCTTGTCATGCTTTTTGTTTTCAGTAATAGTCGCTCTATTGGGCTACCTCTAATATCTTACTTGGTCATTGTCATTTTTAGATTTTGAATAATGACCTAACGTCATCAAAACCTCGGAGTTTTGCTCCATCCACATTACCATTGACTATATCTAGTCGTCTTCATTCACCCTGCCTCTCAGCATGAAGTATTTGATAATGCCATAGACTTATGAATTCATCCTGTGAACATTATCCAAGAGTAATCATTGAATGTTACAAAGAAGAAGGAAAATTAACAGGATAATTACAACTCAGGGGCATTCGCCTTCCCTCTTACACCGATCCTCCATAAATCAGCCTAATAGAATACATACCGCTGTCGCTGGCATCTCATGCTCTGGTAGCGGTAATTAGGAGTATACGAGTAGCGTGTTCTGGTATTTCCTTGATCACCGATTAGTATTGTTTCGAGTCACTCTTATCTGGCCTTCTAGATAGTTTTCCTTCATAGCTAAGCTGATGAAGGGGACCTTCAGTCCCCTGAAACACTCATGTAGGGTACTAGTGTTCTGCCGTGGTTTGCGAGCACCGAATTACAGATTTATGATTCCTTTAAAAAAACAGGATAGCTTCTGTATGTTAAACCCTGCATATCTCATGTGCAGTGTTTGAATGGCCCTTTTGAGTCCTGTGATGTGTCACAACTTCACAATTATGGACACAAATATCCTATGTGCTTGTTTGGGAATTCTGTAAAGTATCCGACACCTGCCACCAATTGCACAAAGGGGTCAAATATGACAGACAGGTATCAAAAACAAAGTATATCGAAAGCGGAGATAAAGCAGAAGGCCGGGAACAATGATTTTACGGCATAACACTTGCGATGCCATGTATCGCATTCGAAAAATCAATTGATGGAGAACTAGGGTTCTGTCCCACAGGTAATACTTGATCTGCCCGAATCAAGAATTGCAATCAGAGCCCTTGCGGGTACATCTACAAAAGGTTGGACGCACTATTATAGTCATGCTGAACTAGCGGAGGCAATGGACTGTCGGTAGAGACGATTTCGTCGCTTTCACGAACGTGAAAGTGTTCAGATTCAGAAGGAGGCGAAACAGCAGATTCTGGGCCAACAGAATTCGGTCGGGATTTGATGGTCACATCAGGAGAGGATCGCAACCAGCTATCTTTCAGTGAATGTATGTCGTGGTCATTTTCGGGCACAGAACCTTGGTCGGGTTTGTCAACAGGTTGATCATGCGACTGCTCCAGATTACGCAATTTGGGTATCAAAAAAGACTTGGTGCGCACCCTACCTTCCCGTAGGATAGTATTTTCACCTTCGACGAGACGGAGAGCTCGCTGTAAAGCATCCTTCTCGGCCTGAAGTTGTTTGAGCTCTTCTCCTGTTTCGGCAAGCCTGATACGCTCCACTACAACCATTTTATTGGCCTGGGGCTATGAGAACATAAATCATCAGTACTATCGAAGAAGACACACCTCTTCAAACAAAGCTTGCGATAAGGCCTCTAGCTCTGCTTCCAAATTTGCCTTGTCTCTTTCAGCAGCCTTCCGTGCAGAGCGTTCCTTCTCAAGTTCTGAGCCCAGCTCTTCTAATTCTTTGGATATATGTGGAGGATTGAAAGCGACGCCAGGTGATGGGATGGTTTGTGGTAACATAGTAGCGCTTAATGGTGTCAGCGGTCGATTGGAGCTTGATGAGCCAGAGGCAAATCGGAACCTAAAAAATCGATTTACTTGGGCCGGGTTGACATCCAGACTGCCTGATGATGCGAGATGGTTGGGGATTTGAGGCGAATTGACAGGGGTGTTTGGCAAACTCTCACTGAACCTAACCTCTGGGGCAGGAAATTGCTGCCATTCCTCCAAGCTTGGCCTCTCACCCGACACATCGCTGTCTTTTCCCCTTCGCCTTCGCCAACCTAGGTCTCGAGAGTTGACCGAGTTGTCGTGTTTTAAAGCATCTTCAAGCATCTCGTTGTTCGCAATGACGAGTGCAAGATTTGACTTGGCGACGTTGAGCTGAACTTCGAGATCAGCGCCATTTTTGTGCGCCTCGGTCAGCATAGATAACTATTTGAAAAATACCACATTGATCAGAAAAGGTGAGGAGACAAGGCATCATCCTATACCAGTTCTGTGACTCTCTTCATCACTATTTTCAATGTTAGCCTGAGATCCTCCTCTTGTCCGTACATCTGAACCCTCTGCGCATCATGTAGTTCCTCCTCAATCTTCAACTGAAGCTGTGATTCTGCCGATTCATTTGTGTGTTTTCTTTGCATTTTTAGAAAAATTTCAAAACAATTTGGAGGGAGAGTGGAGGGGACATGAAGCATGCATGGTGGATGCGATCCGCAACAAACCCAATGAATTTCTTTTCTGTCGGTCACGCTGTCACAACTGTATACGACGTTCACTTCTTCAAGTAGCCTTGCTGCCGCCCAGTCTATCAAAATAAGACCTCTACTGATACTGTTTATATGATTTTCATCAGAACCCTATCTTAATTAAGACTATTTTTTTCGTCGGAAGTATCGTTGAGCATGAAATTTAAACAATTGGAACCTTCAAGTAAGGGCAAATTTTGACAAGGCTCGTGTAAAGGGGAGCACACATTGAATAAATAAGAGATGTGACAATGGAATCTTATATTGCGGTGTCATCTGAAACCTGGCGAGGACCCCGAATCACCGATCTCAAGTTGATGGGGATACTTGACTTCGTGCCATGATGTTGTTGTCGTATGTTCTTTGTCTTAGTGGAAATGGGACTTCAGATTCTCCTAGTTAATAACTTTGACCAGAGCCCTTTCCATTTGAGCGGAGGCCATCTTGTTCGCTTGCAAAAATGGGGTACAGTACCAAATTTCCCAGAGTCTAAAATCCCGGAGTCTAAACCAAGTCAGTCTATTTCTTTCTGCGTCTTAAATTATCTGCGGTGAGACAAACAAGCTGGAGCCGGATTCCAGGCCTTTTAAGTGTGGTAGTAATCCTGATTTCTTTCCAATATTCCTTTGTCTTTCACTATGGCCTACGTCCCGTGTTTACGTGCTGCTACGATCCCTTATAGGAGGGCAACGCAGTCTCTATTTGCCTCTGTGAAACAGAATTTGACACGGAACGGTCAGCATCCTGAATGTGTATCATCTCCGAGATCATACTCTTCCAGGCCAGTGTTCACACCTCTCATTGTGAATGGCCAGGAACGGCCAGCCAACAACGGCGAGATCTTCGAGGTCCACAGGTCACATTCCGGTACCCTGATTGGAACAGCTGCCTCCGCAACGACTGAGGATTGTCACGATGCCATTAATGCCGCTTTACAGGCCTTCGAGACCTGGGAGGCTAGTCCTCTTGTTGACAGACGCGATATCTTCCTCGGAACAGCAGAGTTACTCAAGAGCACGAAATATGCCGAACTTTTCGAAGAAGCTTTCAATGACGAAGTGGCTATTGCACCCTATTGGTGTCAAATAGACTTAAAAGCTGCGATAAGCATTATTCTCGCACAATTGGGCTGTATGGATGAACTCAAAGGAGAATTTTTCCCATCACCCACCATCTCGGGAGCCAAAGTGTTTGTTCACCGCAGAGCGAAGGGTGCAACGTAAGCTCTTTCCTTTTCTTCAAAATACCTTTTCAAGTGCGTTCATTTATCAGATTCGCTATGTCTCCGTGGAATGCACCAGCTTCCTTGACAGTTCGGTCCATCGCTGTCGGCCTCTTGTGTGGCAACACTGTTGTCCTGAAAGGCTCTGAGTTAACTCCACGAATCCACTATCTCATTGTTAAGGCCTTCCACGAGGCAGGTTTACCTAATGGCGTTCTTAACCTCATCTCCACTTCCTCTTCCAACACACCGACCTTAGTTTCAGACATCATTGCTCACCCTCAGATCCGCCATGTCAATGTGGGTGCTTCTACCCCCATACCCTTCTGATGATAATTTATTCATATCCTAGTTCACTGGAAGTAGCCGAGTTGGGAGGATCATTGGGGTGGAAGCTGCCCAAGCATTGAAACCTTGTGTTTTAGAGCTCGGAGGAAATGCGCCAACAGTCGTATGTCAAGATAAAGTACTTCTCGCATCCTTGCAGTTTGCTAAGTTGTGATAATCAGGTTCTGGAAGATGCCAATATCAAGGAAGCAGCCCAGGCGATCGTATTCGGTGCACTGGCTAATTCTGGCCAGGTAAGGATGAATGAAAAGATTTCAGGGTTGAAAAGACTTCACACCTCGTGACTAGGTCTGCATGTCTACAGATCGCGTGATCGTGCATGAATCTATTGCGGACAAAATGATATCCTCAATCAAAGATATTGCTTCTACTCTCAAAGCAGGTGATATACCCACAGATTCGAGCTGTCAATTAGGCCCTCTCGTTTCTGAAACTTCCGCTCAACGTGTTATTGATGCACTCAAGAAATCTCAGGAGCATGGAGCCCAAGTCATCTTGGGCAATCTAACAAGAGACAAGGCTATCGTCCAACCTCATATCCTCACTGGCGTCAAACCGGGTATGCCGTTATGGGAAGAAGAATCTTTTGGGCCGGGTGTGGCTACTGTTAATTATCTCATTTAATTTCTGACCACGCTCTAGTTATGGTCATCGCGACATTCAAAACGACTGACGAGGCAATTGAACTAGCGAATGCCTCGTCTTTCTCTCTTACTTCCTCTATATGGTCTGCTAATATATCAAACGCTCATGAAATTGCATCGCACCTTCGATATGGTTCGTAAAAAGAAATCTTCATCCGAATACACTCATACGTATGTTTGTAGGGACCGTCAACATCAATGGAATGACGGTGCACTTAGAACCTACGGACGGTTTGATCGGTCTAACGTACGTAAATAAATCCAGAAGGTCTATGTGTTCTTGACTGCTTCCTTTTTTCTGAACAGTGGAAATTCTGGCTATGGAGGCTTCGATGTCAGTAGCTTCACTGACAAGAGGACAACTATTGTCTATCCACCAGACTATAAATGCCCGAGTCTGACATCGCAATATTGTTAATATGAAATTAAGACAGATATTATTTGTTGATTGTTAATCGCAGGGGTCATATCATACTGATTTATCATGGGATTCAAACCATGGCCCTAGTAGATCCCAACATTGTGTGACAAATGTGATATGACTATCAGAATGTCCCGTAAACATTGCCCTAAGTAATAGTCCTTGCACGTGTTGCTGCACCTGAGAATACTTGTAATTCATGCCCGCCAGCAACTTTTAGGTAACACAGCCTGGAAACTCAAGTGTACGCTCATGCTCATGCTCCTCTGACTCTCGTGTTTAACCTTTCACGACCGAATCCTGACACTGACTCCCTAATAATGTCTATAGAAGAACCATTGACGTTGATTGCGTTTCTCAAAAGCGTGCGTCTCCAGTTTCTTGTCTTGATAATTCATTTAATTTATGTCGATTCCTGCTGCTCTGTTTACATGCACAAATTGTACACGCTGGACAGCTGATATACCACGGCCAGTCTTTTCTCGTTTATCCCGCCGCCCACCTTCCCAGACCCAGGTGTGCGTGGTCCTTTCTTACTGTCATGTTACTCCTGCTTATCCTTGAATCATGGATACCCTATTCCGCGTCTTCTCTGGATACTATTTTTTGCTCAACTGCTCCCTGTTGGGCTGTGATCGCACTTGAACGCCATGTCATAATTCGACGCGTGAACAGGCCTTCAGCAGCCCTCTTATCTGGGCCTCCCATATCGCAACATTGAAGTAACAACTTCTGACAATGTTCGTCTGCGGTGTTACCTCATTGAACACACTTCTTCACCTACCACTACTCCTTCACCTACATCCACTTCCTTTGTCACCTCTGCCATGTCAGGTACACCTAATGGTACTACAACCGCCATGAGAAATACAAAGAGTCCTCGTCATCCATGGGATGTTGATCTCAAACCTAGAGCGACGGTACTGATGTTCCATGGTAATGGAATGGATCACAGTGATTTTCTGTATCATGCAAAATATTACTTCCGATACGGGTGTAATGTTTTGACAGTATCGTATCGAGGATATGGACAGAGTGAAGGCATGCCAAGTGAGAAAGGTGCGTGGCAAATTGTACCTATGTTCTCTTTGTTTCGGGAGAACGTCTCACGCGGTATTCTCGTAGGACTGCAGAGGGACGCACAAGCTGTGTTAGATTTTGTCTGGAATGATTCTGAGTTATCGAGGATTCCTATTGTATGCGTTGAGTGTCTAAACTGTCTTTGATTAAGTGCTGATTCTGAGACACGTAGATTGTTTATGGCTTGTCGTTGGGAGGTGCAGTAGCAATTGATGTAACGAGCAGGAATCCGGACAAGGTAGGTTTTGAACGAAATCTTAAAACCGTAATCGTCAAACCTCTCTACACAATGCTCCTCAGTATCCTGACTCCTCCCTGCTTGTCTTCTTCATCGAGCATTGACATATCTATACGCATTGCAACAATATTCCCTGCCACCGTTTTATGATCACTTGGCTACTCCACCGTTGCTGATATTCTGACAGGTCTCGGCGCTTATTCTCGAAAACACGTTCACCTCGATCCCTGATATTGTGCATGACTGGCCGATAATCGGCCCTTTCTCTTTTTTCTGTACACAACGCTGGAACTCCGCATCGAAGTTACCCAAAATTCCTCCATCTCTTCCCATCTTATTCTGCTCAGGGAGAAGCGATACCATAGTACCCTGTGAACATATGGACAACTTGTGGAAAATCGCAAAGGAACGTGGACGGATAGCTCCTTCACACCATGGCCGCGCGGGACCAGTCTGCTGTGGCTCCTCACTTGGCTTACTCAGATTGCGTAAAGGGGGTGCAGAAGGAAGGCTGTCGGTGGAAAAATGGTGCCCTCCTAGTGCAGACGTGTTCACATCGTATCCGAGAGGAGGGCATGGTGAGCGTTTTCTTTTTCTCACCATTGTCTTGAGCGCTTATTATTCTAGTGGATACATGCACTCAGCCAAATTATTGGCCTGCAATTGAGAGTTTTATCAAGAAAATTACATCTTGTGCAGTAACTCGAAGTAGATGAAATATCCTTACCTTTTCTATCTTGATATCCAAGTGTTCGAGAGATTTTGGATTACTTGTTAATATTAAACGAGGAGGATCATAGCAGTTATTATTTCTCATGCGACGTGCTTTGGCGCAGACAAGTTATATTAATTGTAGTACCCTATTATAATGACGGGATAGGATCGCTCTGGATAGTGAGAAAAGCTATTAATTACAAATACAGTGATACATCAAAGCAATGATAATGCAAAAGATGCAAGGAAGGGGTATAAATACAATGAATGTCCAATGACGATTCAATAGGGAACCAAAAACAAGAACTTGAGCTGCTCTTTATCAGGGAAGCGCCCTCCTTAGAGCATCCTTCTGTGAAGTTGATAGTGCAGTTGGGAATATCACATCCCACTTGACAATCAGATCACCCTTTTTCTTCACCAAGCCGTCCTTCCTTATCGGCATCCCCTCTCCGTTCAACGTTGTCTGTTGACCAGGTCTGATGATTCCTATTGGCAAAGGAACCTGAATTTTTCGAGCGTCAAGAAGTTGGAGCACTTTCCTGGCAGCACCGGGTGATTCTGGTCCTGCAAGTGCTTCGACGAGCGGTATCTTGATGTGACATATCAAGTCATTGTTATTCCTCTCAAATGTCTCATGTGGTTTGGTTTCAACCATAAACACAAGATCTTGTGAGTCACCGTGAGGTCCTACCTCATTGCCGGCGTTTGGAAATCGAATCTTTGTACCATCCTTCCATCCAGGCAAGATGTTGATTTCAAGGACTTTGTCTTCAGTTTTACCGCCCATCAATCGTCGACCAATCTTCAGATGTTTGACAGTACCAGAATAGAGCTCTTCAAGGGAGAGTTTGAGGGGTCGGACAATCTCGGAGGGCTTTTCGGGTTTTGCTTGAGGGCGTGAATGCATTCGGCTGCCTGATGAAGCAAACCCTCCACGTCTGGGTATGCCACCAGATGAGCTGAAATGAATCCCGCCATCCATACCGTCGTCGCCGTTATCGAAGAACGAGCTCTGAGTATTGCCAAACATATTCGTGTTGCCAAAGATACCACTCCCAGAAAACATTTTTCTAGTAACGACCGTGAACCAAAGCATAATGAGGGAGAAAAAGTACGAACTCAAATATTTTCTGTGGATCTGTAGGCTGGAAGCCGTGAGATCCTGCAAAACCATTGCCAGGACCACTTGTACTGAAAGTAAAGGAACCACCTGGAAATCCGCCAAAGTTTGCGCCTCCAGGGAAAGCACTTGGACCAGCACCAGCACCTGGAGCTGAGCCTCCTCCACCTTTGAGACCTTCCTCTCCAAACTGGTCGTAAATTGTTCGCTTTTGTTTATCACTGAGCACTTCGAAAGCCTCAGAAATCTAGAGGATCGAGAGTCAGGTTGAACGTAAGAGACGCATATCTTAACGCACTTGTTTAAACATTTTTGTGGCTTCATCTGAACCTTTGTTCCTGTCGGGATGCCATTTCAAGGCCTGGCGGGATGGATGAGTGTCACGGTGTCCTGACTCGTAGATGTGAGACGCACCATTTTCTTGTATGCTTTCTTGATCTCGTCATCGGTTGCAGTCTTGTCGATGCCGAGGAGCTTGTAGTAGTCTGTGCCCATGGTTGGAAAAGGAGAAAACACTAGCGGGTTGTATTATATTGCAGGACTGCCGGCACCACTAGACGGTTCTAGCAATGATGTCACATGGGCCGGGAGCCAACTGGAGGGCACCGCCACAGCAGTGCCAGTTTTTCCAGAACCATACAGAATGGATTCAGCACAAACAGGCCAGTCACACTTTGCGCTGTTTTCACCAAAGGCACTTGCACTTTTGCCCAAAATCTCCAAGCCCAAGCGTTATCTTCGTGCTGACGCTATTCCCGACAGCCAGCAGTCGGCTGTTCGCGACTATCATGCAATAAATCTTCCTCCACAAGTCCGTGTTCCCAAAAAAGTCCCCACCCCAGTCCATGTAGAGGGCAAGGTCTGGTTTGCCAACGAGCGAAGTAAGTCTTTCCTCAATTTTGAATGACCATGAATTTTCATTGTTGAAATACAGCTTGGGTGTCTTGGTTGAACGTCGGCATTCTACTCACAACTTTGTCTCTGGCTTTATATAATGCCTCAAAGGACGACATTGCAACCTACTTTGCATACGCCTACGCTGTTATCAGCATATGTGTTCTTGTACGTTCCAAAAAAATTTTCAGCCCCTTGACATTGACTATTCGTGCTGCTTAGATCTATGGTTGGGCTCTCTATCAATACCGTGTCAGCCTCATTCGGCGAAGAGATCCTGGCAATTTTGACAACCTCTTGGGACCTGTCCTTCTAAGCATCGTTCTGTTTATCGCTATTCTAGCCAATTTTGTCATCCGAGGTGCGTGAAACGTTCGATCCTTGGCATACATACTCATTCCTTATCGGGACTTGTCCATGCCCACGTTCGTGATTTAGTGAGAGAATTGTGAGTCAGATCAATTTGCCTTGGAGGGTCCCTCAGTAATATTTTCTAGGCGCCAAAAAGGCATTCCTATTCCTGGTGCAGAGCTCTGGAGCTATATAAATCAAATTGTCGTTACTACTTTTGACCGTCAACAGTATCCGTTGTGAGTTCAGACGTTTCACCTACGCGGTTTTGATAGTCCATGCTAGGGCAATCAGCTTGTAGATATCACGTCTGTAGAATTATCTCTGGTCAATGAATTTGCACTTTGCGACATGTAATCCAGATGTTCGAATATTCATAATCCTAATTTATATCGGCTCATCAATGTACAGGATCGGCAATCAAAAGGATCTGCTCCTCTAATCTAACGTAGTTAGATGAAATAGCTTGATTTTCAACAGAATATACTTCATTAGTAGTAACAGTGCAGAAACAAAGCAGATAATTCGTTCGAGCCAGTCCTTCTAAGCATTCATCATGGACAAAAGTGCCAGCCCAGAGTTAGAGAAGGTTCATCCTTTTAATACACAATCCCATACACTGCATCTCCGTTCATACACTGGAAACAAATCTACTCATACAGCGGCCATTTAGCTGTTGGCCTGGGAGTCACAGGTATGGTGGTATCTGTTTGAAGTCTGTCACATGTGTCAACTTTGCCCACACCGTACCCCTTTCTCCCATAGATATGTCCCAGACATTGGGCTCTTTATCGCATTGAGCAGCCCTTCTGCAGACACAGTGGGTAGCCCTAGGCTTACCTTAGGTACAGGGTAGCCACTGAAATATGCTAGAGTATCTATGGAATAAAGAACCTAATTTATTAGATGTCCTCCTTATATACTCGTTGTATGTATTTAATTATATCTAAGCAGTAGAAATATTGATATGATCAGAATAATGTACTGTAGACCCTCATAGTTCTATGACTTTATGTTCAACAATAACAAAATGTCCAGAGCTTAATGGATAATGTTCCCCTTATAGCATCCACACATACTATCCAAGCCAAAAATCAAGTCAAATATTGAAATGGACTGTCACAGTAAGGGACCTTTGCAGTCAAAGGTTGGATCAAAGGTACCACACCAGTCAACACTCGTGGTATCATATTTAACTACTTGCACTGTCCCAACCACCTCGGCCATCAATACACAGTGTTAACTAGTGAGTCGAATTTGTAAAATTAAAGAAAGATAGGACCATTTACAGTTGTTAAGACAATCAACTCCAATGCATACAAACCCAACCTACCTGCACACCTCTAGATTTAGCCCATCTTCAAGGTCGATTAGCTCAAGCCTTATAGTCCCTAGCCAGCTTGAATGAGGATATAGAAGAATGTAGGAAAGTGGAAAATTTGCAAATACACAATGAGTCTTGTCTTGGCTATTTCTACCTAAAACAATAGAGTGAAACATTCGTATATCAATACATGAAACAAAGGCTAATTTCAGTGTAGCACTTGCAAAATGATGCTGAATTCAAAAACTATATATCTGAGGGATGTACTTTGTGTGTGTTTGTTCTTGGAGGGTACTATGCACATGGGATTTTTCCTCAGCCTCTACCACCAATGACATGTACTCGGTGCATCTTCCGATGTTTTAGAGCCCTTGAAAGGCTTGGAGATCGAGTAACCGGCGCAGCTGGACCGTATTTCGTTGCACTCGCTGTGATACTAACAAGTACCGGAACTATCTGTTTCTGTACGTGCTCTACATCAACGAGGATGGTTAAGTTCTTCCATGTCTTTTCATAGTTGATGTCATTGCACCCTCACTCAGTCTCCCTCTTATAACACTCCCAATCTGTGCTCTCCTGGCCATCAACTTACATACGCACTACTATTATGTGTGTACTGTTCGTCCTGGGTTTATTGACGAGCCACCGAAAGAGGCCGGCCGTGGCTTGCTTTGGTCGATACGAAGAGATTTTCAATCTCAATCAAGGAACGGCTTGTTGAGTGGATTGTCAGTCGGGATGCCAGGAGTGAGAGATGTAAACGTCACGGTCGCAGAGACGACCAGATGCCGGAAATGTCACCAGCTACGACCTGAGGTGAGCTCTCTTTCCCATACTGTTTCCCAATTTCTTCTTAATGAACTTGAGAGAGCGCATCATTGTAGGATATGTAATCGGTGTGTATTGAAGTACGACCACCATTGTCCTGTAAGTCTTTCTCTTTCTCTCTGCATTGTAAATGGCAATATCTCCTTGCCTTTTAGTGTAAGCGGCTCGAGCTCCGGCGCAGGGATGTTCTTGGCTAATGATCTAGCTAGGGATAAACCAATGTGTTGGACTGCATAACGAACGTCATTTTGTCCTCTTCCTGTTCGTCCCTCCAGTTCACTTATCTACTTTGACAACTACTGGAATTCATACAGCTCTTATTTGGCATTATCCACATTGTGTTATAGTATTCTCGGCTGGCCATATCTCCTCGCCTCTCTAGGTTTAAACTTCCAGGTCGAGGTATGTTGTATCTTATTTCCCCCTTCATGTGATTGATCTCATGATACAAGTGGCCACACCACGTTCCAGAAATTGCTTTTGCGATAATATATATTCTTGCAGTTGTCCTATTCTTCGCGGTCAGTATAATGGGAGGATATCACTTGTTAGGCGTTGCGAAAGGCGAAACATCCGTCGAGGCACAGGATTATGAGATATATAGGATGAAAGCAAAGAACCGTGGTGAGGTGTGCTTATCTACGATCGATCTTCTTTCGTGCATCTTTGCTAATTTCTCTGAAAGAAATTCGTTAATTCATATGATCTTGAGTGAGTGTCCCGGCTACTGAGAAAGATTACGTAATGAACGATGAACAGGAAACGCACAAACCTCAAGTTGTTTTTCAACATCGGTGAAAACGGGTAGTAAGTGCTCTTCTTATCTCTCGATCGGCAGCATTGACCTTGCCATGTAGTCCATGGTATACTCTCCTTATTCCGCTCCGTATAATGCCTTATACAGACGGTTGGCATTGGGCTCGGCAACCGGGATACGATCGGCATGCTGGTGTGAGAGCTGGTGATGAGCTGACCGACGAGGAGGACGATGAAAACGACGGTTCATAGTAGAGCAATGGCCTCTCATTCGTTTGCAGGCTTCTGCTCATTCCCTCGAGGGATACGGAAGTCTTTCTCCTGGATTTGGTAAATATTGCTTTTTCTTTGCCACCCTACGGACATGTGATGATATGTTGCCGGGGCCATATGACTCTTCGAAGCTCATTGCATTTACTCTTGTTTTGATGTAATGTCTTGGGGAGGTGAATGAATTATGTCCGGCGTTTTGTATCCTAGTTTCTTTGGAAGCTTAGGTGACCTGACTTGGCTGTTCATATCAATTTGAACGATACCCAACTGACTTCTCGTCTTTTATAGCCAATGACTACGTCTCAACAATTGCTCTCAGGTCCTACTAGTGTACGGGTAGTCAGTAGTATTCGCTCCAAAAACTGGCATACAAAAACTGGCTTGTCTCAGCCTAGGAAAGAACTTGTCCAGATCTCATGGCGGTTTGCTGGTTAATTTGTTCTCAAGTTAACCATGTTGTGGTCGTGATGGCGAATTATGGGGCTCTGGATGAAAATACCTCCACATTGCTTTCTTTCTTTTCGAACTCTGATCACAGCCATAGTGAAAATCCAATTATCCTATCGGTCAAGCTCTCATGGATGCTGGTCACCAATGACAAAGTTGGATCTTAAAGCGGTGTGTTCAATGATACGATCTTTTGCCGCCTTCCTCGCAGCTTCCACTTGTGAACGACTTTGTTTTTGTGAAAGCTAAGCAATTAGCCAGTTGATGGCATTGAACATGGAACAAGATGCAGGATGGCAGTTTTCCTCTCTTGCATTTGTACGATCTCTCCGAATTTCTTTCATGCATGCCCCTGAGCATCCAAGCAATGCAGTGGGACTAGGTCTTACCTTTGCAGTGAGATTAGATACTCAACTACTATGTAGGTGAGTCAGGAACGAATAACTTATTATATACTTCACTACATTTTATATACAGTTTCAGTGAGTTATAATAGAAATGATGATCCATCATTTTTCAAAGACTGTCATAGAGCTACGAGTAACATGTATCCCTCTCTACATGTTCAACCTGCACGATCTTCCTTTTACCTCAGGCATTATCACATGCCAGTTGCTTAGCTGATCCCCTTACTTTTCCTGGCAATCGCCACCAACAAACCTATTCATTAATTTAAAGGAATTTCAACCAGACCCTCCATCTCCAGGTTTGTACTTACCATGCTGGAAGCCGAGTGCTCTGGCTTGAGGTTTGAATATAAGAATTGCTTGAAACTGAAGTGTTCACTAATTGAGTTACCAGCTCTGGAGTCTCCCTTTTTGATATGGCACGTATAAAGTTAGTTTTCTTCGATGCAGACAACTTGGAAGTTTTATGAATTGTGAGAAGCATTCACACGTTTCTCTTGGATCGCTCGGTGAGTTATCTTTATAGTAGACGATATGGTGGACAACTGTAGGTAAGTTCATACACTCTGTCAAAATATGAATATGTAAGGAATTCATGGATGAAGTAGCACCCCACCTCTCGAACGAAAAAAACAATAGTCACTACCTTGGCACACACCTCCCGAGCGTTATCAACTGCCAACTGCCTCCGGTCTGGCTGTAATTCTGTATTCCTAAGCAGCCAGGGGATCGACGACCGGATTTGTATATGTGCGACACAACTAGTTCTTGATGAGCATATGAAACTCAGCAGATTCATCTTTGGTTAGGATTCTGATATGAAAGGCAAGGCAAGCAATCGGCACTGCTTCATACCCGATATCAAGATCATCTGAGAATGGGAATGTCATATTAGAAATGGTGCCTAGACTAGACATCTCGTGGGAACTGATAACGATATGTTTCAAGACCTCCTCTCAACATTTAGCCAGTATCATTTTTCATTTCCGAATACGCCATCAAAGTTTGGTAACCTTCGGGTCTTGAGTGAGCTATTATTAAATTCTGCTGGTATTACTTGAACGAATGTAGAAAGATATGGATACAGATGTGTTCGTTTCGAAGACGGTACCGAAGAGGAAGAATGTGCCCAATGGAAGCGATTTGGCGAAAGTTATGCCACGCATTTCAAGACTCTTGTGGGACAGAAGGTGAGGTTGAAGGTGTTGGATTTACACGGGGCCCTCGTCGGCGAGAAATAGTCTTTGTCAATTGTGGTGATGGGCTAGTGCATGTGTCCGAATCTGTTGTGGCCTCGAATCGACAAGTGCCTTTTTCGAGGTGGTATTTGAGACCGTTGGAGTTGAGATAGGACTTGGAGTCTATGTTCAGGTAAAGAAGGGTTTGGGAAAGGAAATATAACAGACCTTGGTACATCCAGGCGTCTGATGGAATGGTCAGAAGAGAAGAACCAAGGGCATGGCAAAACTTACGGGGCAACGGTAAGTCCTTTCTTTGCGTTTGGAAATGCGAGTCTTTGGTTTTTTATCTGGAGTGGATGGGGGGATGTCAACAGACAAGTCATCGTCGTGCATAAAAATGGGGTAGGGGTCCGGGTTGAATTCCGGTTCGATGTAGTTGAGCATAGCAGCAAGGTTGAAGGGAGTATAGACAAGAGGAATATTTTGTGGAGGAGGGCGACTAGGAACAGGATCTGGGTGGATGCGTATTCCATTGATATGCTGTTCCTCGACATGCTCAACCAGGGCATGCAGGTCAGCAAGCTGCAGATTGCAGCAGCTGAAGTCAGAGCACTGTGGCCCTCAGTGATCGGAATATAAATAGCTGTTAGTACGCACTAGAGCACGTTCCAGCGACGAAATATGGTCCAGGTCTGATTCTCTGCGAAGATATCAGTAATAGCTGGGCACAGTACGGTCCACTCACCGCTGCATCCTGGTTGGCAGTCGAGGCGAATGTTGCGATCCCCTGAAAATTTATTCAATTCTGGGCGAACCAGTTTGGGTCGCATGAATCTATTTCCGTCGGAGACACCCGCAGCCGAGTCATGTTGCGCAGCCCGCGTCACTCTTCGGCATCACCACCTGCCTTATCAGGTTCGCTCAATTTCTTAATTTCTCCACCGGCCATGTCCTCCAACGACGATGACTACAACGACCACAAGAAACGCAGAGTACAGCGTGCCTGTGATATATGCCGGCGCAAAAAGAGTATGTATCCCTCTACAGTTAGTTCCTTCTTCTCTCATTCTCAACTCTAGTTCGCTGTAAGTCTCTCTTTGCTTCCAATCTCTCTCCCCATATTTCCCTTTCTCACAGGCAATGGAATCAAGATGTCTACAAACAAGTGTTCTAACTGCCAGTCCCTTAATCTGGATTGTACCTATCTCGAGTCAGCCAAGGTTCGCCCTGTCTGGCCCCCCTAGATCCCCCCTGACATCCAGCAAATTTCAGAAACGGGCCCCACCCAAAGGGTATGTGTGGGTTATGTTCTTACATCTCTGCTTAATCGCCATCCAGATATGTCGAGGGTCTGGAAACTCGTCTAGCGAAGTTGGAGAAACTCTTAAAGAGAGTGCGTCTGTCTATCTTAAAATCACCCTCCTTCATTCACCTCTTGCAAAAGCTATGTCCAGATGAAAAGGTTCTTCGAGAATTAAACATTGCCATTGACACACAAGACTTGGATCAACTCCCTATCGATCCCAGTCCACTTGTTTCTTCTTCAACAAAGAAGGACCAATATGAAAATGTGCAGCCAATCGTCGATCTTGCCACTTCCTTTATACGTCGTTATGGAACTACTGATAATCGCAATGATGACCACTCCGATGACGACGGCCACCTTCTAATTGCCGATGACCTTAAACAACTTTCACTCGAGCCAAAAGAATATAGATTTTTCGGCAAATCAAGCGGTGCAATGTTGATACAAACAGCGATCGATTTGAAGAATGAGTATGCTGGCAAGGTTCCTGACACTAAACCTGGTTTATTAGGATTGAAGCGAAAAGAGTTTTGGTCAAGACATCCTGTACGTTTGGATACTTCATTCATTTCATCCTTTTCTTTCTAATTTGGTCCAGTGGGAAGACGTTTTTTCCAAAGATTCATATCCCTCCCGCTATACCTTTCCAGAACCTGATCTTCTAGCTGCTCTTGTTGATCTCTACTTTGAGAATATCAATATCTTCCTTCCACTCTTACATCGTCCGACCTTTGAACGCTCCATCCGTCAAGAGTTACACCTCCGCGATGAACGCTTTGGTGCCAACGTTCTATTGGTATGCGCCAATGGTTCACGCTTCTCTGACGATCCAAGAGTGTTATTGGATGGTGAGAAAAGCCGACATTCGTCGGGTTGGAAATGGTTCGATCAAGTTCAGATGGTCAAGAAAAGTTTTTTGGCGCCACCACAATTGTATGACTTGCAATTCTACTCGGAAAGTACGATTACTCGAAAACGTGATTTTCAACTTACATTTCTATAGCTTTCCGTATTATTTTTGCAAGGCTCATCTGCACCTCAGGCTTGTTGGGCTATGGTTGGTGTAGGCATCAGATTGGCACAGGATGTTGGAGCACATCGCAAGCGCAAAACAGCGGAACCAATGTCAGTTGAAGATGAGTTGTGGAAAAGGGCATTTTGGTACGTCTTCTGCTGAACAGTTATTGACCGTAATATCAACTGTTTTAAGGGTGCTGGCATGTATCGATCGAAATGTGAGTGCCGCATTAGGTCGACCATGTGCGATTCAAGATGAAGAGTACGTTGACATATACATACATCAAATTCTATATGACGAGTCATGACTTCTAGTCTTGACCTTGATTTACCTATTGACTGTGATGATGAATATTGGGAACGTCCAGATCCAGAGAAACGTTGGAAGCAACCCATAGGGAAACCTTCCCTTGTTGCAGCGTTTTTGTGTTTTCTAAAACTGTATCAAGTGTTGGCACTTTCTCTGAGGACAATTGTGAGCTGTTGTTTGTTGATCTAAGCTTCCGTTGACCTTTGTGTCTAGTACTCGATCAACAAGTCAAAGGTTTTGCTTGGGTTTGTCGGCAATCAATGGGAACAACACATTGTTGCTGAGCTAGATTCTGCATTAAATCATTTTGTGGATTCTGTCCCAGATCATCGTATGTTCATTTTCTTCGATCATTTGTTCCCTATGTTTTTGAAATTCACTTTTTGAAAATTTTAATTCTTTTGTTAGTTCGTTGGGATCCCAATAGAGAAGATAAGCGATTTTTCAAGCAATCTGTTGTTCTTTGGAGTCTCTATTATCATATTCAAATCTTGATTCATCGACCTTTCATACCTTCTCCTAGTAAACCATCACCCTTATCCTTTCCTTCGTTGGCGATTTGTACTAATGCTGCAAGATCGTGTATTCATGTTGTGGATGTTCAATATCGAAGATCGCCAATGGCAAGCCCACAAGTCCAGGTATGTCTTCTGTGACGATGAGTGTTGGTGTTGTTGATTTTTTTTAGATGGCAGTTTTTACATCTGGCATTGTACTATTGCTGAGTATCTGGGGAGGGAAGAAATCGGGATTGGGAATGGATCCGTGTAAGGAAATGAAAGATGTTCATAAATCTATGATTGTGCTGAAAGGATGTGAAGAGAGATGGCATTCTGCAGGACGATTGTGGTATAATTCTTTTAATAATGCATCTGTCGTGCTGTTCATCCTTTGGTTTAGGGATATTCTTTATGAACTGGCATCTGTTGGTGATCTACCTCTTCCTCAAGGATCACCCTGTTCGAGTAATAAACGTGAAAGAAACTCGGATAGTCCAATTTCAGTGGGAGAGGACAAACCACCGAAAAAGGGGTTGATGGATAGGGAGAGAACAGTGGCTGGTTCCAAACGCGTGAATAAGAACAAGGAACAAGATCATAGCAATCGTCAACCTCAATACAAGCAGCATTCAGCTCCTAGTCTTCAGCAGCAGCAGCAGCAGCAG
>Ga0153942_1000064_pt1 | contig 33833 bp, 31 predicted proteins | sample TSNJ026MetaG_FD_104731 | JGI IMG/M metagenome (GOLD analysis project Ga0153942, IMG submission 104731) | Attine ant fungus gardens microbial communities from New Jersey, USA - TSNJ026 MetaG | ecosystem: Host-associated > Fungi > Mycelium > Unclassified | place: USA: New Jersey, Brendan T. Byrne... | reverse complement strand
TCTGTCGATGGCTGGTCTTGGCAATATCTTTCCCAAAATTCCTTATCTCTCCTCTGATCAGCTCTATTGCTTCCTTTTGGGTTCATTGACTGCTTCCTTTTCTGGCCACGAATCCTACGATTTATCCTGAGAGTCTGCCCGTCACAAAAGCCTTGGAGCCCGTGTACTAAGGTGTATGGCAAAGCAGATCGGGACTATTTCTAAGTCACTTGTCGACTACTACTAAAAGTAAACGGTGATTTAAACTGAGAGTGATTATACAAGTGACAGCATGAGCGGGAAGTGAGGTGAAGTCATGACATGAGCTATTGAAGCTCTGGGGTTCTTGCCCAAATCAAGTCGAATCCGGTGCTTATAGGCTTCTTCAGCAACCACTAACTCATTTATAGTATCTGTCGCCCTCCTTCAACCTGGCGACCTTATTGCGGGAATGACGAGTAGCCACTCCATATTCAGAAATCCATCTTCTCCATGAACATGAATCCGTCGAGCAATATGACCAACGCTATCAGGCCTTTGCTTCGCTTTTTTTTTATTTGCAACAAAGCTACCTTTCAATCAATTACGCTTGACTCCATTATCAAATGAAGATGGTCTACCGCTTTCGACAGCCCACATAGTCCAGCATTTCAATGCTGATGCAATTCGATGCTGATGTACTGGGACCTCGGCGACACTCCCTGATCTACTATCCCCCATGCTCTCGCCAAGAAGGAGAGCCCGAGCTTCAACAGGCTATTCTCAATGTAGGGTTGCGCTCCATGGACCTATGTTCATGGACAGGAGACAGTCTGGCACCAATGCCATTTGGGAGCTCCAGATTGTTTTGGACCAGTGGATGGAAATGTATCGTGAATGTCTCGCGGTCAAAGAGTGGCTGAAGATCTTTGAAGCAAGGAAGACGGTACTCTTCATTTTCCTGGATTCTGTTGTCCTTCGCACGAACCATTCCTACAATGTGTCGTGGGAAAACGAAGTTTTTTTTTCCTTGGACCGTCATGCACTCCGTATGTGAATTTCTTACTCGAACGCGAGGATACAATTTTGAACTTTTAAATAGCTGCCTTTATCTCTCCCCTGTTCTTGTTGTGATCTCTTGCCAAAAACGAAACAGCGTCTATATGATGACGAAGCATTCCTCTTGACGGAGGAGATACGTCAATTAGATGAAGCCTCACGGAAAGAAAGGCAAGAGCTTTTCTATAACTGAATGATATCCGAAAACCATACAAGGACCTCCCGGATGAAGTCCTATCTACCATATTTGAGCATGCAGAGCAAATCTCTAGGCCCCCCTTTGACATGACGAGTCATCTTGAACCTCGTACTGAAACTTATCGATACCTCACTTCCCTGGACCGTTATTTCCCCATGCATGTCCTCGGCGCGGTTTGCTCTCGCTGGCGCCGGATAGCTTGGGCTACACGAGGCCTGTGGTCCTTCTTAAATTTGAATATCGGTGATGTGATCAATAACAGACATGGGCTCATGCTTCCCCGATATTACTTCGAGAACGTGGGTATGCGACAAATGACTCTGATAGTGGACTGTACTATGGTGCAGGAATCCGATTCTTTCTTTGCCTTGCAAAGTTCGAGAACTCGAGGCAAGGAAGTGCCAATGAAATCCCTTCGTGACCTTATTTTCCTAGTTTATCCTCAAAAGATTGCACAACTCCGACTCATCTCGCCACCGCCTGAGTGGCTTCTTTTACTATCAAACCTTCTCGTGGCCCTTAAAGGGACAGAACTTAGCTGGCCGCTCGAGAACGGCAGGTGTTCCAGAACAATTTTTACTCCACAAATACACTCTCAGTGCTTTGGAGGGTCCATCGAACTCCCCTGGGTGCAGATGACCCACCTGCAGCTGCAAGACATCAACTTCCAACTCACTTCCCAGCTTCTCATTTCTTGTCCGAACCTTATCAGTTACAGTGTTTGGTCCGTGACATCTGGAAATCCCGCTGAGGTACCGAACAACCAAGTCATACTCCCTCACTTGGAAACCTTTCGTTGGACCTGGACGTCATGTGATGCACATGCAAAGCTCCTTAGACTACTACGCTTGCCCTCTCTTCAGTACCTGTACTGGACCGAGCAGAAATTACTGGGTGGTGACGACTCAGAGTATGAACAACACTCCAGCCATTGGTTTCTTCTTCTCAAAACTGCCCGCTCATCAGCTCCAGCTTTACTTGTGTCAATTTGGCTTCTTTGAGCAGTATCGAGCTAGCAGACGATATTATGTTATACTTTCAAGCACCCCTCGACTTAAATATCTAGGCATACATGAGCCGTTTGTCAGTCTAACTGATCTATTACGACTGGTGGCTATGACTATGGAAGAAGCCCGACAGTGCAACAGACGGGCGCTGTCCGAGCTTGAACGGGTGTCTCTCACAGGATGGGCTTGCTTGGGCGTTGTGGGGTCGCACAGTCTCATAATGCTCTTAGACGAGGGAAGAATATCGAGAATGACAGCCTTCCGCTTGGACATTCCAGGTTACCATAGAATGGGATTCTGGTGGATTGATGCTGATCGTAGTATCCTCAAAAATATGGTTAGCGGAGGATTTGAACTGAAGATATCTGTTGGAGGGGAAATGGTAGTGTTTTAAATTGGATTCTATGTCCCCGATTTATGTGTACTCAATACTACTGAGACTTTTGTGTAGAATTCTAACATATTGTAATACTACGGACAAGACTCTTATCTAAGTGGGGCAGTAAATTGACTTGTTAAAGAGAAAACGTGGCTAGATCTCATACTACCTGGCTTACGTTTTTGAGAATGAGAACGAAAAAGGCAAATATGACAGGTTAGGAAATAAATGTAAAAGATGTTTGCAAAACCAATTTCGATCTTTAAATTCAAGAAATACAATTGCCTCTAATGGATGCTGAGATACTAGACCCTGATTTTGTATTGATGATATGATTGGGCAAAAGTCCTTGTCCACAAATGCTAACAAGATGCCTTCTGCCGCTTCATCAAAACACCACTGAGTTCATCAAGCAGAATCATGAGGCTGATCCAAATCATATTCTAGTTCAGGATATCATTGGTGAGGTGATTCAAGTCAACCGAATGCGGAATTTTTGTCTTGATTTGTTAGTTCCTTTTTACATATGATAGTGTGGAACTTTTTTCCCGGGTGCTTGGAAGCGTACCAACTAGTTCGTATCATTCTACTTGCTGATTAGTCGATATGCGCAAATGATCGGACTTCCGCGTATCAATGTCATCATTATTTATCCGAAAGAGTCACAGACGCACACATCTGTCAGAGAAACTGTACACGAGCTAGTGTCTTGAAAGGCAAGGTACGACATCTTAATCTAAAACCGAATTCGAGGCTCACACGGTCTGTCATCACAGGACTTCGAACCGACAGGTAGGTCTCAGAATTGAATACAAAAATACGTGTTATCGCGGAAGTCCGACATAAAGGGAACATCAGATTGCACAGGATACATAGCCCTATAAACGATAAGGCAGCTGAGAACTTCTCTAGCTGATACATCGAACCCTTGTTGATCATATGCTCATTGTCGTCTTAGCTAGTGACATAGCCACTGGCTTGAGGACTCCAAAAACGAGAGGTCAATGAGATGAGATGAAACACTGATCTGGTTCTGAAGTTTATTATGAGTACCACAAAGGTGATTCCATTTAAGCGAATTTGATACAGAACAATAGAAGGTGGCTTATTGTCTCCCACCGTCATACTGATGATTGGAGGTTGTTCTCCTCATCTTGTAGTCGACCGCAGGACGAGGTTTCATGTACGGAACAAACCACCTGAAGATCAGGAACAGAGTATGATTGATTGGAATCACGATAACAAAGTTAGTATGGGCGTTCGGGAGAGCACAGGTTCGGGTCAATGGTCCAAGATGGTGTTCCATGTGAGTTTCAGCCCATGAGCGACTTGTGGTGTACTGTCGGGGGCAGTACATCAGGCAGTACATCATGGCAAGTGTTTGGTCCGATCACTGGTCAGCGGAGCCTTGTGATTGGCTCACATTCACTAACCCTCCGAGTTCCGAGAAACTCGGGAGATCATGTTTATTTTGTATGTGACAAAACAAGGAAATGGTTTGAGTACTCAAGAGCGATCCACTCGATGGACCCGAGGCAGATGTAATAGCAAAGATGCACCCATTTAGACGAGTAACGACAGTGTCTGTCAATACATCGAAAACTGACGCACCCATTTGCTTATCTCGAATCTTTCCCTAGATTTAGTCTCAGCTCTATGGATGCTGATGAAACAAAAATCACTTCTTCGGCACTGGGCTTCAAACAACAAAGATCAATGATGTATTGTTTTAGATCATTCGATAGTTCAGCACCATCCCTAATCATGTGCTTAAATCTTCTTCGGTGACGATTGTGACGCTACAGGTGCGGAGTATACGTGCCCGTTGAAGCGGCCCTGACATAATACATCCATGGAAAAAAAGAACCCAGAAGCCTTGAAGAACCGTTGTGATCATATCATGGGTCCCCAAAGGCGAGCATAATCTGAGAGAAGGATGGAGTAGTTAGGGTACCGAGAGAAAAAGTTGTCATCGAAGATTGTGTTGATTCTGGTTGGGGTCTGTGTCCACGTTTATTTTTGGGGTTTCTAATTATAAATTACGTGGACAATGACGAGGGTCTTTTGTTCCTTTGTGCAAAGAGCTTGGAGGAAGATAGCTTAGTGGAACTAAATCGTGTGAAGGTATAGTATAATGCGTAGTGTTATCATTTGCCCAGACTGATCCAATGATGCAACGGCGGAGCCTTGGTGATTTTGCCATTTATAGAGATACGAAAGGTGGTCGGGGTTTGTACTTGATATCTCCTTTGGGACATCAGAAGCTCGGACGAGAGACTGTAATTGGTAGTTAGGGGTTTAAGGAAGAAATGGTCATTGCTTTTTGATGATTATCGTCTAAAAAAAGGTGATTTGTGATGCTGGTCGTAAGCAACTTTTCCCTGTTCTGTCAACAAATTCTATTGCAAGTAGAGACGGCTCTGACGGGCCATAAGCTGATCTTACAGTAACGTGTTATGGCAGTCCTTGTAGGCTATTGAGCGGAAACTGACTCGTCAATGATAAGTTTGTACTATATATAGGGCTGTAGGCGGAGGTTACGGCAGAGCCGGTCAAAATAAGGTATCTCTAGAAGGTTCGAGAAGCCCTGAGGTGAAACCCAGTTCAAATTGGGACCGCGATAAGAGTAAATTTGAGTCGGGTACTAGGCACAACTGTCTTGGTACCCTGCCAGTCGCTTTTTGTGGGTGTCTGAGTGGTATCATACCTCGAGGAACCAGCGTGGCAAAGCATTTCATTGTTCATAACGCAACTTCAACCTTTCGTGTCGGAGATTCTGCTAGGAAATGCATTCGTTGTGGTAGTAATGATGACGACAAAAGGTCGCCTGCTTGTACCCCGGGTTAGGACTGCAAACGGCAAGAAGCAGGCGAGAGAAGGAGTGGCACGAGGCTGTGGGAACCTCGTGATCTGAGATCTATGATCACGGGATCCGGTGAGCCAAGCAGGCGACAACAAGAGTGGAGAGCTTGGATAATAGGCCAGGTCCCCTTTCCCACGTTTCATATTCTTTTCCGCTCGTCATGATGCTCGTCCACAAACAACCTCCTCCCTACCACCAGTTGTCTCTCTACCAGCATAACACGTCTATAAGCCACCGCAGACATCCTTCAGCACCCCCGACGCTCATTGTACAGCCCACCCACACTCCAGGGCTGCTCTCCCTTTCCAAACCCAAGCCCACGTTCCAGCGCTCACAGCAGCAAAAGAGTCCTCGGCCACGGCTACAGCACCCTCCATTGCTCAGTTCTGTAGAAATCACTGACAAGAAGACCACTGTGCGTCTTAAGAATGCAAAATTGAGGTGTGTTTGATATCGGAGCTGTAAATTGAGTTGGAACTCATCGAACTCAGTGATTCGTCTCCATCGCACAGCAAGAACCGCCAAACTTCCTTGCCATCTCTCGAGTCCTCACAGGCAGAGGATCCATTCCTTGATTTTTCTCCTTCCGCCACTTTCAAGCCATCAACTCCCCGACCTTCGGGGAAACAACTTTTGCGCATGCCTGCACCTGCCCTGAACCTTCAGACACCCTCGAAGCCTGTTTCTGTTCCTGCGACTCACCGTTCGACTAATTCTCAGCCCATTTCTCGCTCAGCTCCCGATGTTTCACATAGCTGGGACCATATCTGCGACGACAGCAATGACGAGGCCCCTTTCGCTCCCCCCACTACCCCAATTCGTTCTCGCCCCAATATGAATGCGTCATTCAGCGGGTCCATTCCCAAAACTCCTAGGCGTAAGCCCAGGAACCACAGGAGGACTTCTAGCGATTACATCTTCACGATGTCTTCCGATGATGAAACTGCCTCTGGCCCTGAGGATCTCCATACCCTCCTTGACTTCATCCGCAGTGGCTCCTCTCGCGCATTTGCTACCTCTACTCCTCCTCCGCTTTGCGTGGATGTCAGATCACTATCTCCTGCCTCTCGCGAGAAATTTTTCGAGCTCGAGGCCCAAAAAGAGGTTGCCGGTTACTTCGCCAGTTCTTCATTCCAGAACTCCCCGAGTCCTGATGACTTGCCGGCTCCTCTCTTTGCTTGAAGTTTTAGACCTTGATTCTTTGAAAGCATAGAGGTATGCATCCACTTCACGGTAACTAAAACATGTTTCTCATCTTTCTTCAGTTTTTTTTGGGTTTTCTCTGAGTTCGTGTCAGCATCATTGTCCTCGTCGTTCTATCATTTGCTCTTTGGTTCGAACCCGCCGACTTCAAATTCTCCAAAAATTGCCCAGACCCAAACGAACCATTTCATTACGCACTGCTTCTTATCGCAATATCCAAATCAAGAATAAGCAATTGTATCATAGCCGGCTGCATTCATCTCATCTCGCTTTGACTATCATTATTCACCTTTAGTGTCTTTGTCTGTTTCTCTGGGTTTTTCGGGTTCTTAGAGTTTGGGCTTTTCTCGGGTCAAGAAGCGATACACTTTATCTTCAAACTATCTACTTCGCCGGCTGACGCTCTCGTCACCCAGCCGGTCGCCACCCCATTTTTCTGGCGATCCTTCCGTATGGCATGCTAACCAGTCGGCTATGACTGTTTAAGATTTCTGGACGACGGACGATTTTATCAACGCTCACGCCTTCTCACCCCTCTTCGACAATGTCTTGGATTGAATCCAGACTCTCGCTGCTTTTTGATTCTTGGCCTATACGCATTTTTTGGTAATATTCACGGTTAATGGTTGCTTTCCTTCCAGGACACCCGCGCATTTTCCTTTGGGATCAGATCTCACCTGTTTTGTCACCAATACCCTGTTGCCACTACCTCTACAGTCACTTCTTGTGCCCTATCCACTACATCTTCTTCGATGGGCTTAATGTTTATGCTCCTTTTCCTTCAAGATTCCAAGAATCAAGATCAATACGTGTGTTATTATCAAGTCCCCAGTTTTCGCTGTATAACAACATCCACCTCTTCCACTGATCGTGGAATTCTTTTCGCTCTTCTACTGGTTGATCGTCGTTTTTCGTTGGCGATCCTATCCGAGTTGCCTCACGATCTACCTGTATATATGCGCCTTTTTGCATGTAGAGATCGAATCCTGCGCTGGTTTCGGTTGAGCACGGTGCCCATCGGCTGTGCTTGCCTCTCGCCATTGGGTCCGACTACTCTATTTCTTGGACTTACCGGTCTAACATCACTTCGTTGATTGTTGTTCTTGGATGTTTCCTTTTATCCATATTTCAAGCATTTTTCTCTTCTATACAAGATTTCCCTTATCATGCAATTGTGTCAACAGTTCATCCCCTATTCTCATCACAACACCCATCATACAACAATTGATGGGTCTTTCCTCTCCCTCCCCTCACATCTCGCACCATTACCCCATACCACATACTGTTTAGTACAATATGTTATCTATTCTATTATTGTGGTTTTACTTTGTGTTCTTTCTTAACGTGGTATCCGTTGTTTCTCATTTCTTTTCCCCATTCTAACGGTACCACACAGACATATTGGTATTGGTTGGTTTTCGGTTGACGAGTCCAGTGTATCAACTATGGTTTTCTGTTAATCTTCTTTGCTCCTTCCCTTCACCACATTCCACCTGGCTTCTTGTGCGGTTACGTACCATTGGGGCCTTTTGCCGAGTGAAGGTGAGTGTCAGGCTGTAATGTGGAAGAATATACTGAAACTCAGTTCTTTCCTGTGTTGGGCAGTTGTCTCGAATCAATTTTCTATCTTGCTTTGTTATGAAAATATGGTTCATACATTTCCCTGTCTTAGCCTATGTCTGGGTCGAGATGGAAAAATCGTATCGCCAGACGCCGTGGGGAAATCATGGATTCTTGCAAGACGTACTCCGCACTTCCTCCCTGGCTAAGTGATAATTGTATCCCCAAGATCTTCTCGCTACGCCTGACATCGGTATCTCCACTCATGGTCACTTTGCTTTACTCCTTCGTATATCGCGCACATAACAAACAACCTGTCTACACATGCACGCCTACTTTTTCCAACTTCACGTTGCTGGAACCGCACATTTGTGCTTAGCTGATGCGCATCTCTGCTTTCTCCCAACGCATCCTCAAGTTTTCAGTCCATCTTCCCATTTGAAGGCATCAAATAGATTGTTTTCCCCTTAATCATTGGTTATGTACCATATGGTTTTTGACGAAGTTGATCTTTTTTTCCCTCCCTCACGCTTGCTGCATTGTGTTTGTCTTCGGCGAAGCTAATGTCTTTATCCCCTTCTCTTCGTTCTCCTTCGTCCCTCTCGCTCACTTGTCTGTGGGATATCGAAATCTGAATCGTGACCCCCTCGACACACCGCCTCGACACCTTACCCACTATCCTTTCGACTCAAAGCTCATTTCCTACTACTTGTCGATTTTTCATTCCTTCTTTACCTCATTTACCGGCTGGTAGACATTACACTCGTTCTATTGTTTTTCCTTCTTGCCTCCTACCTTTGGGTAGGTAGGTAAGTTTATCCTCGGTCTAGAATGGCATAGTACAGTCTTTGATGGAATATAGTACTCTGTTTTTGAAAGAATAAAATATCATGTTCCTGATCGCCTCGGAATATGCTTGAATACATACAGCTCTCATTCAGCTACTTTGGCATGTCTCAGATAGCCATACACACCTGATACCTGAGTAGTCGTCTAGTCCTTGTGTCTGATGGTGATGTTCAGGAAGAAGACAATCAGAGATAGGTAGATTGAAGCTTCTCAAGCAACTAGTGGATACGGCCAATGCATTCCCAGCCCAGTGAGTCCGACTTGCACTTATGCTTACAGATCAGTGGCTATGAACTGACCATCCGATAAGTCGATGTTATCGCATGCCGAGTGATATGGAACACATTCTGTTACTCACAAACTGTCAATGATCTGATGTTGCTGCTCAGGTCATATGGAAGCTTTTATTTTGACCGCTATGCCGCGTAGGGTTAGGGCGAGAGTTAGGTTTGTTATCAATTCGACATGAATGTGATACACACCAAATGAATGTCGGAATTCATTTGTGATAGTGCATGTTGTCCTCGCGTCAATCAGTACTGTAGCTCATTACGAGAGGAACCGGCATGGCTGTAGAGAATGGCGTGTTCAGTCCCAAAACCGAACCCCCATATTGAAATTATCTAATTTTTGTTTCAAGAGACTGTATTTAGATTTCATTTCTATAGTAGAATTATCTAATTTGGATTTCATTTGTTAAATAGTGCTATTTACCCGTTACCGGGAAGAATAATGGCATTTACATCTTATTCTTTCGTGTAAATTTTTTCTAGCCACACCGATGTCACAGAATTAGTGTCCTCCAAGTGGGGAGGGACGATTGTGGTAAATACCTGCCGATAAGTGTCCTAAGCAATGAGGAATGTATGGTTTCTCAAATGTTCAAGATGGCATTTATTATTACGTCCGAACTTACTGCGCCCTGTCAGTTCTTTGATCGCAGAACCCTGATCAATGTGCTACACTCGATTCATCCAGACTATCAGCCAATGGTAGCACAGTTTATTTATATCCTGCCATTGACCTTTCCGCTGTTGCAGACAACAAAGCCTCCATCCTACCTGACCCAACCTTCTCCTGTTCTGGTTATGCAGTTATTGAAGATAAATTCAGCGAGAAACACAGAAAAAGAGTGGCATAATTCATGGACGGTGGTTTGCCAACTCACGACCTGCGGACTGCCTCTCGCGATTCACTAGTAATATCTAACTATTCGTAACGTGATCACACGGAGGCAGCAACGACATCCTGCAGTAGGACCCTCTCCAGAAGGGGTTAATATGAACATTCCCGAAATTCATTGGATCATATGTTGTTTCCTGATCAAAACAGCTATGATAGATCTGAATTTTAATAGATAAGTTTAACACTATTCTCCAACAGGGCTTGGAAACTATGTCCAGGAGAGACCATTTTTTTCCCTATTGGTTGAATCCTGAATCATCTCTCTTCACTCAGGCACAGAGAACCAACTGCTTTGTCTGCTCTGGGTCCTGTGGCGCAAGACGCATCCGATGTTGACGAGAAGTCAGCTCGTAATTTTATGTACCTTTTCCATTGAACCTGACCCTAGGTATAATCGCGACAGGTGTTACCCGTCACTGTTTCAGGGTCTAGACCTTTGTGATAGATTGGTGCATTGGGCGACAGATAAAATCGATACTCACTTTTTGCAATGGTCTACAACTCAGGTGGAATAATGGTTTCTCTACCGAAAGACAACTGTGGTGACCATTACAAACTGGCGGTTCAGTCCATAATAGTTATGGCCTTCCGTCTGGACATGTCAAAGACTGTCTTGTTTCAAGTCTTCTGACTTACGTGGCGTTACTAAGGTCTGCGAAAGATTTCGTTAATATTACTGCCAACTCGTTTCCTAGATGAATCCTGGAACATGAGTTACATGATCCTGGTGAAGAAGCCAACGACCTGCAGCTGATGGCACTATGCCAGTGACATACCTAATGGGAGAATGGGAGATGAGATTGAGATGAGTCCGTCATGTAGTTTACAAAAATACACGAGTGCTCTTATGGCCAGATGGACCATGCTGATATGATAATAGGAGCCCGTACTGAATTGCACAGTTTGGTCTCAAATATTGGTCCGTTATATGACTGTACTACCGATGATCAAGGTCAACAATTCACTGTGGATTCATCATGATTTTTTACTTTTCAAGTCATTTCAGGTAGCGCAATTGGGACTATTTAATTACGACGGTATTGATTAGTATCAGTGAGTATATGATTAGGTCCAACATGCTGATTTATTGGCCCGACGAGGCCGAGTACGGATGACGCAACTTTTTCACGAAATCTCTTTCGGTAGAAGTCTCCTGCATGCACCTTATGGTACAATCAAGATATCATGTTTCCGCATGCTAGGCAAAGGGGCAAAATAAGTAGTAGGTGGGCGATGCCTTATGGAAAACTTTAAATAGACTAAACTAGAGCCGCTCGGATCACCCTCCAAATATATCAATCAAACGAGAACGATACCAAAGCTAAATTGTGACGCTTGGGTCTCAAAATGATGACTTTTCGGTGTGATCGCACCAATCCTCTATCCAGAACTCCATGCTGAAAAGTGTGAACAACCACCGCGAATAAATAATGCAGCAGAAGTGAGCCACAGCGGAGGATCGCATTTGGTCCAGCCACATCGTCCAGACATCAGATTGAAGTTGTGCAATTCTTGGCAAACCATGTCAAGAAGTTGGAAAGCAAGGCAGGAAGGCAGATCACTACATTACTCGTAAAAACAGTACTGATCTGATGAACGAAGACTAGGATACAGTTTGCAGACAAAGTAGCAATGAACGGAAGAATGGAATGATATACTTAAATTTCACGACCTACAGAGCCAACCCACTTCCAGTCCAGCCATGCGACGCATGGAGTCAGGATAAACACTGTTCGTCTCTTTCAGAATGACAGCAAGGCGTCGACAGATCTCCATCGGATATGACAGATACTCGGCTTGAGCAAATCCAGGATATTTAGCAAGTATGCTACGGAACACCACGTTTTAGCTGGACCAGCAAAGTCGCAATTTTGAACGTACGTTTTTAGATCGGTAGACGAATCTCCTGGCCCAAGTAATTTGAACAACACCTTCGCAGCTAGGATAGACTCCGCTTTCGGAATGACACGATTAGTGGTGGTAGAATATGATATCCGCATGTTTGGTCTAAATAACCATATCTTATATAGGGTCCAAAGATTTCAATAAATCTACATATCAGTGAATGGTGCTTACAAGAATTCGTCCACGTTCCTCTTCTTCATCACGTAAGATGAACCGATACGTAGCATGCGCAGACAGATACTCCATCATATCGCCTACAATGAACGCAGTTAACGGAATATTCAGGGGTCTTATTGAAATGGAGAGGTTGTGAAGGTAGTTCAAAATGGGTTTCATTTGGGTTGGCGGCCGATGAGTCAGATTAAGTCCATGAAGTTGATGAGTCACAATCAGTTGACGACCACCAGTACCCAAAACGAGAAAATGGTAAAATAGAAGGGTGTTTGATAATGAGCGCAAGTGGCAATAGAGATGATGTTTACTTACTCGGATGTTGGGCTGACAGGGCGTATCGTGTACTTGAGCATTCGATACACCATCGAACTGGAATTATTGGTATCATCACGTCTCTGGCAATGCCCAACAACGTTCCCACACAAGCAGTGTAACAAGGTCCATTGGGAGACATCCTTTAATTACTTGGAATCAGTATCCTCGGCAACGATGAAGTAAAGAGAAAATGTTTGCTCAAATGTAGCTCCCACTACATGAACCTTTGTAGCGTGAGAGTTGTTTTGTGAACAACCTACAGGATACCTCATGGGCACCCTGTAACGTTTCATCTTGGACGCTTAGTATCAACCGAGAACACCAGCTCTTCACACTCGCCGCGCCTGTTGCTAGCTGATGACTACAGTAACCCATAGAATCAGTAACCCACGAGGCAGCGGGCATGTAGAACGGGTCATTGGTAGAGTATCCAATGTCGGTCTTCTTCTGCGTCCGGAACAATGTATAGCGCAAGATAAGGAAGAGGAATAAAGGTGCAGAAGGAAATGAATTGGCATTCACCTGGTTCTGGCTTGTCGTGTGAAGGTTATTCTGATTGATCGCTGATCCCAGGAAAAGGATATAACTACCGCCAACGAGAGCTTGACCATCTTTCGGCCAAAACCCGTGTCTCCCGCGCTGAACAACATGCTCATGCAATTTCTGATCGGAGTGACACATCCATGTCTCCACAAGTTCCTCCCAGTGTTCAGAAGGCAGATCGCGATAATCATCAATTTTTGCGGAATATATAAGCGGCAATGAACATGATGTGCAAATGAAAGATGTAGGGTTCAAGCCCGACAATTGCGGTGCATCAAGGAGCGCTTTGTTGCTATTGATCAGATCATGGTCCTGTGGTCGCAGTGACGGCGAATATGAGGACGATGGTTTGTAGATGGATGATGCTGTAGGTAGTTTGACCTCAAAGTGAGTGCCTTGGACTCTGACGTCCTTTTTACCGATAGCAGCGTAACCAGGCAAGAGCAATTTTTGTGAAGATAAGATACCACTTGTGAGCTGCAAAAACTCGCAACCTGATTCTAGCTGATGGGGTAACGGAGACGCAGGTACCTCAGCTTCGATATCGACTCCGGCTATGGCTTCAGATGCCGTGAAGTAGACCAGGATGTGATGAAGATTCTCGTAGTTTTCGGCAACGTAAGAAACCTCAAGTGCTGCTCAATACAGCTCCTCATCAGAAATGAAACCAGGCAAGCCTTAGATTGAGCTTACTGGTGTCCTGACCCCTGGACTTCGGTCGAGAGTTGTCGCCTCTGGACGAGGGACGTAACCATGACAAAGAAGGCGCAGATGAGCTCCTGGCGCGGCTCTTCTTTTTCAATCTGGAGGTATAAGACTGAGGTCTTCCGATGTGTCGGTCTCCCGGACCCTCAGAGGGATCAGGGCAGTGGAGATAGTGGGGTAGGGATTCTTTTATGAACTCAGGAAAACTGAGGAGAGTCTGTGGGTCTGATTTTACCATTTCAGGAGGCACGGCTTCCCGAATAAACTCTGATAATGTAAGCAGCGTACTGGGATCTTTGGTGAGCGAATGTGGAATTGCATCTTGGTCGTGCAATCGACGGGATGTCGAGTGCTGTACAATCCTTTCAACAAAAATAGCCCTCTAAGATCCCAATCTTAGATTCGATTAGAACTTATTCGAAGGACAACCTACTTGCTCGAGATCCCTTTTCCGAGCCTTCTCTAATCGACTCTGTATCCCCCCTTTGATAATGACTGCTTGATCTAGAAGAGATTTAGACGGGACTTTGCCTAAGGGGTCAAGGACATCTTCCAACTGTCGTGTGTCGTGCTCTTTCTGCTTGCCATTTTTGGTAGCAGACTGATTGGTCTTGAAGGTCCCACCCTCCTTCCTCGCCTTCTCGAGTTCAGCAAGTTTGGAGGATTTGAGTTCAACACGCTGATTGTGCAGCTGAGGGGCAACCTCATACAAGCGGTCAATTGCCCTAGTCACGCCATCGAGGTCCAACCGCATTTTCTCGTCTATATTAAGCTGCGCCTGTTGGGCTGGCAAAGCTTTTTCATTCATCGAAGTTTTGTAGTTCGATTCATAGTCAGGAGGATTTTTGTTCGGAGCAAATTCAGCCTCGTCGTACTGAGGAGGAAGATGATCGACCGGAAAACATGGAGGGTTTTCGGTGCACTCTTTGCACAATGTCACCACTGTTTCAAGTTCTTCGTCAATCCTCGTCCATAACAGAGCACTTTCGACTGCAAGGGAAGGAGAGTCTACTTTAGGAAGAAATTCGGTTTGCGAAGTCAGACGTTCCATTTGCAAATCGCTTAGTTGCCGTTTCAGGGTATCAAATAAATCGACTGTAGAAAAGAATTCAGGGTCATCAGCAAAACCCTGATTTGAGGAGCAGCCCACTGAGTGACACGAAGCTGCATAGATATTGGACAGGCGACTAAAATGGATGAGAAGGGAAACGAGGGCTTGAGCAAGCGCAGCGTCTCTTGTCGGTAATTTCATGCTGAGAGAATCAACACGAAGGCGCAATTCTGGGAAGAGTCCTAGCTCGGAGGACAGGTCTGGCATTTGTAGCATGTCATACTGGGCCTGTTGTTGCCGTAGATTAAGTACAAGAGTTTGGAGAGCTAAAGAGGAATCGGACTGTGTTTGCTGAGACGGGGACGACTGCGATCCGGCTGGCATGATATGTCGGCTATTTGGGAAAATTGGACTCCAATGCGTAGGTCCTGACAAAAGATCGTTCAAAGTCAAGATGCATAACCTTTGAACACATGAAATCGAAGGAAGGAGATCGCCCTGTTTCGAAGGGTTTCGTGACAGAGTTCAGTCAATTTGCGGTGAACTACTCACCAGAGCAGTCGACGACCCCTGGAAACTACTTCCTTCAGATTGATCCAGGCTAATTTGGGCAGCCTCTCCGGACACATTAGATTCTTCAATTTGACCCAGACAAGAGCCAGGCATCTGGATTTGATCCAGCTCTGCTTGAGTAAATGGAGCTGGCACTTCTGACAACAGAGCTCTTGACTGCGTTGTGACTGAGGGGGTAGTTACAGAGCGGGTAAGAGTAGCCATATGTGTTCCCTGAAGCAAGCCAGTATGAGTAGGAAGCCAAGACGTGGAGTGCAATTATACTTTCTCGTATATCGGGATCAGTTTAATAGTCCAAGGACCCTACAAAAAGTGAGAAGTCAAGTCGCACCTGATGGACACCGCGATAGAGCGAGGAATGTTGACGTGTGCGAATAGATATTCCGCAAACTTCACAGTCAAATGTCATAATGAATTGTCACGCAGCCACGTGCCATAATATTGGCCGTGCATGTTATGTTATTGACCTCAAGTTAACGCTTATTTGTCTCCTTCATGCTCCCTATTTATTTAACTCGTTTGTGTACAAGGCCACTCAACTTTCAAACTCCTGGGTATATACCACTAGGAATCATCTAGTTCTCTAGCTCCTGGAATGTCACCGGGTGGCAGCATGCTTCCCGACTTTACTGATGCCTTGCCCGAAGTCTCATCCGAAAATCGTAACCGCAAGTCTACTAAAGGCATTCCCAATGCAAGTCGCCGGGAGACCATTCTCAATTTAGTCGAACTGCTGCTACAGAGCGATGAAGTTAAACGTAAGTGCAGACCATTATAACCCATCAGGAGGTTCATCTTGAAAAGGCAAGCAATCGTTGCCCAGTCCTGAAGTTGACCGCGATGCTCGTAAGTGAAAGAATATTCAACTGGTTGACTGACTGACTTCAAATCTTGTCAGCATCGGTGGATGATCACCTACAGAATACGGGCGCAGATGCCTTCAATAAATTCTCTCGGTGAGCATCTCAATACATCTGCCCTCATTGAGGTCTTAACTACCGGCTCTTCACCCAGGAGAATGGGCGACTTTGATAGAGAGGTAACGTACTCTCGTCGCTGTCTCCCATTAGCCACTGACCAGTGGGTTAGTTGCGTAACTTTGCAAATGCTGCGCGTCAGTTGGGCAGCTCTGTCGCTATCCTCTCCTCGGCATTTCACCTCAGACAGCGACTTGCACAAATTTTGTTCCTCTACCGTGAAAATGCTGCTGCTTTATTTCCCCGAAAAATCTCTCGAGCCCCAAGAGAATCTGTCGTTGATTGTCCAGCTACCGGCAGAAGGAGCAGTCGGAAATGGAGGACTAAAACGCCTTCACATATCGTTCGCCCCATTGTTCACGAAGATATTGATGTAGAAGACTTTCCAGATCAGATGGAATATTTCGCAAAAGACATAGCAACTTTCCTTAATTGTCTTAATGAATTTCCTGAATTCACCGATGAAGCGGTTAACACATCTATTTTGTCCTTTGAACGCGATCTTCAGGTGAGTTAATACAACCAATACAACCCGCGACGCTTTGATCTCCGCTGAATCTCGAAAGTACTGGGCTTCCTGCCTTAGGGAATACTCAGGTGATAAGCATCCAGACTATTCGACTTGACTAAATGCTTACTTTTCGGATCACAGGTCAGCTTCGAAACCCAGCCGTTCAACGTTATCTTCATGACCTATCAATCGAAATGGGAGAGCATATCGATGGAATAACCTCCACTTTGTCTATATTCATTGAAGTCGGTCAGTCATAACTTCTTGAACTTCTTCACCGGCATTTACTGGTTCCTCAGGTGTTCCGATCATTCGATTTGCTCAGAAACACGGAGCCACCAACTTGCTCAACCTTTCTACCGTCGCAACTTTATTTTCTGCGGTGACAGCCACAACTATGCAGTTTTCCTACCAACTCGGGGAGGAGAATCTTGCCGTTTCTGTCAACTGCTTCTGGTTCGCTTCTCTGGTTTTCAGTATTGCGGCTGCCGTGAACAGTCTCTTGGGATTAACGTGGAAACAAGCAATGTAGTAAGTCGTTTCATTTACGTCCATACCAAACTCGGAGCTAGTTACCAATTGCGCAGTCGATCACCTGGTGACCGTGTGCCGTGGTGGGTTCTCATCTGGATCAAACGATCGCCGTTGGTATTCCTTGTCATGTCGGTCGCATGCTTTTCCGTGGGATTTTGTTTCTTCACATATGCCTCTGGACAGGTTCATACGAACTTTGTCTGTCTTCACCAATTGAACTCAATGCATCTACTATCATTTAGGCCGAGGTGACCTCGACAATCACAACTGTGTTGACTGCTCTTACTTCCTTTGGCTTGTGCGCTGTCTCTGCATGGTTTGCCACAGAGCGCTGGATCTTTATGCGTTATCAGGGAAAGAAGTGGCTAGATGACGTTCTCACGGAAATAACCGAGACCATGCTGCAAAACCGTGTTGTTGACATCTCTCGTCATGGAATCGAAAAAATCGGATCAGGCTTACTCTTGGCGAACTCAGTTACCTTTCAGATTCTGGATGCCACTCATGCTCGGTTCCGGGCATTCTTCCTTTCAAGTAGCTGTATCTCAAACAGGCAGGACGATCCTGAATCAGCCCTCCCCACTACGAACGACTATGTTCCTCAGGCCTCTAGCGACGGACCCAAAGAGAGCCCGGCTGGTGCTTTAAGCAGCACTGGTCGAAGGTTTCGTGACAAGGCTCCAGGATCCCTGTCCCTTCATACAAATCTTGGGTCTTCTATAAATGGCCCTCGCTCTCCTTCCATCGCTTCGCAGGACAAAAAATCACCTATCTATGATGTTTTCCCGCATACAAATGCCACGCTTTTCCCTCCTGGTGGTGGTACAGTGAGTGCAGGAAAACAGCGTTGGATGAATGCTGTCCGTGCCGTTCGACTTCAAGCGGTAGGTGGAGAACAGAGCCCTACACTAACTGTTGGAACACCCGGGGAACCATCTAGAAGAAAGACAGGATCTTCGTCAAATCTGACTGATGCTCTGAAGAAGAAGGCGTCTGTTACAACCAAAGGAGCGATTGCAAAATCACGATCGAGCTGTCTGATTCCAAAGCTGAAGGAACTAGAGGCTGTCGAGGACCTGGCGGCACACACAGCCCTAGTGAAGCATATGGAGTTCTCCCCCGATGGAAAATATCTAGCAACCTCGAGGTCAGCGTTGAACTTAAAGAATCATCTACATTTCAATTGAATATCCTGGCAGCTGGGATCGCACTTCTGTAATTTTCAAAGTTAAAGTCAGTGTTTCCATTGCTAAGATAATCTTTTCTTTTTGTGACGGTTTGCTTAGGACCCCTTTGTCTTACATCGAATTCTCGGGCACCACAGCAAGGGTTTTGTTAGTCAAGTTGCTTGGTAAGCCTGCAGTAGTATTATGAGCGAGGTTGACCATTCCAATCAGGTCTCCCGACGGTCGCTACCTCTTAACGAAGATGTCGAAGGGAATGAAGGTTTGGACTCCTGACGTAAGTTCACAATAATCATTTATGACAGTTTAACATAACACTCGTCAGGACGGTATCTGCAAGGGTACTATTGAGCGTCAAGAATATGTGGGATCGGTCACCTGGTGTCATTCTGATCATAGTAAATACTTTTCAGTTCATCACACGAGGCTAAGATTTACCTGCAACAGAATTTTTGTCCATTGAAGGGAGCAAGATTTGTCAATTGGCAAGTAAAATATTTCAATGTCTTTCTACACATGACTCACATATCTGAGTAGGATATTGCTGGAAAGGTTCTCGAGCCTGCATTAGTGACGTTTGGTGAAATTCACAATAATTCTAGGAATTTAACGTCCTCAACCTGGGTGCTATCAAGATTCTCGACGTCGTAATTACACCAGACGACAAACGAGTTCTTGCCATCGGACCTCTTCTACAATCGCCCAGTGGACTGCTCCCGAGTAAATCTCGCCAAGAGAAACGTTTGATTGGTGAGCACTTCGAATTGTTTCTGCGAGTCGAGATGAACGTTCTTTCCAGTGTTGAATGTCGAGAACAAACAAATAGAATGGTGTGTTCACTCATATCATCAGCTTCATCGCCTGTGATACAGACGAACAATAGCCAAGTACCCGTATTAAACGATGTCCGTGACGTTACTCTCGTCGAAACACACAAACACGAGCTGGTAGCATTGATCAGTTACGAGAACACGGCACCTCCTCAACTATGGAAATTAGAGATTTTAAAGGACAGGGAACATGGTCGAGAATCCTCGAGGTTGACGTTGCGGTAAGTCACAGGCCATTACTCCTGTCTGATGCAACACTTATATTCAATAGTCATACCTATATGCCAAAGTGTCCTGTTCATTTCACTGGACCTAGTTATTTCGGTGGACAAGATCATGAGCTTATACTTTGTGCGGGGAAGAGTCAGTAATCATTTTCCTGTTGCCCAATTGGATGAACTGACAGTTTTGTGCGAACTCTCAAAAGAGGGTGATATATTAATCTGGGACAGAGAATCGGGCATTTTACTTCACCAAATACGCAGACGAGCGCATAGTGGTGACCTGACTTGTATTGCGTGGAACCATGCGGCAATTGATCCTTTCATGTTCGCCTCCGGGAGCCATGACGGTGCCGTTCACATATGGACTAAACCTCCCGATTCTCCGGAATACCAACCTGAGGAATCTGACGGTCCCGATCACAGGGAAACCCATTTGGGTGAAAGAGATTATTTCTCATATGGGAACATGATGCGATCGAGCAGCCCTACATATGAAGACATGCGGTATTTCGATTCTGAATTGGAGACTCCGGATTTGGAACCAGAGAATGCTGCAAAGGTCCGTCTAAGACCACTTTTAATCCGCTCCTGGAACTCGAGCGATCCATCTACAATCAGAGGGCCCCTCCGAAGTAGTACTGAGTGAGGGATGACTAGTGATGGCATCTATTTGTGGACATGGTATTGCATTTTGTTGGATCTTTGGCGACTAATATCACTTTTCACTTTTTTAAGCAGTCATCGGTTTTCGTATATATGTAATTCTTTTCTCTTCCATACGCACTTTTGGTACTCTACGTAATGCCTCTATTTGTGTAGCATACCTGGCTCAAGAGATTGTATATTTATTGTACTTCACCACTCCGGATAGGTATCATCGGCTAGCTTATGTGTACCGAAATGAACACGGAAACGAGGCTAGTGTGCTTGCAGTAGAAGATTCTGGATTCCTGGAGTTGTTCAATGATTACCTCTGTATGTTATCAAGGAGTATTTCAGAGCCCGTGTAACATTTCTTTATTTTACCTAGACCTTTCCCCGACTCCTCGGTGTAATGGCATCGTGGGTGTAGTTCCACGATGTCACTTAGACGACTAAAGCCCCCTTCATTATAATTTCCAACCCTGGGCCCCAGCGGCTTCACAATGGTAATCACTACCTAGGCTAGGTTAGAACCATTTACATGTTCCACGTCACTATTGGTTTTATACCGATAAGATTGGGAACCATCATTGTGATTGAAATTCAGGAGACAACGTTGAGAAGTCGCTATCAATCACCTCGATTACAAGTCCTGCCAAACTAAAATGAAATCTAATGTTCTAGGAATTATTTGGCATTATTTGAATGCAATATCAATACCAACACGGGTCAACGTTTATCTGGAACCACACAGCTGTTATCTCTATAAATGGTCCATATTTTGTTTCCCGCCTTTCTACTATCTACGGTTCTTCATTCTGCTCTTTGTTGCGAGGGGGATTGCCAGACTGGGATCACAGCAGCGTTCATCGGGAAGTACTCGAAGCCTGTTCAATCTGTCTTCTCTCAGCTTGTGAGTCGTCTTGTGCGAAATGTCCTTGATTGTTCCCTGAGGCTTGTCGATCTTCCGCCGACAAGGCCACGGAAATATCCCAAAATTTCTCGCTTTCGGTAGAGGAACCGCTACACCTTCTGGAGCCAATCAATTCAACCTTCTATCACACTGCACATGAATTCCTAAAGCAGGCTATATTCCCTTCGTATTTTCATGGAAAGTGTCAGAACCCCACAACAGGAATCAACCCACCTGGTTGTCCAAACCCTAGCTGTCCTGTTATCTGTGGCACCCCTGGATCTTTAGTGTTTCACTATTCCACACTTCAAACCATTGTCCACGCTGCAACCAAAGCCAACTATAAACAGGTCACCGATCCTGGTTCCCTAGCCTTTTCTGAGACATTGTCCCGTATAATGCATGCTGGTGATTTGGACCGAACTTCTAGACCCCCTCTTCGTTTCGCGCACATCCTCAGGACACATGAAAAGCGTTACGAACACTCTGCTAATCGAACACTCTTTAGCATACTACAGAGATTCTCAGGTCTATTAGATGCTCGATGCAACAATCCTCAAAGAAAATCTGGATCAAGTTTATGCGATTGGAGGGATGAAATGGTACCTTACATACTGTCATTTCCATGATGGCCTCTCGACTACTTGACACCGAATATCCTATGATCGACATTTGTTTTGGCTCCCATGCTATGCATTTGTCACGAGTAACATTACTGTACATACAGACTGAACGCTATGCTATCATTTGCACTGGGTGACTTTAGGAATCTAAATTCTGAGAATATGTATTTAAAGGCGAGTCTGGAAGACAGTCCGACGATTTTGACATTTGGGAATGTCAAATGAATGTCCAGTATTTCGGCACTGGCCATTCTAAGAAAATTGAGGTCCCAAATTTTCTCAGACTGCTCACTGTTATCTGCTCTACATTTTCGTCCCAGCCACAGATTCATGCCATTTTCAAATCTTCTTGGTTATTTTACTCTCCTGATTACACTTACCTTTCTGATAACCAAAGATTTCAGGGTGCACGAGCAAGATACAGCATCTATAATATCTCTAGGGTAGTTTCGACCACCATTTTGTCCGTCACACATTGTCATGAAGCCATCAACTACCATCAGTACCCAGTGTCCTTCAGAGGCAGGTTCAGTCTCCTGTTTAGCAGCGACCGTAGGGTAAGACATGGTTCCTGAATGGTTTTGTACTGATAAGAATAACAGTCAAGATTTAAGCTGGATGAGTCTTTACAGATCTGACCATGCAGGTAACGTAAGGGGCAATCAGGATCGTGCAATCTGACTCCATGTGACACGGATTCGTTACTCTTTTGTTAACTACTTGCACGTATAACCATGTCAGCCCGCAGCAGTTCTGAAGAAGAGACACCGCTGCTTTTTTCAGAAAGGTCGGAATGGTCGGACATAACTCCAATCCCTCAGTACGAAACCAATAGTCCTATTGCGCAGATCCTCTATTCTCCTGAATGTTCGTTTATGAGATCTCATAATGTTCTTTGAGCTAATTCTTGACAGACAAAGATGCTACTGACTACTTTCGCGCCATTGTAAAATCTCAGGAGCACAGCGAACGTGTTCTGCAGCTCACAGAATACATAATTCGTCTCAATCCAGCACATTACACGGCATGGTAGGCTCCCTATTATAGTTTCTCTTCTTACCTCATCTCGTACTCCAAAACATAGGCAATACCGCTACGAAACCCTCATCGCTCTCTCATCTTCGCTTGAAACTGAACTAGTCTTAATGAACGAGCTCGTAATCAAATATCTCAAAACATATCAAGTATGGCATCACCGTAGATTGCTCATAGCAGATCTCCGTACTCCAGTACCTGAGCTCAAATTCATTGAGAAATGCCTCCGGAAAGATTCAAAGAACTATCACACATGGTCCCACCGTCAATGGTTGTTGGCTCATTTTGTCGATGACGATAACCTATGGGAAGGTGAACTAGATTTTATAGAAACCGCTATCGGTGATGACGTGAGGAACAACTCTGCATGGAATCATCGGTACTTTGTTGTTTTTGGTTGTCGTGTAATGCGAGGTGAAGAAGATCGAACGAGAGTAGCTAGGCGAGAATTGACGTACGTCTTTTCAAATCGCTATACCTATAATCTCATGCATCGAATAGTTTCACGAAACAAAATATCTCCCTCGCACCGAATAATCCATCTGCATGGAACTATCTTCGTGGTATCTTGGATCACATGAAGTTACCTTATTCTCTCCTCGCCCAATTTGTCAAGTTATACACCGTTCCTCTTGATTCTCAGTCCATTGACATAGTTGACCTTGAGAACCCTCCACCACCTCCTGATGCCAAGCTACCGTGTGTCCATGCCCTAGAGTTTCTGGCGGATATACATGAACAGACTGGTGATCAAGACGATATATTGAAAGCTGTTGAAGTGAGTGTCCAATTCAGTTTCGTCAACTGTTTGTAACCTCTCTTCCTTATAGCTTTGGAAGATGCTTGCTCACGAACACGATACTATCCGCATCAAGTCAATTCATTCTACCTTTCTGAGGTTATGTGGACTGACCTTCTTATTAGATATTGGGAAAGCCGAACTCGGGGAGCCCTGAGCTCAATAACCACAGACTCTGCCTGAATTTAAGGGGCAGCCTTTGCATCCGAAGTGATAATAACGGGGTGTGTTCTCGCGTTCAATACTTCGGCAGTGCCCAGATGCTGTACACCACGAATATAGCATAAGATTAGTAAATGGCTCCTCGCCATGCTAGACGAGGTGAATGTGAACATCGCTATTCAATATCAATATCAAGTGTCCCCTTAGTATTGCAAGGTTGCACCCCAAGGACTGATTTTTCTGAGTCAGTATTAACAAGCAAACAGAATGAGACCAAGATGATTGTTAGAAAATTTTGAATAGTGTATCATACTCTCAAGAATAATTTGATAGATTTCCCATGTGCTATTTGATTTTTTTACAAATGGTTCATGGTTTAGCACACGGGAAGATAAAAAGTGCCAATTTATGACCCTCTGTCTTTCAAATACCCTGGAGAATTTAATTTGATGTGAATTGTTTTTGATATTCTGAGAATGTGTTTTATTCCTCCTAGCACAACATGTCTGTCTTCTTGGATTACTAATCAGATCATCTTTCTCAAAATATGCGCCTTGCTCATTTACTCCCAGTAATGCATTGTCCACCTGCTACAAGTCAGAAAGACATGGAGATCAGTCTTGGAGTGGCGTGATATTATTGACTCAGAAAGCACATAGCTGTCTGCCACTAGAGTTGTAATAAATTGGCTTTTTGGCAGGAAGGATCATGACAATGAGGGATGTAAGCATGCTGATCTTGATGGACTTCATGAGGCCTCTTGCCAGTTGCAAAGAGATGAACATATAGAATCCCGTTGTGCGGCAGCTGTATCTGTATCCGATGTGCACGTAAAAAGGCAATATGACTATTTCGGCAAAGCCCTCATATCCCGCGACTGGCGAAGTAAAACAGGTCCAATGGTGTTGACTGTTGACTTGAGAGTTCAAAGATGCTCTAATGATCCAATCCACGTGCTGCCACGATTGGGCCTTTCAACTTATGATCACTACGTCGTACGGCAGTAATAATACTTAGTACCATTCTTTCACCGGCACCTTCAACCATGTCAGAATCATCACGAACACCAGAATCACCAACACCAAATAGCCACACAAACTTTGACGCAGAGCTCCTGATATCTCAACTCCGTGAAGAGCTGCGAAGAACACAAGAAGAGAAAGACTCTCTCGCTTCACAGCACCAGACTCTATTGTCCAAAGTATCCAATATACGGAATACTTTAGGCGCCAAACTCAAACAAGATGCTGTACGCAATTATAAATTTAATTCACTTACCAATTTCATTGATTTAAAATGCTCTTGAACCGTTTTTTCTGGCTACTGTGTGTCAATAAACGCTGTCGACACTAGGAAGAACTTGATCGTCAAGAACAACTCATCAGTCAACTGACCTCCGAACGAGACGACCTCTCCTCCACCCTCGCCCTCCTGCAATCTGAACTACAAACCTCCAATTCTGAGCTCGAGTCTGCTAATACTAAACATGATGCTCTTCGCTCTCGAATCCAACTCTCAGCACAAGAAAATCTCCATCATGAGCGTGAAGTCCGTGACCTCCAAAATCAATTGGAACAAACAAGACTGGATAGAGATGAATGGAAGAGGAGCTGTGAAAGGGAAACAGCTATTGTAGAGGAAGCCAGAGTTGAATGCGGGGAGGTAAGGAGGGAGTTGGAGGTAGTTAGAGGCGAGGGGGAAGGTGCTATCGAACAGTTGAAGAGGGAGAAGGAGAAAGCAAGGAACTTGCAATCTGTGTTGCAGGATTTTCAGGCTGGTGAGTGATATTGAGATATTTCATAATGGTTGTAGCTAATGAATATGGGTCATGGCTTGTAGCAAAAGACCATGAATTACAACAGGCTGTTAAAGATTACGAAACTCAACTAGGGCAGGTTACATTATCACTAGCAGAATTCAAATCCCGTGCACTCAGTGCAGAAGTATGTTTCTTCCGTGTCGTGAGACCACCCTAACTTATCTATGATTTGAAAGCTGAAACTGGAAGAGTCTGAATCTACAAACTCCCGTACTCTCCAGTTAGAGAAAGAACTCAAGGAGAAGAATCTTCTGATGGGAAAGCTACGACACGAAGCAGTCATCATGAACGAGCATTTGATTGAGGCTCTCCGCCGCCTTCGTCGCTCTTCCACGGAAACCAAGTCTTCCGTCGATGTCCGACTGGTTACAAATATTTTGTTACAGTTCTTGGCTACACCCCGGACGGATACTAAAAGATTTGAGATGTTGTCCTTGTTGGGTTCAGTTCTCAATTGGGGTGAAGAAGAAAGAGAGAAGGCGGGACTACAAAGAGCTGGATCTCATATGGCGAATCACCATAAGAGTGCAGTTTGGACAGGTGGTAGGGGAGGAGACAGCCCAGAGTTGGAGAAGACCGATGAGACTGAAGTGAGTGATCTACAATCAGTTCAAGTGTGGCTGAATACTGATGGTTTCAGTCGTTCTCCCGTCTATGGGTTGAGTTCTTGTTGAAAGAGGCGAACGGTATAGATCAGCCATCTCCAACACCATCTACTACAACGTCATCGCTGCCTGGAAGCCCAATACTGAGTCCCTCGACTGCCAGACCACCACAGACACGACGTTTGACGTCAATAGGATCAGCTGCATCAGCTACGCTGAACAGTACACCGGATTTGATAGATGGAAAGGGCAAAGGGCGAGTGAGGGATTAGTTTGTAGGTATTGGCGCTGTGGGCTTGAGCTGCCTTGTTTATGCCAATTCACAGAAGATGGTTTGATAAATTATAGATAGATGCGGAAGGAGATAGTCGAGATGCGGAAGGAAGCGGAGCAATGAATAAGAGGCTTAATCATAATCCATGCCTGTGGAGAAAATGAGGACCTGAAGCACTCGAGAAGAAATTACTTGCCTCCTCCACCCTCATCGCCTCCCCCACCGTCACCGAGGTTATCAAAATCATCATTTTCGCCATTATCAAAATAGTTTTCTGCATAGTCATTATCATATTCTTCATCGACGTCATAATCTTCAACCTGCTCATCTGAAAGTTGAGAGCCACGGTCATTGTCAGATTTGTCCTTTATGCGTCGTGAGTATCAACAGGAGAGGCAGAGGCCAACATACCAGGTCATTGTCCTCGTCATTAAATTTGTCCAGATTTATTGTGTGCTTGGACAATGCCGATCTGGCTTCGGCTGTTGGGGAATGAGCAGTCAATCAAAAACGACAATGGAGATGATCACATTTTCGTTTTTTGGGTGGATTGAAAAAATCATCAAACACCTCGGTTGGAAAGAAATCAGGATTCAGATCACGCCTTTTGAGGGTGGCTTGAGCTCCTCGAGAGGGACGATACTTGTCGGAATAGCGAGGAAGCTCGTTGTTCCGCGTGCGTTCAACGACATAATATGGCGAATCACGCAAGCGGTGAGAGAAGCCGAGTTGAAGCCGAACAATGCTCTGCTCATCCTTTCCTAAATCTGTAGGTACAGGTAAATGCCTGGGCTACCTTTTGGTCAACGACATGCATAATATGAATCGGATACGCACTGGATAAAATTGAGTTGGATCCCGCGAAAGGTTTTGAATATCCGCAAAAGACAGACCCATAGGCGGCAGGGCTGTGGCTCCGCCAAAACCGCCTCTTCCGCCTGCACGACCACCTCTACCTGTTCCGCGTCCGTGCGACATCGTAGATGATGAGCAGATGTAAACTGAGCCAAACACAAAGACACGCTTTTCAAACTCCGCCAGCTCCTATTTTGAGCGCACAGCAGCCATCTCTTTCTTCCCTTCCACCACCACCTCCCTTTCTTAACGTGTTCCACGCCTCTGTATTTCTTCTTAAAACTTCACATTTTAGTTTGACAATGGACAAATCGCTTGAAGAGGTTGGTTGGTTTTCACTGTCGCTGCAGCTTGCTCAATTTCGACTAGATCATCACCTCCAACAGGTCCAACAAACGCCGTGTCAACCCTCGTCGTAATACTGCGCGAACCCAGTTGCTTGGAAACGGCCCTGCGACCCGTGCTCGTGCCGCTGCTGCTGCTGCTGCCGCCACCCCAGTAAAAGTTGCTTTCGCCCAGACCGTACCTACAAGCGCCGACAAGATCATTGTTTCTAATTTGCCTGCTGACGTGAGCGAAGGTCAAATCAAGGTTGGATTATTTAACTTTGAGTTTGTCGTGAGGCTGATATGTCATAATACTAGGAATTGTTCACTTCAACCGTTGGCCCTACAAAGGAAGTCAACCTCAGTCATGATGCATCTGGCCGCTCCAAGGGTATCGCTGCAGTTACCTTTTCGAAGAAGGGTGATGCCAATAAAGCGTACTCGCAATACCACAATCGATTGATCGATGGAAGTTAGTGTCCCCTCCCACTTACCCCTTCTTGATCGCCCTTTTTCGGCACCCTCTACTTTCCCCTTATCCTCTACGTATCCCACTTAGCGCGTGAACCGTCGTGGCTCCCTGTCTCTGTTCATTCGTGTGAAGACGTGGCCAAATATGTTGCTGTGCAAGACTCACCACCCCTAGTCTATGGATTCTTTGCTGGATTTCTCGATGTCCCTGTGGAGATGTTCTGTGTTGGTGTCCTTGCCTCATAGCTGGGTTTTATCACCCATTACGATTCAAGGCGGTCTCAAATTGGTCCCTTGTTTCGGGAGGGGTAATTTGGGATGGTTGCTTGATTGGTCGAACAGGCAGGCGTGATGACATGAGCATGTATGCGTCGACCTTTCGTCACTGCTTGCTGACGCACTTGTGTGTTGCTTGTTCGTTCATCGTTGTCTGTACAATCACATCGCATGCGACGTGGCGTTTAGCACATCACAGCCGTTGCAACTGCAGCAGTAGCACCTCCCCCTCCCGGCTGTCAACTGTACATTGGATCTGTTTCCCGCAGTTGACATGACTTGAGGTTTCTCGAGTCTTAGCTGCCTGGATAGTTCGCCGATCATCACAGTAGGCGTTTTTGTATCTGACTCCGTATTTGCGGTTTTTCCCACTCGAATATGGTCATGACTGGGCTCCGTCGACATTTCGGGGTGGTGGTATTCATTCAACATTGCGCATAAGTCGATCAGGCAAGGCTCAAAGTGATCACGGGTATTCAAGTGGTCGTATTCTCAAGGAATTCATATGATGCAGCACGTTTGGAAAGGGAGTATTCCACGAACAGAGACAAAGCCACGAATTTTGATTTTGGTAATGGCCCTTGATGTGTTTCACTTCTACGCCCTCTTTCACTCGCCTTTTGTATTCCTCGTTCGCGTCCCTTATGTCAACCTGAAAGCTGATCGCTTGTGCTCTCTTCTCTTCCGCTACGTTTATCTGAACAGAGCGACCGATGAAGATTGAAATTGTCGTCGATCCTTCGCGCCCCCCTCCCTTATCTGCAAGAGTTACACCTGCGCCTGCAATGAATGGTGCTCAAACGAAGTACGATTGGTTTATTGCCTACCCTCAATCTCGATGGGGCTGATTGCGTTGTGTGATAGGATGACTGTTACTGCTGGACGACCTAATAATCCAAGACGCCGACGAGCTAGGAAGGGTGACAGGCCGCCAAAGTCAGCTGCCGATTTGGATGCTGAGATGGAGGTTCATCCCTTTCTTTTGTTTGAATGCATGATCTAGTGTTGACATCAGGCTTGTAGGATTATACTACCTCGAATGCTCCTGCTGCTGTCACCACGGCACCCGCTTAATCCCACGTTATGTGGGCAATCAAGGACTGAATGGTAAAAGTGTTGGATTTTTATCTCGTTTTTTGCCACCCCTATGTCTTTTCCCCTCCTGTCCGTATTTCGTCTCGTATATTGATATCGATTTTCGTGATTGTCATACCTCTCTTCCACCCGGCCGCCTTGTATCCCCTGGCGTCCCTGATCTTTCACTTGAGTCATGGTTGTCTAGATATTCTAAATTAATTCATGGTTGTCATTTTCTTTTCCTGGAACCCTATCAAGGGCAGTATAAAGCAAAAAAAAAAATGGTGAGGGGCTGTTGTGGAGCATCCCCCCAGAGTATCATCCAAAGTTATCTGATTAATAAGTAGGTGAATATGTATGGTACCATTAGGATTCTATCTCTGCATTCTACAAGTCCAAGTATTGTTGTAGCTTAATCCACTATCACCTGGACAAACCGACCAGCCTGTTCTCTCCGGTCCTAGGTACCGGTCTTGCGGGTAAGCATGTAACCACGCATGCAACCACAGCCCAAAAATTATAGCAGTCTGCCTTTGCCAAAGCACACAAGTGTACAGTCTCGGTACGACAGCTTCTCTGTTTGCGGATCGTACCAGTATGCTGAAACAACACATCGTCATGGTGCGTAACTCGTCATTTGAGGAAGTACGAAATTGTGCAGTAAGAGCACTCTATCTAGCCCCACAGCAGCTCGTGAAGAAGCAGAAAGGTTGCAAGTCATCTGTACAGTCCCTGAATCTTTCGCTATGGTGTCTTTGAGGAAATGGGCATTTCACCGTCGGTTCTATAGAATCACATCGTCTGAATTTCATTTCTTTGTGTGCTATTCGACCAGGAATCTTATGACTTTTGGAGCGCTGATTAGATGACCACATGACAGACACTGATTTGTCATTTTGAGAGGCAACTAGGCAGAATTATTCATGGTCTCTCGTTTGGAAGATAAAATTTGCGTACAGAAAATGTGGCGCACCAAATCTGACAGAAATTTTTCATTCAACCAGCGATAAATCCATAGTTTCAGTTGAAAGGCCTGAACTATGACGTGTATCGATGTCGATGACTGTATCATCTGTTTTCGAACACCTGGAATTGTGTCCGCGCCATCTTTCAATCTTGGTGTGTACAAGGTGTTCAATATCTTGAACCGATTTTGTGGCCGACAATGTGACTCCAAACTTGTTGAACCAAGGCCGTCTCCCACTAGAAATAGATGATAACCGAATGATTATGTGGGACAAGGAGAGACAGATGTCGACAACTCTCACAATTGGAATCGGATGAAATGTCGGATATGAGTCTGTACGCCCTTGAGGGAAACGATCTCAGGATATTCATTGCAAAGAGCGAGGTATTCCATAGATATTTTGACTGAATCCGGTACAACCTCCGTGAAAATGCTGAGAAAATTTATCAGATAATCGAAGTTTGACTGCAGTAGTCAGGTATATTTACTAAGGATTTCCGAGTAGCGTCTCGCCGACCATCAGCCCGTCAGCGCCAGTCAAGGTCAGGTTGTGCCATAGATCGGCATGATTGCGAACATTGCCGTTGCTGATAACTGGAATAGATAGTCCCTCTTTTAACTGTTTGACTACACTCAAATCTGCGGCTCCTTGTCGCCGCCTCCGAGCAGATACTGTCCGTGCGTGGAGTGTTACCCACGAAGCTCCACAGCCCTCCAGTCTTTGTGAAAGTTCCACCGTCTTCACATTGGGCTGACACAAGCGCAATTTCACCGAGACAGGTACCATGAACGACCTTGACATAGAAGATACTGCACAGGTATGTCAGACCTTGATTTCCCAGAACCCTTACAGCTTCTCATACCTATCTTCTCAACTAGAGGCCAATCATTCTGGCCTAGCAAGTAAGCCCCAGAATGCCCATCCCGAGCGTGCTCTTGTGGACACCCGAGATTCAAATCTGATTGCCCATTGGTTATAATTGAGTCGCTAAATGTATTCAATGGTTCAACAACCACGTATTACCTATCCCTTGACAGTGATTTTGCAGCATTCTACCTGCTTTAACAATAGATTCAGCATTATTTCCACACAACTGAACAACGACAGGTTGCTCTAGTGCGAGATCAGTTGAAGTCTTGAGGTCTTTGAGATGGTATTCGAGGTATTCTTGCTCATTAAGCAACTTATCTGGCATCAACATCTGAGTGTAGGCGAGGGTTGCACCATGCCTGCGACATAGAACACGAAAAGGAAGGTCTGATTGACCAACCATCGGCGCTGTGATGTATCTCAGGCTGTTTTTGTCCATGGAGTGGCGACGATGGTTAAGGCGGGAGATCTCCCACGGAGTTCTTCTGGGAATTTCTCACGCCACGAACACGAGCCGAAGATCACATAATACTCCAACGCGGTGTGCTTCCGCTGAAAGTATTTTGTTCTCAGGGTCCCACACTGACCATCCATCAATCAGTCAAACATACGTTGCCACGAAAATATTACTTTTTCTCATAAGACATTCGGAGAATATATCACATGAGTTGTGCCAATACTATTCGAGCATTACAGCAAAAAACTTAGCAGGATGCTTTCATATCTCTCGATAAATCAGGGAAGTCATGCGGAAAATCCTGCTGAGTATCTGTCACCCCAAAAGAAACCTCAAGTAATTTGTGGTTCATGGCGCATGCAGGCTCAAGCCTTCTATTCTTCAGAATTACAAGCGAGGGATCCACTTGTTCTCTGCTTCCAGTGTTTCTCCCACTAACAAAGAACAAGTATGTGCTGACTTTCCCAGGTTCCAATATCATGGACCAGGACGATACCTTCTCTGCACATATGTACGCAGGTAGCTACCTACAGTTCTAATGAAAAAAGAACACTCTGAAATTGGGTGAACATGTATATATACTTAGGGTAATTTTTGGCACAAACCATGATTGACCTCTGGTGACAGGTTACATACGTCTTCTCCCCTTCAAAGGAAAACATCGAGCCGGAGGGAATCAACATGAAACCACATCGATAGACACAAGTAAATGCAATTATGAGATCAAAACTCGAAGCCACACAGCGTGCATCAAATTAGACGTTGGCTCGTAATTTGCAATCATGCCTGGAAAGTCCTAATTGGTATGCCAGTCCTTATACCCGTCATAAATAGATCTCTATGCCAATCTCACGTCCGAGAAGAAGGGAAGGAGATGTATACTGTATACTATTCAGTCCGCCGCCGCCGTTCCGTATATGTCCATGAAGTTCAGCCTCACTAATCCCGAAAGGAAAGGCTATTGTTATGCATGCACCCCTTAGATCTCGTTCATCCTTGATGTCATTATGATGTATTCTGATGACATGAATAATCAGCACAAGCAGTTCTTCGAAGACTGACGTGTGACAGTTTTGTGCTTGGCGATCAGAAACCCAGGAGTGCACCACACTAACATCTTTTATCGCAGGCATCCAGCAAAGGTAATTTTCCATTGGGACCATTACAGTGCATAGAAGCAAAAGTCACATGTAGACACAATATCAAACCTATCCTTGTCACTCAGCTCCGGGATCCAAATTAAATTTTTGGTCCTATTAACTGTTATCCTCACGGGGACAGAGAGTTTGACGGCTCCGGATGTACAGTTGGATTTTTAGCTTTGACTTTCGATTCCTGTGTCCAGATATGCGCGTACGAGGCAATAAGCGAATCAGAATTCCTCAGGCACTAGCCATCGAAATCAATTGATATATGCATAGCTCTGTCGGACTACTATTAAACCTCTTGTTCATGGGCATGGGATCCAAGTATTCCGTGAGTATATATCGAGTATCTGATTCCATCCAGTTATATGGAGAAGGAATTCATTTATGCCAAGGCCGGATAAGCATGAGATCATGGCATATTTGACCCCGCGGCAGAAACTACATGAGCAGATGACACGGACACAAGGCAGACAATCACTTACGTATTATCCTCCAGATGAACAGGTTGACCAAGACGGCGCCTGCAATGGTACAATTCGTTTATGTATAAGTATTCGAATGTGCATGTGCATAAAGACAGAACGCTACATTCTAGTTCTATTTCCGAGCCTGATCTTAGATTTCCATTTTTGGTTTGATCTTTAATTCACCGGCTGCACGCTGTATGAAAGACGATCCTCAGAATGTCGGGCTTGCGCACCATTGAAAATCACACATTGATATTT
>Ga0153942_1000062_pt1 | contig 34664 bp, 41 predicted proteins | sample TSNJ026MetaG_FD_104731 | JGI IMG/M metagenome (GOLD analysis project Ga0153942, IMG submission 104731) | Attine ant fungus gardens microbial communities from New Jersey, USA - TSNJ026 MetaG | ecosystem: Host-associated > Fungi > Mycelium > Unclassified | place: USA: New Jersey, Brendan T. Byrne... | reverse complement strand
CGTTAAACTCAATGTTTCGATCGCTGCTGCTAGTACTAAGGAGAGAGATGTACCCACGAAAGAGAAAGCAGCAGTGTTCAGTCATGAAGAGGACGACGAGGATGCTGTCAAAAAGCGCAAAGCACCTCTTGTTAAACTCGATTTCAGTGTCGCGGAAAGCACCGAGCAAGCGAAGGAGCGGCTTGAAAAGATCAAGTTATCAGTACCGCACGATAAAGAAGTTCTGTTCAAGGCCAAAGTCCGATGGGATGGATTGTCTGACGTGAGATTCCTATTGGTTGCTAACAAAAGATACTAATTGATTCCTCAAGTCCATAATTGACCGGAAATTAGAACCGCTTGTTAAGCGCCTTATGGTTAAATACCTCGGTGAGATGGAAGAAGATGATCTGATTATGTTTGTCCTTGAGCACTTGAAAGACCATAAAGGACCACAGAAACTTGTAGAAGGCCTGGAACCAGTATGTCTTTCAAGGCGATTCATCGGATTGGTTCAAATACTTACTCTCATATTTACAGGTTTTGGAAGAAGAAGCAATCGAGTTCAGTATCAGCTTATGGCGTCAAATAATTTTCGAGAGCATGGCATATGGAGAGGGTATCTTGACGGAAAGAATGCTTGTGGATTAAAAGGGTTAGGAGCACTATTATTAGTGACGCCACCCTACTGTGGGCGTAGGTGCGTTGTGTAGTTTGAGTATTGAGCACCTTCCTACTGAGGTAGATTTGGGATGCCATGTGTGCGGGGTATGGTCAAGAGAGCAGCAGTTTTCGAGGATTCTCTGTTGTTCAGAGAGTAATTCGATGTCGTATAGTGAGTTCACCACTCTTTGTTCAATCCATGGGTCATTACAGTTCTCGTCTGTACAATGGCATGATATACGACCTTATTGCAGATGGAATGCATCTAAGCCTCGGGAGATCAATTTTACCCAAATTGTATGTCAGTTTCTTCTGGACTGGTGAAGTTTCCGAACCACTGTTTCAGTTCTGTAACTTGTGGTGGACTTCTACTCGGTAGTTAATCTTTGGGTCGGAGTAGAGAAGTTCTCACAAGATAGCAACGGTAAGCTTGATATCCATTTTCAATGTTCAACCACCACCACAGTCTATGTCTTATGGAGTCTGTTGGGCTGCTAACGTTACTGACCAGGAACATAGATGTTCAAGACAAGCAAGGTCTCAGCTCTTGAATTTTTGATAAAATTAGTTCTTAAAAGGCATTTATTGGTGAAAGGTATTTTTCTTATTGTAAAGTAATATTGAGTGAACTAGTACTTCTATAGCTCAGACAGGAATTAAGGAGATAGGTTGCCTGGACATTAAAGGAATACAATGACTAAGGATAATATCAGACACAACACATACGTTAAGGCCTAGGCTGTTTCGTCGACTTGTTGTCTCCTCTTACCCATACTCTACCACTTTTATTCAGTGGACACCCGTCTTCCCATCGTCTAGTTTTCACATATTATTTTGATTGGACCTAAAATTCGGACTTGAATAGGGATAGACCATTTTGCATTTTACCTTTACCTCTTCCTTGAACACTTTATGAGCCTTATGGCTTGGGACTCATTAACACTGTTCTTCCTCTGAGTAGGAGTTAAGAGGAGTCGCAGATGTCTAACTTCTCCAATGGCCTCTCCTCAAAACACAGGGGTTGGGTTAATCTCTACTCTAGTTTGAACAACTCATGTGCTTGCTTATAATCAATAATGACTCTTCTTGTTTTATGGATGTACGACCTGAACAGATTGTTTAGAATGGCTATCATCATACTCAAAGTATTGATTTGAGGAGGCCACTTTTCAAGTGGGTTACCACACTGTCAATGATGCTACATGTGATGAACATTTTCTAATGTGGCAATATATCTCGAATACTGTTCCAATACATATGTAGTATATTGATGCTGTGTGATTGGTGCTCGGTGATCATGGTTAGATAATCATCCACTTGAATTATTGTGCTAGACACTTTACCTTATCCATCATCATCAAATATACAGCCTGCACAAAAACCCCAGTCATTAAACTCTCTCTGTCATCATGCCTCCCAAGAAACAGACTCCGTCTTCCTCTAGTGGTAAAATCAAAGAAGACAAGGTCAGGACTTGAAATAAAAAGACGACGACCTATGTTTGATTCGCTTTAGACATTTGGAATGAAGAATGTCAGTGGGTTTTTATTATCATGATTTGATGTGTGTTTTGTAGCGTTCAGAAACAAAACGGACGACTAAAACTTGAATTCCCGTTTGGTTTAAAAGAAAAATAAATCTTCCAAAGTCCAAAAACAAGTCGCTCAAATCCAAGCTCAACAAGCCGTAGCTGGTAAATCAAGAGCAACACTTGAAAAAGAAAAAGAAAAGGATCTTCGAACAAAACAAAAACTAGAAGAGGAAAAACGTCAAAAGGAGGAGGCTGCCCTGTTCAAACCTGTACAACAAGTTCAAAAAATTCCATTTGGTGTTGATCCTAAAACGGTGTTGTGTGTATTTTTCAAAGCTGGGAGTTGTGAGAAGGGAGGGAAGTGTAAGTTCAGTCACGATTTGAATGTGGGAAGGAAAGTAGAGAAGAAGAATCTGTATGAGGATGGGAGAGAGGAGAAGATGAAAGGTTCGTTTTTACCTGACTTGTTCCGACAAGTGGAAATATTTTTTTAAATAGATACGATGGATCAGTGGGATGAAGAGAAGCTTCGTAATGTCGTACTCTCAAAGCATGGAAATCCACGGACGACAACAGATGTACGTCTATGGAACTTCTATTATTCTGTTCTTAATCTCACTTCGTCATATAGATTGTTTGCAAATTCTTTATTGAAGCTATCGAGACGCAAAAGTTTGGATGGTTCTGGGAATGTCCAAACGGCAATGCTTGTCAATACAGACACGCACTTCCGCCAGGATTCATATTCAAATCTCAAAAGAAGGCAATCGATGAAGCAGCCAAGGCTAACACTATCTCAATAGAAGAATTTTTGGAGGTCGAGCGGCACAAGCTTGGTAGTAACTTGACACCTGTTACACCGGAAACGTTCGCAATATGGAAAAAGACGAGGATGGACAAGAAACAGGCTGAACAGGAAGTACTTAACAAGGCAAAGGAGGTTCAAAATGCGGCGGGTAAGAATTCAGGTATGAGTGGAAGGGACCTGGTAAGTGCATTGAATGTTCTTTTTGGACGTGATGTTGATTAATTGTGGTAGTTCCAATACAATCCTGAGTGGTTTGAAGATGAGGAGGAAGAGGGTGACGCGACAGATGATTGGGATCTCACTCAATATCGGAAGCAAAAGCAAGAAGAAGACCTGGCAGCAGAAGAACTGCGCATCGCAAACCTCTATCTCCAGGGTGGTTCACCACAGGGAAATGCAGAAGGTAGCGGAGGAGGACATGGATATTAAATGTTGACGTTGTCCTCCTATTTGCATTCTTGAGTTTGTATATCGGATGTGTCCCTAAAATACAATGCAGCAGGAACACACACATCATCGTTGTCTGATTATCCTCATCACTACCGTAATCAGCCAGATCGGGTCCACCAGCAAAAATGGTTCAGTCGAAGTGGTGGTGCTTTAGCCAGAGGATGGTTAGTCGAAGTCCTGTTTTTCTTGCGGATTTCTGGGAAATACCTTCTTGCATCGCCACTGAGACCTCGTGGCTGCGTCAGAATTACACTTATTGGGGGTGATATCTCCTTGTCTTTTCAACTAGTGTCAACCTCAAGTCGCCACTGCTTATTTCCGTTTGAATTCTCCGTGAACTCACCCTCGCATTTACCAAATCACCTTCCTCCAAAGGACAGACTGCGTACATGGCCTTCACAACACGAGGATCCATGTGAGTTCAAATAGCTTCCCAATTTCCGCTGCTCTGCTACATTTTGTGACCCAAAACGTCGTTGTCAGACGAGCGGCAAGCCACGGCTTTTTTTTTTTTCCAGATCTAGCATCAAGTTCTGAGACATAGGCCATGAAAGCGACATTCCAGTATTGTATGTAATACATGAACTAGGTCCATGTGAGATGACAGGTTTTATGAGGACAAGGCTTGCTCTGTTCTGTCACCCCATTGTCTGATCTTCCTCTAAACGACCGGCATATAGGGTTCGGTTTTGTCCATTAAGCTGTCAACACCACCCATTTAATCACGATAGTCGGCATATTTTTGGTGTGCAAAGCAATCTTTGATAGTGTCCGGAAGACATATTCATTTGTCGATTGTAAGACTGAATTCTCCAGTTCATCGAACTACAGTATCGGCCCATTTATTACGATGACACGTTGCTGGACAGGTCTGATGGTTGAGTAGTAGTGACTGAAGGGGGAGTGAAGGAAGTTGAAAACCTCACATCGAAGTTGGTCCAGCCCAGCTATGTGTAGGAGTATTGATCTACATTAATCAAAAGCATATTTCCACTGCATGAAAATTATGATTGATTTTGAGGTGTTGTGTGATGGGAAGTTCATAAAATATCAGTTGGCGAAATAGCTGAGCTGTTGGAGCATGAGACCTGAATGCAGAAAGTCACACGACAGCAGGTTGGACGTTCGAATCTCATCTTGACCACTAAATAATTCCACACAAAATGTGTGAAGAAATAAATAAAATCAAATAAAATCAAATCAGCGGCTCTGGAAATAAATTCCACAGCTCTGAATTGTTTTAACTCACTCGCATTGCTTGCCAAGGGCGACTTATTTTCAGATGCCTTAATTTTGGCTGTCGTACCTCGCGACGACTCCGCTAATCATGCTGCTTTTGGTCTTGTCAGTCTCTCACAAGAGCAAGATCAGCGCTGATGGAGCGTGGGCTTGAACTGGACCTGGATCTAGACCCTTGCAACCTGATTTATAACGGCACTGATACCGTCAAAATACCTGGCAGTGGCTTTAAATAAATGAGAGACCATGACTGATAGTTTGAGATGAAAAAAACTGAATCAACCCCGAGTTGATACCTTAAGTCAAAGCGTCTCAACTGGTGGTGAAGGTACGCTTTTGATTGAGATCAGTATTCGCCGGGCTAGGATGTTACACCATACGTGAATGATGATGCATAATTATAATAATTATAAGTTTATAAGTTAGACTGGTTTTGGTACCGAAAGGTTGGGTTTCTCCCCCCTCACTCCCCTGGATAATTGCAGATATCTACGCATCAAGCAATGTGTTGTTAGTGTTGTTAGAGTGAAGCCTGAGTCAAGTTTGATCTGACAATCAGTTTATTTTACTGGTGGACAGCGGTCAGGACAAGATATGATAGTTGCAATTGAGCAGCGCAATTGAATAGTTATATTCGTGATCTCCACCTGCCCATTTGTTATACCAAACAGTTACAGCTGTTATGGACGGGGGACTTACGGCACTCCTTGCCGGTCTCTTGACTTCGTCCCCTTAAATGTACACACCTGGGCTTCTTAAATTTATGACTCCTACATTTCTTGAAATATTACTAGTGTTGCAAAAACTGTATAATGAGCTGTGAACCATTTTTGCTCAGGCAAGGAGAATAGTATTCACCGAAGTGGCAGTACATAATTCCCTTGCCATTGAGATTGTCTAGTCCTCTCGAATATCTTGGAGAAGTTATAGAGTTTCCCGATATGAACTTTCATGAAAATGAGCCGGACTGCATCGAAGCAACATTGAATGTTGTCATAACAATTTACCTCCACAATGGGTCTTGAATAGCAACATATCTACAAGGCACATAATTCTTTCAGGTCCCAATGCACTTGCTGGTTCATAAATTCCCAGTCTAAGTCTTGCATGGATCTTCCTCTCTGTCCTGACCTCGGCTACCAAGCGCAACGTAGCCTCATTATGTCGGCACAGTTACCGGACAACCACACTGACGAGTCAAAAACGCAAATTTGAATCAAGATGAATTCGGACTGAAGTAATTATAAGAGTCCAAGGAAAAAAGTGTTGGACAACCGAACGAGCCAACAAGTTTCGAGTTTGACCAATCAGGTCCAATCAGGTCGGTCATTTAGGCTTCAACATTGCTATTCCGAAATGTATGATAAGGCGAGGGTGTGATTGATCGTACGACCAGGACTCCTGCCTGTTCCAGATTTACATTCGGGTGGGGGACATCTTGCCAATAATCACGTCTATCCAGTAATCAGACCTTACCACTGGTTAAATTGGCACAGTTTGACCTTCTAAGGAATACGACTGTTAATGACGTATGGTCAGCCAAAACTAAAAAGAGCCTAATCGTTGCAATAGCTTAGATGTTAGGAACTCTTTAGGTAGATTGCTGGCCATCTAGACCGAAATGATCAGTTGGGTGGCTGAAGGATATCATATACATACTTTTTTTACAATGTCCTCGCCTCCAACGTCCCAGCCGCTTTCAGCCGCTTTCAATACACAATCATTGACTATGCGAGTAACAAGCAAGCTAACTCCATGGTGATTTCCCATGGATTTTCGCCACCGTAACAGATTGGCGAGTAGCTTCACACGTCTTGCTAAAAATCGACGACGAGCTGGGATAGTCTCTGGATTGAAAGAAGGTCCTGTCGCGATAGAAAAGTATTTGTTCAGATGTTGCTCTGCATCGGTGACAGCCTTTTCAAACATTCCCATGGTAGATTTTCGAATATTCTGCCCTGGTGATTAGTGACACCAGAGGACATTTATGTAGCAACTAGATAGGCACCTGAAGCTTAGTATTTTCACCATCAACACTCGCTTCTACTTCTTGAAACAAGTCAATGGCTCTGCGGATATGATGTTTCGAGTAAACGTCGAGGGCGCCACTTTCCAGAAGTTTGCAGATCCTTGGTATGACGGCTGTAGAAATCATCGAGGCTACTAGATTACCATCTGGAGGTGCCTCATCACTGCCCGACCTCGAGTACTCATAAAGACCTTGATACCATTTGAAACTATCAAGACTCCGGGAATCCTAATGCCAAATGTGAGCCGACATCGTCATGTATTGTTCGACTGACCTGAATGCAATCCCATCCGAGCATCTCTAGCCGCGCCCAAAATTCCCAAACGCCAACAACACCCAGGCTGCCCCATGCATTCACATAACTATCAGTATATCTCTCTCGCCAAATATTCCATCTGCCTTTTCCTGGATCATGAAATTCTTCTGCTCTAACATCGGCTAACACTTCTTGCCTTTGAGAGTTAAGGAACCCCATAGCTTCGCTGTATGCTTGTCCATCTGATGGGGGTAGCGATGAATCTGTTGAGTATCCATCTTCACTCTCCTCGATTTGACGCTTTGCCTGACGAATCCGTCTCCGTTGGATGCGAGCCAAACGTCGTTCACGTCGCAGAGCCACATCGTTTGGCTTGATCGTAGTCCGACCAAGTTCATCAACTTCTTCCGGTTCGGTGTTTGTCAATTCAGGTAGCACACCGAGGAATGCTGATAGATCATCATCATCATCCGCTTGTCTTCGTTGCGTGATGATATCGTGTCGCTCTTTAAGGAGGAAAAACTGTTCTTCCTCAAGCTTCTCTAGTTTTGGGAACTAGGCAACATGTTAGTACAAGGTGTAAGGACAAAGGTTCGAAATTGACCTTTTCATCCAGAAAATTAGCAACACCTTCTACCCATTGCTTGAAGTCGTCAAACCAGGCACGCTTCTCCTCAGCAATTCCGATCATATTCCTCATCTCTCTCTCTCGCTTATCAACCGAGTCTCTCTCCAGAACAATAGAATTGAGGGCGACGGTATTATTTGCGTGTGACATTGTAATTTTTGTCATTTTATCAGAAAGGTGAGTCAGGGCCGGAGCAAGGACTGGAAGAGATGTCAAAGGAGGGACTATATAACGATTAGTGCAGCCATTGGAGTGTTTAAGTTGGGACTGACTCAGTGCAGGCTTGTAGAATTTTTGAAATTTGGCAGATGCTGACTCTGGTTCTCGGTGACCGCCTCTTCGAAGCTGCTCTTGTTCCCATTCCATTGTCTCTTCGTCTTCTTCTTCACTAAAGTAAAATTGTTGAGCTGAGCTTGAGTGTCATGGCACAGTAACATACGCATCAGCAATTAATTCTTTCATTGTTTCACGGCGGTCAACAGCTGCCTTCTTTGTTGCTTTCTTTCCGAGAGCGATGCGCTCCCGAGCACTCGTGTATTCTGCGAATTCTGGTGTGCGGTAGGCGGGTGAACACAAAAATAACCACTGCACATCCAAAGCAAGGACACAGACCATCATCACCTTCACCTAGCTCATCCTCTTCCCGGACTAGGCGGGATTCAGGATGCGGCCCTTGGTCGATATCCTCCAATCGGGTGACACTGAGAGAAACGAAATCTTCCGATAATAGGTCAGTTTTGCGAATTCGCTCTCGTCGCTCTTTTGCTGTTTTGATAGACGACTCGGAATGAATTACAGTCGTGGTGTCTTCTATGAGTCCAATCAGAAGAGCTCAATATCTTGTAAAAATCCGAATCCAAACCCATCTCAACATCTATTTCCATGTAAGGGCTATGTTCGTCATTTCTGGGAATCATATTTTTTGTACTTGGTCGAGTAGAGGGTGTGCTGGCTTTCAATTCGTCGAGATATGCCTGGTCATACTTTGGTCCACTGTTGGGGCTGGCAGTCGCTTCATCCAAATCCAAGCGTATAGACCTAGAGTAGTAGCGGCAGAACCGATGAATACGACGGGCTAGATGCTCTCAACTATCACATACGATGGATGCTTTCCAAGAGCAATTTTACGGCTCAGACTTGATTTTTTGATTTTGAAGACCTCCGCATTGTCTTCCTTTCATTGAAGTAAGAAGCAACATCTTATAGCAAACGATGAACACTTACTTCTTCGTCACCACCAAAACTCAGCTTAGACTTAGCCTTGTTCTTCTTTGCCTTGTTCTTCAGTTTCACAGCTAAGGTGCTGGGAGATTGTTCCACATCGGCAGAGTCAAAATGTTGAAGCTCTTCGCAGCCAGGTTTATTATCATCTAGTGAGATGTCGCGTTGCCTGTGTGCAGGCTTCGTTTTTGTCCTCTTGAAGATGAGCGGAGAAGGTGAAGTCATACCTCATCAAGAAACACGTGACTCTTACATGACCTTCCGATCAACATCTTCCCACACACAACCTCATTAATGTCTGAAGCATTGCGATCCCGACCGAAACCGCGTCCACGCCCTGTGACTGTTCAATCTTATAGCTCATGTGATCCTTCTTCATCGACCACTGGGCCTCTCACATTCGATGGGATTGCCATTGACAATAGTGATAATCAGTTCGTCGTAAATCGTGGTCGAACGAAGGAAACTTGGAGAAAACTTGACGAGATGAATAAGAGTATAGATTTATCACTCCTTCATCATACCACAGCCATTCTCAACATGCTTTAACCAAGTTACATTAACGCCTGTAATGGAGTCCGACAGTGATCTTAGCAGAACTTCAACCCCTTTGCGAAAGCGCGCCAAGACCAGTGTAACCCCTCAATGGCGGAAAACTGGGAAAGAACTTAGGTGTGTCTCGATGCTCAGGGGTTAAACGTGCAACTATACAGTTCTCTAGGTTGCTCTTGACCTCATCATCTTCTGAATCCGATGACGACATAGAAATAATACCAACACCAGCACCCAGAAAGAGCGGAGACCCGCTCAGTCCTAGTGAACGCAATCACTACAAAAGGAAAAATGGACGTGCAAAGTCTCGCTCTCTCACGCCTCCGCCAGATATACCTCCAGCTGTCATTGCGAATGCACGCAATATTGTGAGGCACGTGCTCATCACTAGGCCAGATACCTTTGATTGCTATACTATCCTAGGCAAACTTTCGATGAGCAACACGCGCTATTGGACCCCACTTATGATGATGAGTTCGATGATTCTACCAATACAATCGTTCTTGATCCTGAGCTCGAGCGAATTGCCGAAATCGTGAATTCTCAGCCATCGATCCCAAACCTGTCTGAAGAACGTGTGGTTTTTTCTGTCAAATGGCAGAAACACCCTTTGAATGCGGCAGATCGGGAACCTACATGGTCCTATCGGATGCCTGTGGTATATAATCTTTTCTAGACATTGACTTATGAATGATTGACCATTTCAAGGATGAGTCATTCCGGTCGTTATTTGAAATGGTTGCTGAGGATGCTCAAGTTCTTACCAGTGGAGTAGTGTTGAGCTATAACAATAAACGCATCTTTCCCTCAACACGACCCGACTCTCTTGGGCTATGTGGTGAAGTGCAGCTTAGTGCGCTGTCCCTATTAATCCTTTTTGAGAGTTGATATTGATCAACATTGGAGCAGCTGCATGCCATCAAAAGACATATGATTACACTCATCATCAAAGACATATGTTTCCAACATCAAGTCTCACAGATGAAAAACATTCCTGCAACTTGAACGTAGAAGAGGATATTATCGTCACTTTATCTGAAAATAACGCCGAGGATGGCGACAATGTCATTATATCGAGTGCCAATGTAACTCACTCCAGCAAAATGAGCTCGGATCTACTATTTGGGTTGCCTCAAAGAGAGTCAGATGCCGAGTCACAATCAGATGATGGAAGATTCAAGCTTATTCTCCGCTCCGAAAAGGTTGCCAAGGACATCGCGCTCATTGTGCGACCGACGACTAAATGCGGTTCCATTGTCAAAACCTACATCAAAAAAGTAGGTCTAACTGAGCAGTACCCTCATGTATTTGAGGAGGCTGCCACTGAGGATCCAGTAGCACTCGGGAGTAGAGTGAGGGATCGACGCAGACCAGGAGGCAGAGGCAGGGGAAGGGGTGGAGGTGTGAGTAAGACGGCGACAGTTTCAATGACAGACTTGTCAAGACTTTCAGATCCTCGGATCTGGGTTGATGGTGACAAAATGGATAACAATGCAACGATAGGAGAGACCGATCTGGATGATGGTGACATGGTTGATATTGTGGGACTTTGATTATCTGTTCCGCTTGTTTCATCTTGATACAAGTACTTGATTTTTTATGTCAACAAACTCTATGGACTATCAGAAGATGGACAAAGGAAGTAGTAAAAGAAGCACGAACACAGTTGCAAGACATAATAATCAAGGCTACACTACCAGTGCTCAGTAGCATTCTTCACCAAAATTCGTGCATTATTCACGAAGGCGCGTATCAGCTCGTCAAACGCATTTCGTTCTTGCTCTGGAACGTTCTGATCATTTCTCCGTACAGCTAATGACTTGAGCAAGTCTGATCTTCCAATTTCGACTTCTAGTTCATGGGTTACCTGCGGCTAAGAAAAACATTCAGCATGAATAACCCAAGAGGATAAGATGAAGCATACAGGTGCTGCTGCAGATGTCTGGGTTGTGACCTGAGTCAAGTCAATAACGAATTCTTCGTGCGAGTAACTCAATCGGTCTTTTTTGCGTGTGTGCAGGACTGTACCAATTGGGTGATGTTCTAGATTCTCTATCAATACAAAGTCCAATGTAAAATAGGAGCGGTTACTCACTTTGTACTTCGACATTCACGCTTACACGCCAATCTACATGGTGCTTTGGGCTTAAGATATTCAAGTCCCCAAGACGGATCTTCTGTATACATTCGACAATTTGGTTCGATTTTTCATCTTTTGTTAAACGAATTTTGTCTCGGTCATTGGGTGAATTAGGATCAAACGGGTAGAATGAATCCTTGAGGAGTTGATGTCTGTACTGCAGCGGGCTTGCAGGATATGAGGGTTGTTGAGATGCAGACGTTAACTGGTTGAGGCGGTTATTGAAGTGCTTGTGTTGTTGCTGTTAATCATGTTCCCAATGAGACAGTTTCTGACAGTAAGAAAACGTACTGCAGACATATTGGACTCGAACTGAATATCAGCCGAGTCTGGCTGAAGGACTTTATTATTGCCACGGTCAAAAAGGTGAGTGGGCTGGGCGCGTAGAAGAAGCCGCGAGACGCACTAGTTTCCACAAGCACAGGCAGTTCGAATCGTCTACCCGATACTCTATCCCTCAACACGCCAACTTTGGCTTCCACTTCAATTCTCCCTGATGGATAATTAGGAGAGACGACCATAATCATATGATGTATAAAGTCTGCTATCTCTTTGATAAATTCGTCCAATGGTTCGACACCGAGAATCGATAGAGAGAGTGGAGGTAAGCTGCCACTTCCAGTTGTAGTGCCGGCATGCGGCTTAGCATGAGGATGGATACTAGAGGAGGAATTGTTACCGTTGGTATGATAGGAATCCATATCTGCTGGCCGAAGTCTTTTGGTCGGTGAGGGAGAATGTGCGCGAGTAGCCGAAATGGATGGACCATATTGAAACAAATGCTAAATCTGTCCAACCCTTATAATCAGACATTTCATGACTACCGAGTAATATCCGTTCAGATTCTAGTAGGCCCTGACATCATCGAAATAACAGGTAATGGTCCATACATGTTTATTTCAGAATCCACAAAAATGTGCATTGAGAGTAAGGTAGAGTTAATGGACAACTACTGATGGTTCCAGCCAGTTCATGAATTGAAAATGACGTGAAGCCCGACCTGTGAAACAGATGAGTGTCAAAGAAATGATAAATAATAATATTTCAACGTTACTTTGTGGGCGGGGCCAGAAGGAGATAGTTCGTTGAGCTTTGTGGTGTCGAGAGAAAGAGAGAAAGTCGCACGGACGCCTTCATTGAATTTTTGACTGAAGCTAAGACCAATGGCACCAAGATGGTTGACTTTGGCCTTCACGAAAGAAGAATTATCAAGGAAACTGGAAACTAGAGATCAGCATCTAAAACTGAGTAAGTAAAAATCAATGCACATACGTCTTGGTGCCGACTTCGAGGGAAACACCTCCTTGAGTGGCCTTAGTATCATAGAGGGCTTTGGCGCCAACCTCCGTATCTTTACTGACACGATGGTAGTAGCTACCAGTGTAGGTATTGCCGCTGTTGAGAGCGTGGCAAGTAATACCATATTCCCGGGCACTATAGCCAACAGCAGCAGCGAAACGAGATATGCTGCCATCGGTAACGTTATAGGCAGCTTCACCACCCAAAAGGAAGCCCTCATGACCAAAAACTGTATCAACTGTGAAAGTAGGGCCCTAAAAGCCAGATGAGTTGAAACAAATCAATAGGTTCGAAATATCTACAACGAACTCGGAAAACATCGAGGAGAGCGCGAGAGTGAAAACCGGGATGTTTGGCAGTGGCAGTGATCAAGGCATTCTTGGTTCCTTTCTCTGGGGCTAAAGAACTGTCGAGGGAAAGCTTGACACCGTCAGCGATCTGGTTATCGAGTTCGATGTTGTTACGGAGAGTATTAGAGGTAGTCCAGGCTTGGGTGACGGTCAAGCCATTTAGGCGGTCATACCACTTGGCCTCGATGTCACCAGAGATGGCGTCACTCTTTAAATCACGATTTCCAGCAACTTTAAATGTGACACCAGAAGGAGTTTGGGTCTTGACTTCCAGCGAAGAGCTGGAGAAATGATAGTCCTTATTGAGTAGGTCGTGGACAGACTTGCCGAGGTCCTGAAGACAGGTTTCAGCATGACCACAAAAGAAACCAAGCTAATGGCATATACCTTCCAGGAGGGGGGAACAGGCTGAGACATGGTTGTTTGTAGTAGAGGAGGATGCGCTGAAGTTGGACGATGCGTTTTAGGCAGATATCGTGGGAAACGTAGGGAAAGAACCGGCAGTGTTCAACTACACTAAATCGGAATTATAATTTTTACACGACCGGTTAAGTTTGAGGGGTCGGATTTCAGCAAAATGGCGGGACAAGCAAAAGAAGCTTGCCACGGTATGTCTCAGTTGATACATTGAACACTATGCCCACGCCAACGATGAAAATACACAATGAGTTGCAAATGCTTGACTAGGACAGTCTCTATACCAAATTTTGACCCGGCCCTCGTCAAATGAAGTTGACAAAGAACAAAATTCTGATTTCTCCCATGACAGCATCATCAATCACCTGGCTCGCGTCTTTTCTCATGCCTCGAGGCTTGCTCTACTCCCGAGATCAGCCAGGCGCGAGGTTCTCACGAAGACGCGTTGTTTTGCTATGTTGTGTCATAGTTCAAGATTAGGGACGCAAAGCTGGATCCTAAATTGCCTGCTCTCTCTGTATTTCTAGTCTTCTCCTTTTCAGCATGGAGGCTTTTACACTACTGGGCTCAACAACGGGAAGCGATGTTTTTTCAATATCTGATCAAGCTTTGTCTGACAGGTTACAATTCGTCCAAGAGGTGATTGACGTTGCTGCTTATTTGTGTACAGACCGTGAGCGGGCTTAATTTCTCAGATTGGCTTTGGGAACTGGGGTAGTGTCTGGCTATGTCACCCAAAGCTTTCCCGACATGCAGGTAGTCTTGGGACCGCCCAAGGACAGAAGATTGCAGTCAAGCTTGTTCACCGGTCAAAAACCTCAACTACGGCTGCACGCGTTCGGTCCCTGTATGTCAGACGTTGGTCATTCATACTGGTCCCTCAATTATATCCTATAGCTGGAATGAAATGAAGATTGTCCGAAACTTCAAGAATGATCCGCATCCGTCTATCATACCTTTCCATTCTTTCGTCCTGACCCCATCATATGCACTCATCACTATGTGAGTCTTATTCATAGTCTTTATGCCCTGAATTAGAGGCTTGGAGGACACTTTGCCTCTTCGCTTCTGATCCACTTCCAAGATTGACAACAACCGTGCCTCCAGGGCCTATTTTCCGACTCTCGTACCTGTGGAAGTGAAAGAGCTTAAGGCCAGAGAATGGTTCCGCTTTCTTCTCTCTGGTGTCGAATTTCTTCATCAGCGTGGTGTAGTTCACAATGACATTAAGTGAGTATCACTAGATTCAACATCCGACGTGACTCAAGGAAGGTGTTCTAGACCAGCAAATATCTTATTGTCACACAAAAACATCCCAGTGCTTGTTGATTTTGGGTTTGCAGAAAAATACGAACTCGAATTGCCTACCGCCTTTCATAGCAACCTCTCATACGGGACGCCTGAAGTACGTGATTGTAATTGAGATTGGACAACTTATTCAACTATACTTTCAGTACCTATCACCTGAGCGCGCCCGCGGCATTCCTCATGACACGCGCAAATCAGACGTCTGGTCCCTCGGCATCACCTTTTTTGAGATTCTCGTTGGCCGCACCCCGTTCGAGAACACAGATGGGGAACAGCTCAACACGAAGGATGATCTCGAGAATTACTGGCAGCGCACTCTCTGTGGCACATGGATTGGTAACTGGAAGATGACTGCAGAGATGGAGAGACTTCTTCAACGCATGATCGCTCCAAATGCTGACTTACGCTGTACTGCATCCCAGGCAATGGCCGACGAAATGTGGCGTCTGTGTCCTGCATCCACAAAGAGTCACAGTAAGAAATTTGGTTGAGATCACCCATGGCAACCCATTGACAAAATTCTCAGAGCGAGCGGCTAGTGCTAATGATACTTCTGTCTTTGAGAAGGCTCCCAACATGACAACGAGACCAGGAAAGGAAAAAATTATTCCTCCTAGCCTTGACAGCCCGGCCACTCCCTGCGAAGACATTTCTACTCGTGCACTCGTCAAATCCAGGTCGCAGCCCAAAGTTGCCGCCAAAAAAGGTACCTGCTTAATTTAGTGGCAATCCCCGCAGAAATTTGATGTTTGATTGCGCATCAGCTAAGAAGCATCCGTACATTCCTCTTATCCCCGATCTCTCCCCAATCAAGGCATCACCACCAACAACACCGTTGAAATATGTCGCTGGGAAGGAGAATATTGCTTCACTTAAAGAGAGGGCCTCAACCCCCCCTCGTCGACTAGTTGGTGTTTTGACTTCACGAAATGGGAATCTACCTCAAGTCAATATGCCTATCAACAAAACGATTAAGGAGAAGTCTAAAGCTCCCTACAGTATAATGAATAGAAGCATGTCACAAACGAACTCCCGCAACGCAGAGGATATTTCTCTTATCACAAACAAGGGGAGTGCTAAAGAATCAACAAGCGTAAGAGACCGAGTAAGAGACTGGGAGAAGGAGAGGAAAAGACTAAGGGAGATGGCAAGGCTAGAAGAGACTGAACGGGAGGGGGATGAAGAACTAAAGAAAGAAACGGAACAGGAGAAACCCAAAAGAAATCCTATTTCTATCAAGGAATATGAAGTTTACAGCAAGGAGGATTATGGCACGGCGGCGTTTAACAAAATCGTGTCGCCCTCGCTTGCTATCACCCCACCTTTAGCACAAGGTAAGCTGCCTTTGCCCTTCTCCCCTTCCATGCTGTTGACTCGTTCTCTTTTGTGATCCCACAGGTACAAATAAGATGCCTACTACTGGAACACCTTCCAGACCGAGCAGTGTTCCGGACAGGAGTTTTCGCCATGCAATCAGATCCTCTATCGGTAAGTCACTAAGATACTGCTGCAATTCTTGTACGAGCTGATTAGTTTCTCCCGGCAGACAAGACTCTTGGGGTTTACAAACTATCCGCACTCACCCATGGAACCAATGGCCGTTCAACTCCTGCGCACAGCCTCGATATTGGTATCAGGGATATCCGACCCGAAATTAACACACCCTTTACTCGAGGGGGAAGTCAAGCGCAATCTTGGAAACATGAAGGTAGGCTGATTAATGAATACCATACACATGATACGGCCACACCCATTGTTTTGTCAGTTAACCCATCACTGCCCCTGGCCAAGCAAAGTGAAAAGGTGACCACCGATTCGCGCATAGATCGACTGACTATCTGGATGCAAAACGTTGAACGTGAGTATCAGCCCGTGGCTTGCGAGGTGTTGTGAGGTTCCCGTATTAATAATAAGCCTATTTTATAGGTGTCGTTGAAGATGCTCGTCAGGGTTTCGCTGCATCGACCAAGACAGATGCGTCATTGTCATCGCTTCCCGTTGCTCCAAGAAATGTTTCCAATAGTCGTAGTGCTCGGCCCTCGCGCCTTCCTCGCAAAGCCCTCGCTGCCTCGCAAATATTCGTAGAATACAACAACCTCATAACCGATACTTCAAGCTCCGACAATACGTCCGCTTTAGCTACGTTGGACCAAAAGTCTAGCAGTCGTGGCTCTCCCAGTGTCAGCAGTACCCCAAGTAAATCCGTGTTTTGCACTCCTGCAAGCACGGATCCTGCTCAGATGCAGCTGTTGATCCCAACACCCTCACGAAAGAGGAGGACAACTGTTTCAGAGGACTCGCCTGTTGCAGTTCTCAGGGATATTGTGATGACACCATCCAAGGGAAGAGAAAAGAGTCAGTCGCATGGGCATTTTTTGCAGCAGCGGATTGCATCGATTTCGCGACTCGAGGCCGAAATTAACAAACGTGAGTCACTATCTCATTCAATAAGCGTGTGCGTCTTGAATATGTTGGCTGATCGATGCTGTTAACTAGCTGTTGGATCCGAGCCCAATCAACGCCTTTCCGAAATGTTTGACAGAAGCATCTTCATTGCTACACCTCTTCGCCCATGTGAAAACCTCGAATCGCCGCATGCTTCTGCAGATGACTTATGTTCTTCACCATATCATGTTGAACCATATCCAGAACGCAAAACCACTTCTTCTGATAGGCTCCCTGATACTCCCCAACAACGCAAGCTGGAAGGTGTCTATGATCGCTTCCTTATGGCTACGTCTGGTGTCAAGCGCGTCGGGAAAGGCTATCAGTCAGATTTTATTCCCCCTCGTCCTTCCACATCAAACCGTACCAGCCTTGGATCGGGGGCTATAAAGAAGAGGCACAGCAGGATGCTCTTTGGTGCTCCGAAGACGCCCATGTTACCGCCCATCAGCTCAGAGGACGTCGTTAAGAGGAGAGGAGTTTCAGTGGACGAGATGGGCGTTATCTCATATGGTCCAGTTTCTGCAGGACCTGATGACGTGGAATCAACAGGACCTCTGACTGTGTCATTCGTGAGAAAGGCCATCAAAGCCATGGTACCTTCTGCCAAGAGACCTTCGAGGATGGTCGTGGCTTGAGGCCACGATTCTTCTCTGGCTGGGGTCTAGACCTCTCTTTCTGATTTCTGCATTTTCTTCTCCACCCATATCGATCAACTCGCTGTTCTCATTTCTCGGTGATGCTCACACATTCCTTCAACGGCCTTCACTGATGTTCCGATATTCCCTAGGAACTACCCTTTCTTTTATTCATACCCTTGATTCAGACTATATCGCTTTCCTGCTGTTGTCATCGCATAATTGAGTGCTCGCTTTCTTCTCTCACTACTTCTATTGGAATATTTCTACTGGATTAGAATCCATTCGACTTCTCTTCTTACTCTATCGGTCGCCACCTCGGAGTGGAGCAAATGAGTTACGAACCATCATGACTAGCCTTGCTTATTAACTCATAGTTTCTGCACATGCTATACTAATTATGATTCTTGAAATGAGTTTCTTGTAACTCGGAGGGCCCTTCGCCAGTTCACTCTCTATAAACAACTGTTAGATCTCCGCAGTTATCCTGAGGTTCTGTTTAAGATATGATGTGGTTTCCGACCACCGAAGCGACAAACCAAACAGAGTAACTTTCCTGCGTTGTGGGACCGCCGATACACAAGATCAGTGTGACTTACTTTTATCCACCACGTCATTGCAAGTCCTCATATGTCTATACAGCACCAACAGCCCGTTCTTGCTGATACAAAAACTGCTAAATTCGTAATAGCAAATACATCATGTCGTATCCTCGTCGTTTCGCCTTCAGTCAAAAATGCCATGGTGCTCATCCGACGTATGTTAATTTCTTGACACATGATACGTATCTTTTGGTTCAATCTTAGTCTTAACCGGGTATCCGTCATATGACTTGTGGCGCATATAGGCATCCAGGCTCTGGGTGGTTCAACTGATATTCAACCGGAGGAGATTGCAAGCTACAACAAGGATCTATTGTCCCATGATTCAGTGAAAATTCCTTGGACAATTGAGAACAGATATTACTCTGCGGATGTGCATTTTGCAGTGCATCCTATGCGTGGACTAGCCCCTTATATGCTACAGAATGTGCCCGCAATAATTTTTGTGTGGGAAAACAACAAGGTGAACTACAGCGACCAATACTACCTCGAAGCTAACATTGGAGATACGCATTGTCAGGCATACAAACATCATGTCGAAAGGATTTTCCGCGATTTGGGCGATTACGAGCCTGAAGTGTCCCTGGCTGTAAGAGTGAAGGCTTCGCTCGACGTCATTTCCGAAGAGGAAGAAGCTGAGGAAGACAATGCATCCATTGACGAATTTGTATCGAGATTTAGGTTTGAGTATGTCGATGCAACGTTGGAAGAAAAGGAACGTAGAGATAACGATAAATTTAACGGTAGGCTGTGTTCTTCCTCCTGGATCTAGTTATCTGACTTTCTCTGGTAGTAGATATCCCCAACCTCCCTCGCGTCCTGGACGCACTAGGCACAGTTATGTGGCCTTCGATGAGAAGCCACGACAGGAATATCGAATCCAAGAAAAGGCTCGCACAACGCGACCCTAGCTTGTTTGAATGGGGTGCTAGAGATGGATTAGATCCGTTGGTCAACAGCTTAACGACCTTCTCGAATTCACGGCTTTCTACACAATCGAGTCGTATGCAAAGTGAAGTGGAAGAGCTTGCGAGGTGGTTGGAGGACGGTGTACAGGATGAAGATGCGTGGAAGGTGGCAGTGTCTTCGGGCGTAACGACAGAACACAAACTTTCTTCTTGGGATGAGGAACAGGCGAAGTCATCAGAGCCAATCGATTTTGCAAAGTTCGATGATGATTTCACGGTGTTTGTCTCCGCTCCTTACGGCGAGGATTTCAGCAGGAAATCTGGCCATTCCACACCGATTGAAGATGGATGCGAGGATTGCGATGGATTGAAACCCCTGGCTGATGGGGTGAAACTGTATAACCCTCTGGCCTCGGTTTCAGATTTCGGAGGGGGCGAGGGAAGTCCGGATTTTTCATGCGTAATATTCGACGACAGGGGTGAAGACTTGCCTACACATGAAGAAATTCTTGAAACGTCGTCAAAAATATTTGGGCAAGGGAATGAGCTTCTGCTGACAGCTAATCCTCTAGGATCACCAAAGTTGCGCCTGGATGAAAAGACAGAAGCCAGCGTGCTCCAACTTGATGGGGAGGATGAATCAGCACCATTCGATCTGTCGAAGATATTTGGCGCTCTTCAACAGATGAAAGAAGATATTTCTGGGATGGAAAATGAAGATGAGCGACGTAAGGCAGCTGCACGTGTTGCACTGGGCCTGGTATATGGTTTGGATGCAAAGGCTGATTCTTGAAGGCTGATTCTTACACTGTGGCATGTACTTTCCTTTTAAATTCTGCGCGGGGCATAGTCTGCATAAAACTTACGTCACGAGATGACCATGCTATGGAACATTGAACAAATCACAGGGATGACCGTGGGAGATGGTTCGGGGAATGTGATGAAGTAGAGCGTCCTCTTTATATTTGTCCCAAATCCTCCCACTTGGTCGTACAACCAACCGCACCGCACTCTTGCCCACTGATTCCCTTGGAGATTTATCACTTCAACATCCATTCAGCTTCCAGAAGATTCCTTCGCCACTTGGAAATCCCCAGATTCCCAGGGTTCTCGTCCTTCGATCCACGAGACTCAGTATATCCCTTCCTATTCCCGCCAGACTGACTCTTCAACACACATCATCACATCGGGGATGAGCCTTCTTCCTCTCGAGAAACGGTCCTCGACCTTCACATTATCCAATTCACCTACTCCTATCTCCCCTCCTTTACTATCCTCCACTTCCCAATCTGATTGCGATTTATCCTGTACCAAGTTGGATGTATTTAATAGACCCATGCCAATCCGACGAAAATCAACCAGCCGACCAACAACTGCAAGCTCGCACGGAGAAACCACTCTTCGGCAATATCAATCCGGCCCATTTCAAACAAGATCTTTGAGCCCGATCGATGACAAGCTTGCAAAAGCACCTAACCTAGACATCAGAAATTCGTCAAACAAATCGAAGCCGTCCTCAGTGAAGTCTGCCCAGATGTCTGGGACATCTACTGGTCCGATAGAGGACGTGAGCCAGGATTTAAGCTCTCCAGAGTTGATATCCGAAATAAACCATTTTCCGACCTCCGAGGGCACACCTGCTCTGGATATTCCGCCGTCCATAACAGCAAGGGGTTCTGCAAAAAATGTCACACCCTTGAAGCTTGTCCCTTCACTATCATATTCCCAGGAACACCCCTCAAAGAATGTTTCCAGTTCATCATCTTATTCCATACCCCTGGACTGTCCGTATCTTCCCTCCTCTGATCTGTCTTCTTCGAGTCGCAAACAGTCCTCCCTTTCAATAACTCACTCGCACGGCTCGACGTCTTCCCAAGTCGTTAAGACCGGACCCACGGAAGATGTCACGCCCTGGGAACTCGAACCTGGCCCAGGACTGGCGACATTGGAAGATAGCGAGGAGACCAGAACGTCTCGAGTACCTTTGACATTGGCTCAAGTTGAGGCAGTAACACCGTGGGAACTCCACCCGGCTCCGCCCCCATTGGATGATAACTCGAGGATTTCGATTGAAGCCAGTGAAATTGCGAAGAAGTTTTCGGTAAGTAACTCACATAATATGTTCGAAGCTATCGAAGACATTTCTATGTCTCTTTGGCTCGAACCCGTGGTTTTTGAACCGTACCATCTTTCTTTGAGGATTGGTGCTGATGGCTTGTATGCTTAATAGGGAAATGCCTTTGCATCTAACAATGGAAATGCCTTGTCTGATATTTCGTCCGTTCTTACTCGGAAAAAGGGATCTAGCAAACACCCGAAGAAGCACCCAGATGACTCCCATCGATTCACGAAACCACCACATTCACCAGTCCAATACATATCTGTCTCTGCTCCGCAAGGACAAAATTCCGACTCTCAAACATCATCGCTAGGAGGAGCTGTCCAGCCATCTGCTTCAGTCATGTCTAATAGTTCTGTTGGGTATATGTCTACTGCCGGTCGAAAGATCTCACAGCCTCAATTCTTCCAAGTCAAAGGCAAAGGTCACCACCAGCATGGCGGGGGCGTTACCCCAGGTAAAGTTCATCATGCATACGACGAAAAAAAGGCACCATATCCACGATCTTATAGCGCGAAAATCCAAGACTTGTGAGTGTGTCATCAATCCAAAAAATCTGCGAGTGTCTTGTCATATGATATCCCCCTCCCCTGCGTCTGCTCCTTTCCAATCTATTCCTAATCTCTGAACCCTGTCTTTTGCAGGGATGTTTGGGATTCAATGATGTGCCGTCAAATATGCAACAGCTGGACTTGGCATGTTTTTAAGGAGCCACCGAAGGCAGTGTAAGTTTGAAATTGTTCGTCAGATATTATGGTGCTAGCGAGTTTCCCAGATTGGATGTAGGTTGTGGTGAGAAAGGAAAAATTACTGACTCCCACTATAGAATTGCTGAGGAACAATACAGGTACTGGCCTGTGGATAACTCATGCTGCAGGTACATGGGAGGTAAGTGACTGTTGATTGGCGCAGATACTTTTTGGCTTATAGCTGCCTTTCAGGAATGCCATTTCTGGGGTAGGATCATTACCACTCGTAATATGTTAGTTCAATTATCTTTGCAGGTATAGATCTGGTTCCAACGCAGCCGGACCTCACAATACTTGGGAACCAGGACTTGAATCAGAGGATCCACTGGGTGCATCATAATTTGTATGTGTTTTTGAACTGCTTTATGCGCTGTTTCTGAGCTGAGTTTTATAGTCTTGAAGGGCTTCCCTTCGAAAATGAGAAATTCGATTATATGTAAGTCTGTTGTGCAAAAAACATTGTCTGGGATTCAGCTCATTTATTGGCCCTTAGACATATTAAACGTGTGGGGCTTGGTGTACCTGAGGACAAAGTAAGTGATCTTTGTCTTTGTCTCCATCTCGTAGACTTCAACATTCATGTTGACTAGTGGGATCCCTTGTTTGAAGAATGCAAACGTGTGCTTAAACCAGGTGGTGCTTTTGAGGTCAGCCATTTTGGATCATACGCAATGATCCCAAGTCTTTTCCTGTCCTCATCGTCATATATACAGTTAATCGAAGATGATCTCTTCTTTCCGGGAAAACCAACTGACTCTAGCGAAATCAATGATTACTCAGCCAGTCGATCTATCTCTCTGCTTGATACTGCTAGTCCCATTGACAACAATGGTAATAACCTCGATGGATTCTCAACAGCCCCTGCGATCATTCAGACCTCATCCATGAAACCTCTACTTTCAGATCATTGTTCGCCAGAGACATCTGCTCTTGCCTCTAAGTCTGCAAGTCCATCCGCCTCGGGTGATATCACTACACACGACGAAGATACATCTCTGTCGTCTCGTGCTATTGTATCTTTGGACGGCTCCCAGGCCAATATCCCACGCTCACGGTTTGTGCCAAGATCAGACTTATCTACTAAGACCCCATTTAGCTCTCATAGTACTACCACTCCCAGGCGCTCCGTGATTTCCCTAATACACTTGCCGGGGCATAGCACACCTACATCAGAGCACACAAGATCTGCTCCTAAATCGAGAACCTCCAATGTGACGAAGGATTCCAATCCTCAAGGGCTGCTTAGTCGAACTAGAACTAGTTCTTCGCATGAAACACGAAGTCAAGCCTCTGCAGAAGGACACCCGGCCCAGAATGGCAAGCTAATAACAGAACGCGAATCATACTTGTTGAGACAATATAAAGCCCCTTTGAATCCCAGGGACCATACTATTCTCGAGACTATCTACGCTAAAATGCTTGCCTCTCGCTTTATCAACACTAATCCCCTCTCTATTATCCAAAATTACCTGGAATACCATTTTTTCGGTGAGTACCCCCTTGGTGGTTGCCGGTCTTCCTGATAATCTTGCAAGATGTTCGAACACATCCCCCACTACTGCTCACCTTTCCACATAATGCTCTGTTGCATTCGGGGTCGCGATATTTGACGGACTCTGAGAGTGAGACAGAAAGCTCCGATGAGTTTTCTTCAGATGAAGAAGTACATGATGTTATCAGGCCAAAACCACCTAAAACAAGGATCCCGAAGCAATCTCTAGATAGCTGTGCACGATTGCCCAGGAACAGCTCAATGAAGCCACGCTATCGTTGTACGTTAGGGAAATTCTCTGAGCATGAGCCTAGCGGCCCTCGATTCTTATCATTTTCACACCTGATCCAGCGACAATCTCCTTATATTTTCTTCGACGAGTCTCGCGGTTATTCTTTCTCGCCTGCCACACATTCAAACAGACGAAGCGTTGATGGAAACCCATCGGGCCCAGTGCTAACGCAAAGGCTACCAAATTCGAACTTGAGCATCGATATCAGGACACTAAATACGCACTTATGCCTTCGCATGATGGAGATACTCGAATGTTCTGAATCAATGTGGGAGTGGGTCATACAATATCAGTCAAATATGACCAAGGGGTCAGACAACGGTGCTGGAAGGCACACTACCTCTCAGGATGTAAATCGGCCCATGCAAAGCGAGACGAGCTTGAATTCAACCTCGAGTATCAATTCGAATGAATCCATCATGGATGGGATAGCGGAGATGACTCGAGATGATTTTGAGATGCTTTTGGTCAACTTCGAGTTGTGAGTACTGCAGCACGACTTAATTTCTAAACACTGAATCTGTCGTATAGTGATATGCAAGACCAAGCATCTGTAGACTTGACATTACAGGGACAATCTGATTGGCATGTCTTTGCCTCTCCTCGGGATTTCAAGCGTCAGGCATTTGACGATGCCTGCAAGAAGTGGGATAAATGGGTTAGAAAGCAGGAGAGCAGAGCCCGCTATCTTGCCCGCCACCCCTCTAGAGCTTTGAGGAATCATGAAGCGACCTTACCAGAGCATTGCAATGGTATCCCCTCCGCAGACTTAGATAGTCCCAGCATTGTCGCTACCAATGGTCACAGCGTTAGTCTGAACGACAAAAGTCCTATAAAACAAGACTTCCTCGGTATGGTCCCTCTCGGCTCATCAAGCTTACCACCCTTCAAACGATTAAGTCGAGCTCTACGTGTCTTTTGTGCATGGAAGCCCCAAGACCCTCATTCACCCAATCAAGCGGTTCCTAGTCACCACACCCTTGTATCCTGATCCTATTTAAAATTTTTCCCTTGACACCACTAGAGTGCCTCGCGGAAAATATTATCTCTTGATTTAACTGTTGGTGTATTTTAATTAGTAACATTCCAACACCTGATCCTGACTTCATCATCCTGCTGGATCAGACAGCTACCGCAAACAGCAGTACATGCAGCAAAAAATCTATTACCGTTTTGCGTTTGCAAACAGAACGGTTAGACTGTTCGGTGTATGGGGACTCCTAATATTTCTGCATACCAGAGGCGGGAGTATAATAGGCCGAGGCACCAGAGCGATATGTGAGCCTGAATGAGCAGATGCAGATGTTGATAACACGTCTATTCAACACGTCTATTCAACCCGTCTATTCACTGATCAGTTTTCGTGCGCGGTGGCTTCATAAGTTTCCAGAAGACAGAAATCGGCAGTCTGGCCCTGATCAGGAATACTGACGAACGAATAATTCTTGTTTTTCTTTTATGTAGAAACTCTCGTGGTGTAGGAAGTCGTGAAGTAAGTATTGCCCGCCGTGTATTACGAGAGAGATCCAACAGCCGTGAAATCCTGCAAAAGAATCTCGTTATGGAGTTCGGTTCCGTGCCGTGCCGTGACATCTCTCCATGACAAATGCGTCCCATTGTCCCTCGATCTCAACACAGCCTCTTGCGCCACTACTAGGCTCAGGACCCTAAAATGGGTATGATTAATCAGACATCCATAACCATTAGCCCTTTATTGGAAATCCTGGATTGGCAGAGCCTTAGCCAATCAGCGTGGAAAGACTGAGATCATGCGCACCCTGAGTCCGATGACCTCGAACGGCCGATTTTAGGGTGCCTTCTGTTCTTTTCTCCCACCCTATTTCTAACTCGATTGACGCGGTGTCGGCTGGTACGGGAAAAAAGGGTATTTTGATTTCCTTATCGGCCATGAGACCCCTTGATGGCATATGTGATGATGGTGCGTGGGGTATCCCTACTTACGCGTGCAAAGCCTTGCTGAGAACAGCGAGCGCATGGGCGCTCATTAGTAATACGCCCGACTCAACATACGTCATTCTAAAATGTAGTCACCAGAGGAAATTTTCTAAACATATGCATTGACTCCCCGCACACACACACGCGTCGCGTAGTTGTTTGATTGACAGCTGGTAGATATGTAGGGGTGATTCCTTCCAAAAGAAACAATTTAACTTTTCTGCCGGTCGTCGCAGCCAAAGTTCTTTTCCCACCGATGATTAGAACTTTCGTAGATTACGTGCAAAAAAAGATCAAAGGTAAAAAAAATGTAATTTGGCAACCGCTTTCTATGCGATCGTTTTTCACACGCAAGTCCCGCCCGTGTATAGTAACTCCGTACTAACGGTCGTTCCGCAAACACGTGTACAGGCGTTCCTCGGTAGGTTTTCGTGCCCGAGGGTGGTATGAGGTTCGATTTAAAGATATTATTTGACATGACTTGTACCGAGTTAGAATGTTGAGAAGCTGATGTGTGTGTATGTGTGGGATTCCTTGTTATTTTATGAAAGATTGTTCATTACCACCCAAAGTAAGGACTTATTATCATTGCCTTTTTTTCGGAACTCAATAGCTTCATCTTTGGATGCTAATGAAATCATCCTCCTGCTCCTCCCATCATCGTCATCACCATCAGCTCTGGTCCCTAATTTCGATACCCGAAATCGGCACAAATGGAAATTAAGATGTCATTTTTGCCTTGCAGGCCATTTTAGTTTCCAAAGGGAGGAAAGAATCAAAAGTAAATAGTATACACATGTTTGTGTATATGTGCGTGGCATATAAATAATACGAGTTGTTGCTCGTTGTGAGAAAATTACTCGTAGTTAAATTATAGGACATTGTTTTCCAAGCTATGCAATAGTCAAGGCACTGAACGGAACACGGAAGCGATTATGCCAGGGGTTTCCTTTGATCTCAATCGGGAGGAACCAGTAAAGACTTCTATTTGCAAACTTGTATTTTGAGCTACTAGATTTAGAAGAAAAACAGGTTGGTCAAAGTGTTCATTCATGTAGTCGTAGTGTTCCATGCTGATAGTCAACGAACGTCATATGAAACCTGATCACGTACGAACATGACGAGATTCATCGCGGATGGAACCTCCTTCATTGGCTGATCTTGATGTAAGATGGTTCGGAACATGAGTAACTGAATCAATAGATAGTGCTATCAAGTCTGAGGATGGTCTAAACCTGAAGGAAAGGGTCATGCTGAACTGTGTAAAAACTTGAGTTGGGTGTGTATGTAAGAAAGGCTTGTCGGAGTGCCTCCAACAAGAGACATTGTATAGAATCCATGCCAGATATGGATAAGCGAGCCTGAAATGAAGCCCTAGAAACCTTTTACGATCAGCATCGCTGAGTATCAAATTTGACTTTTTTTGTTCCGTACTTGTAGGATAACTTCCTTTTCTCTTCCTGAGGTACGTATGTATCCTTCATAGTCAGGAATACACTCCACTCAAGCCGAGAGCTGCTGTTTGGATTGCTCTCTTGTCCGACGATGAGCAAAACAACACTATAGCTTACCGCCCAAACCAAGGTGGTGATTCATGCTGATTGTATCTTCAAAATAGAGTCCACTGAGCCTGCTGTAACTATAACGATGCCTTTTTTTAAAATCAATGATTACACGGGGCGCGGTGTATAACAATGCATCAAGACTAATAAGTGGGCACTTAGTATACCAAAATAAAGTATCACCTCATAACCGCTCTAACTGATTCATTCGCATTGATGGAGTTGTTACAAAGTGATGATGACATACATGAGTTTGATCGTATGCGCCGTGGCTGAGACAGGCAGAATAGATCCACGATCATGTCGGAGAGAAACCCAAAGTGTCCCATGAATTGCCCGTAAGATTTTCCCGAGCTTTTCCACACAATACACCAGCATATCTAGAGAGATCTGTTATAGAATTACGATGGAGACAGGTTTATGAACAAGATGAGACAGATAGGTGAATAATGCGGCACCAATAACAGACAGACTCATGATGAGACTAGTTATAGACCTCAAAAGGGTTGAATTCTGCTATAGCACACCAAAAAATCAAACAATGGAGAAGCATATAAAGTAAAATAAGCGAACATCATCGCAAAAAGTTTCGTCAAAGGATACGATAGGCAATGGTGCATTACAGCCCTCAATTCGTTTACATACAGGGGACAGATGGACCAGTGAGCAAAAAGGAAAAAGGGAAAAGAGACGAGATTATATTTCATCTCCTTGCATAATGGCCTCCCTGCTGAACTTGTTGAGCAGGAGCCCAGTGACCATGTTGAGCGGCGGCAGCAGCAAGACCTCCAAGTTGTTGCGTGGGAGGACCTGGGCCAGGGGGGGCACCGATACCGGGATATGGGTAGCCGGTGGGGATGGAGTGGCCAGAGTATAGATCATGCTGCTGCGGGGGAGCCTGATGATGTTGATGGTAGGAATTTCCAGCAGAGTAGGTCTGAGGAGATGAAGCTGTGACCTGAGTATGCTGCTGCTGAGGCGAAGTGGGGGAGCCAAGGGCGATCTGGGGCTGTTGCTGGGTCGGATGGGCAGAGTGCGGCTGAGTTGACTGGGCAGAGGGAATTGAGAGGGGAGGAGGGATGGAGGCAGAGGGTGTGTGGGGAGAAGTTGCGCTGCGAGGGTTCGTAGCTGCAGAGGAGACACGACGACGGCGCTTGTCACCTGCAGAGGGGCGACCGCCGTGGGTAGCAGCCTCGTCGTCGTCGTGGTCGGGAAGGTCGTCCTTGACGATGACTTGAGGGGGGCTGATGGCTAGGCCACCAGGGAGATTGGGATTTGGTGGAGGCATAGGACCAGCAGCACGGTTGAGAGTTGGACCGACAGGGAGGGAGGAGGGGAGAGAGCCATGGGGGGCATTGAGACAGGCCTGAATGAGATTCTTACCCTCTGGCTGTGTGACAAGGGGCTGAAGCTTTGCAGTAGTGAAGGTGTAGACAAGACCAGTCTCAGAGACAACAAGCAGGAGGACTTGGGTGCCAGTGAGGGTGGACAATTCATATGCCTATGTCGGTGTCAGAAAAACATGTCAAATCAGGCAGTTCTATTACCTTTTTCATGATACCTGCAAATAGCCTTGTGAGAATACATCCCCTCCAACTCTTGCTCTGCACCTTACCTGCTTTCCTTTTCGAGAACGTGATATGACGTCTCGACTTGTCCTGGATGTACTCAATCTTGATCTTGCGTCTCCCCGCCTTCTTGTCATTCTTCGGCTTCTCATCGTCCTCGTCGTCCTCTCCGCCACTGTCTACCTCATCGTGGTCGTCAATGAACGCGTCATCCCCAACAGGTGCAACTACCCCTGCCCCCGGCTGGTGCGGGTCGGTGGCGGCAGTGCTCCCGGAATGCATTTCAAGTGTGCGCTGGCGCTTGCGCATCGATGGCGAGGCTACAGTGGTCTGATCAGCAGATGCGATAGACGGTGCGTCGATACTCACAAACAACAAGAGGCGCTGAAATGGATTGCGCTGCTGCGACAAGCACCGAGTCTCTGCCCGGAAAAGGAATTGTTGTGGGAGGGCGAAAACGGAAGTTGATCTTACGTCTCGTTTAAGAGCCCCATCCCAAGATACTCCCCATCACCCAAACACGCACAAATCGTCGTGCACCACATCCGGCCATCCCCGACGCAACCCCAGATCACCCCAATAACCCACTCTCTGTTTTCTAAATCAGGCATTCCTTTACGAATCTTGATCCACATTGGGATTCTATTCTGAAATCCACGGCCCGTCATTCCCGGGTTTCACTCCTGTTCCTTACACCCCGTATCCTTCCATTCGATCGCACCCGTGCACATGTAGTGGTGTGGCGCCTTTCCAAGTGTCCAGTGATCCTCAATGCGGATACGCGTGGCCACGTACCGAATTAAAAAAATAGTTCAGCAGTAGTTCTCCTCAGTAGTTCTTCCTATGGCTCCATGTCCTCTCGCCGCATCTTTTTGACTAGTTCGCTATACCCCCCTTCCTCGGCTGCCATTTTTGGGTTTCCATGGATGACGATGGTTTCTGTCATCCAGAGACGTGATGGATCTCCCTATATACAACTACGGTAATGCTTTGTCCATATCACAACCCACTTTCACAGCACCCCTTATTGAGCATAGTCACAATTTTTCATTACAAATCAAATACAAATATGATCAACAATAAGAAATTAATAAGAGATCAGCCAACACATCAATCTTAAAAGATCTTTATTTATTTATTTTTCACACTCTTTGACATTCATCCTCCAGCCTTCAAAGAGCGAGAGCTACCGCACTTACAGCAGGGCATTAAAACAGTCAACCAAGTCTTCCGCGCTGCACCAGTAATTTGGAAATATTCACTTTCACTTGTCATGTCTTCCGAGGTCTATGAAAGGACGAGCAATGCTCGCCTCACCCGCTCTTCAATGCCCAGTCCCTTCAGTGACTCGGACTGCCGCACCAGTGTCAGCGCTGCAATCATTTTGCTAATCGAGATATTGCGCCTTTTTTGCCATTCATGGGGCACCGTGCACAAGAGAAACTGTGCAATTTCGGTATCTGACAATCCCCTCTTTTGAACACATCAACAATCCAACTTCAACTCTACGCACCACTCATATCGAACTCGTCTCCCTCGGCCTCCTCAATTATACGACGAATATGCACATTCGTACATCCTTTATCCTGACAGACTCCTCCGCCTGGTATTTCGTACTGGCACAATTGCCCCGATGCGTCCAAGCCATTCATCACAGTTGCTATTTTCAGTGTTGCAAGATCGGGCACAACTAGAGTAGAAAATGCTGAACTAGTATCAGGACTTGGTCGATCACTACGAATATCTTTTTTGGCACTGTCAGGGTCAGAAAACGATTGTGTAGGAAATATAGATGCCGAAAGCAAAGGATAGTTCAAAAGTGTAGACTGGTAAGGCACAAACGATTGGTCCGCTTGATCCGGGTGAAACTGTAGCAGTTGAGGGTGTTCGATGACGTTCTGCAATAGTGCGCAAGCGAGAGGAGCGCTAACGTCAGTGATCCACCAGCTAGCCAAAATATTGCTGCGAGGATAGTAAGAGGTCAAATAAAAGAGAAACGCACATGCACCGGCCATGTTGAATTATTACTGCCATCCAGCAAAGGGTTTAAATTAGAATGATCCTTGACACTCGATTGAACCTATAAAAGACGTATCGGTGCATGCGCAGAAGATAACAGAGAACAAAACACTATGGTTAGAACTATCTGGGGGAAAGCTGCGCATCGCAGCAGGACAGTGAAAAACTCCTTGCCAGCATCGTTGCTACCGTTTACAAGTCATTCCGAATGGTCAACGGCCAAGAGCAGAGACAGCGCAGCAAATCATTCATCAGCCAAGTTCATCAGGATGATTGATCAGAAAATCACTTGGTCGCAACACACCTTCAGGCTGAAGCTCCAGATGATCACTGGTCGTGGACAAACGATTCGTGTCACCTGGAGAAACCCATTGAAATTGTCGACCGGGAGGGTGAGAGTTCATGATTGACTGAACAGCATCGTCGCTGATGGCGCGATTTGTGCAGCCTAGAGAAAGAGAAAGTCAATATATGATGGTCATGTAAGAAAAAGGACGTACTGGACGAGGGGGTAGTCTCCGTTTGATCTGAGGACTCTCTTGGAAACCCAAACGTTTCTCCAGCACCTGGAGGAGTGCTGAACTTGGCCAACTAAAGAAATTTAACAGCACCCACAAAAGCAAGGTCCAACTGACTCACCTGTTTGCGTTTCCTCTTTTCCTCAAATATTTCAATTTTTTCTCTGAGGCTGTTAATTTCAGACTGCAATGCCGCAGGATCAGGCGATGGTGTGACAGTAACCGATCCTGCTTTGTGAGATGACTGCCTCAAGAGATGATTATTGCCTTGTTGAGAGCGAAGGTTAGGTGCAATGTGAGATCGTCTGGAGAATTCGGATCTGTCGCGATGGTGTATTTCATCATCTTCGCTATCACTTAAGTCAATGACACATCGGCGCGTAGACCTGACCGAGGAAAAGTCCATTCCAAATCCCTCTGACCGCCGAATCGTATTCGAGGATTCACCATTGGATAAGGGAAACCGATCATCGACATCTACAAAATCGAATGCAACGGGTCGTTTGGCACTCTTGCTGCGGTCCAGGCGGCTGAAGGAGAATTCTGGCGAAGGCTGAACAGCGATAAATGAGGGCCTTAGGCTCTCTGCAGATGGCGGTGGTGTTGGTTCCACACTTTGAGGAGATGGCGATGTAACAATACTAGATCGTTGGTGACCGAGGCCAGGAATCTCTTCTAAATCTGTGATATCGAAATTCCGGGATGATGTTTGAGAATTTGAGTGTCTCTTTGAAGAGACCTCGACCTGAAAGAAGTGAGGAAAACTTGACGTAATCTTGAAGGGATGTTTACTTGACTGACCGGTCCAATACTGCTCAAGAAACTGTCCACAATTTCGGTAGAAGCGGCCGGCAACATGGTTGCATCGGGTTCCTCCATTTGAGTGAATGAGAAATTCGAATCCATCGCAGGCTTCTCCTGTCGAGTGGCCAGCACTGCTTTCTTGCGTGCCAATAGTTCTTGACGTCGCTGCCGCTCCATATCTTGTAGCTCTTCAGGAGTTGGGCTCACAGATACAGCAGGCTGATCGGAATGGAGAATAGGTTCTGACGGATGTATTCCAGTCATTGCCAAATCATCAGTGGAATTATCGTGACGTCGAGAGGTGTGATTTTCAGGTGAAGCATTAGCGTGAGAGGACTTGTTGGACTCCAATGACACAGTGGTCTCACGAAGACTTTCCAGCTCGGGTGGGAGTTTAAGCCGCAATTCGGTGAAAACGCAGATAATCAACTCTTTGCTGAGGCCACAATCAATGAGATATTCAGGTGAAACACCCCACCCAAGGAGGTCGAGGACAATTTCCCTTGCAGCGGTATATTCCGTCTCTGTTACTGGTGAAAGTAAGATTCAACAAACTTTAGACAAACAGGCAGTGAACATACCAATCAAACCGGGATAAATTTCTTGACGTTCAGTATCGAGTTCATCTTTTTCATCAGAGTGGTGTGTATCGTGAGGATGACTATCGTATTCTGGGTACGGTTGACTGCGTCCGTCGGATGAAGTATCCGAATGGCATGCCGTGGGCAAAGGTTCCTGAACAATTTCCGAGGGCGAATGAGACAGCCTCTCAATAAGGGGAGCAGAAGAGGAAGAGAGAGAATTGGAAGCAGGGGACTGAGATATAGATGTCCTGGCCAACAACGCAGGTGCCGGAGATCCTAGATGCGATGAGACAGACGGAGTTGATAAACGATCATTCTGAGTATCATCTGTTTGCATTGGGACCAGTTTCGGTGAGGTAACTTCAGCTTGAGGTGGCTCTTCGTCGCTAATTTCGCCTTCTTCCTTCATATCCACGTCCATAGCTTCAGTTAATTGCGGTGCAGGCGGGACATCGTGAAAAGCACTGGTCAAGAGAGCAGGTGCCTTCGGAAGAACCAACGGTAAGTCAGATGTATTATCATCCTGGCCATAGTCAAGCTGAAGAACATCCTGAGAAGCAGACCCTGCTAGCACTGTTTCTTGAATTTGTCCAGATGCGGGACGCCGCCTTTTGCCCGACTTGAGAGTCCTGAGGGCTGCAGCTCGGAGCGATGACGCATCAGAAGGAGAGCCGGAAATAATTGCCGGTGGGCCTGGTGACGAAGAGGTTGCCATCATGACAAAAAGGATGAATAGCAAGTAGGCAAGAAAATCGCAGGAAGGAGTGATCAAACGGAGGCGAGCAATTCTGTAGTGGGAAACAGAGGCAGAGTCCGAAATCCACGTGCACATCTGAATCCTCCACGCACGGACCATTTCGTCAGCCAGATTTTTTGTTTAGCAATTTTCTCGTGGAAAGCAGTTAAAGGTCTATGTCTAATATTCTTGTAGGGCCATTTGTCTCTTGCTTTGCTACACTACAATTTTGACTCATTAGTCTTGGATCACTGACTATTGAGTCCGTGTCTCCTGATGCTTTTTTTTCTAGATCTGATAAGTTCTACAAGGACGCAAATCTAATTTTTCGACGTACATGTGACTTCTCGAATGTGTCCTTGAGCAAAATGTCTAGAACAACTGTATATTGACTGGCAGCTTGCTAGTTCGATGCGCTTCTGTGTCCAAAACTGGTAGAGTGCAATTGTCTTTACTTGGTTAGAGGTCCAAACTTTTGATGGGGCCTTACCAGATGGAAACGTGCTCGGATATATTCCTGAGTACACGATACTGATACGTACATATACATCGATACTGGATGACTTCCCGTAGGCAGTCTAGGAAAATCTGTGTTACATAGATTTCCCTAGAATGCTCCATGCCGAGATGCGGAGCACGAATCTCGAATTTGGGGGGTCTCCCAGACTTCCCTAGATACGGTGATCTGGCAAGGCCTCCAGACCTCGTGCCAGACTTAGATATTTTCTAGCCTTTTGTGGATAGTCGGATCAAAGTTACATACCATATCCAGAATTTTTCTGATGGCATCTACTATGGAATG
>Ga0153942_1000061_pt1 | contig 34754 bp, 36 predicted proteins | sample TSNJ026MetaG_FD_104731 | JGI IMG/M metagenome (GOLD analysis project Ga0153942, IMG submission 104731) | Attine ant fungus gardens microbial communities from New Jersey, USA - TSNJ026 MetaG | ecosystem: Host-associated > Fungi > Mycelium > Unclassified | place: USA: New Jersey, Brendan T. Byrne... | reverse complement strand
TGCGTCATCTTTTTTTCTTTACGAAGATGGGCAATAAATTTTCCGATTTTTTCTTGATTCACAGTATTACCTCCTATCGTATATATTTTATATAAAATAATATAGGAATACTATCCCACAAATAGCGAATTTAATAATCATCAGTATTATATATAAAAAAATACCACCCCAATTTTAAGAGTGGTATTAATGGTTTATGCTAATATTTTATTTACGATTGATTGGATAGCGTTGAAATCATATCCAGCTTGTGCTAATTTTGTCTTACGTTCGTTTCCATTTCCCCATAAACCTTGTATGACTTCATTAGCAATGGTTTCGTTCGATTTGTTAGTACTTGTGTTTACTCCTAACAATTGATTAACTATCGTTTGTACGCTTGCGAAATCATAACCAGCATTAGTTAAATTTGTTTTCCTAGTTTCTCCGTTTCCCCATAAGCCTTGTATAACTTCATTAGCAATGGTTTCGTTCGATTTGGTGGTACTTGTATTTACTCCTAATAGTTCATTAACTTTCGCTTGTACGCTTGCGAAATCATAACCAGCATTAGATAATGCAATTTTTCTTGCATCGCCATTTCCCCATTGGCCAGCAATCACTTCTCTTGCTATTTCTTCGATTGTTTTTGTTGTCGGTGTTGTCGTTTGGTTTAATCCAAATCCTTCCACAATTCCATCACTAACTAATTTTGCTACCGTATCTTTTTGACTTGCATAAATCGTCATATCGCTGGCAGAATCAATAAAACATACTTCTAATAGTGCAGTACTTATTCCTAAACTGTTTTTAATCGTTTTAATTACTTTAAAATCTTCGACTTTTACTCCTCTATTCCTATAGAGGCTAGATAGTTTATTGACAATTGCTGTTTCTACAGATCTTCCTGTTTCGCTAGATGTAATATAGATTTCTGATCCAGTACCTCCACCGGCGTTAAAGTGGATTTCTAGAATATAATCCAATCCTTTAAAGTCATTAATACTAGCACTAACTGTATCATAAGCATTTAAATTTACGTTATCAGCATTGTATAAATCGACTGTTGCATAGGAAGATAGATGATTTTTAATTAATTTCGCAAATTCTCTTGTAATAATGTATTCACTATAGCCATTCCCTACTGCTCCTACACTGCTTTTACAGTGACCGCTAATTAGTAGAATTTTCATAATTTCTCCTTTCTATTATATTCGTTGGTTGTTAAAAGCATTGATAGTATCAATTTGAATTTAGTTCACTACTATCTGTAAACTGAATCCATTACGTATTTTAATTGATCTATCTAGTTAATTATATTCAAATTCTAAGGGTCCCCTTAATTAAATCTACCAGTTTTTATGTATTATTATAAAAAGAAGGATATGATTTCTATAATCGTCATACTAAAAAACGAACTTTCACATATTCGTTACTTTATGTTGGAGCTAAAGAAATTACTAACTAAGACTACTAAAACAATGCTTTTTATTTTTGATAACAATATATAAAATGTCGAATACATATTTTTTTATAAGTCGGAAAAAATTACTTTTTTCCACAATTTGTTTTTGTATAATAAAATTATGCTATATAGTAAGATATTGGTATTTATAGAAAGGAAAATTGTTATGAAGAATACAAAAAAAATAATCATATTATGTGCTTTTTTAATTTGTTCAATGAATTATATACCTAGAACTAGATTAATACGTGTAATTTCATTAAGTGAAGGTTGTCCTACAATTTTTTGCTCATAGGTTAATATTTTTTTGATATAATATCACTTTTGCATTTTGCATCAGTTAAGGAAATAAAATTATTCTCATAGGAAATCAAGAGAATATCTGATTAAATTACAAAGAAAATTTAGTTCATCAACACTTTTTTGTTTTTGTGCATTTCTATTTCCCCCATATTTTTATGTTAATACATTTCGTAATCGCTCTTTTATTATGATCAATAAGATTCTCTGGTAAATTATCTAAATTAACTAAGTTAGCTCTACACATTTATTTGGTTCCATAATTTGAGGGTTCCATCAAATACATCACAACTGAAGAAAAAAATTATAATAGTTTTCCGATGCTTTATGTTCGAATGATACTAATTTAATATTTTCTTTTTTTTACGTAATATTTCCTTCCTTTTTAGTTTCTCTAATAAGTGTGCAACTCCAATTTTTTCATTACTCTCAACATGACCACTAACATCCATATCAAACATTTTATCCATATATCCAGTATTTTGTCTTAATTGTAATAATATCCGCTTTTGATTGTTTTCTTCTTTAATTAACATTAAAAATACTACACTATTTGTTTTATATCTTTCTTTCATAATTTATAATCACCACATAAATTATAATTTTCAAAAAAATAGGCTCACAAAAAATGTGAGCCCCATTGATATAGCAAAACTAAATGGGAATGCTATATTTTAGAAGATTATTTGTTATATTATTTCGATCAGTCGATATTTGGATGTCTACAGGTAATGATATATCATGCTTACTCACTGATACTCTTTGATTTGAAGCAATCATTTACTGCAAAATTTAATCTACTTATTAAGATATTTAGTAGCACAATCCAATGGTGCTTAATATAAAGATATAATAAACATTATCTAGCAACTAGTTCCAATACTCCTTGTTGACTCCTTTTATACATCTATTTTAATTCTCTTATTACTTTAATAACACTTGATGAGTCTTTTTTCCCATAACCTAGTTTTTGTGCTTTTCGATAAAATTGAATACCAGTATTAAGAGTAAAGTTAGGTATTTGACTATCTTGAGCAAGTTGCCTTGCTAATTCCAAATCTTTAAGCACAAGATCCACAACAAAGCCTGGTTCCAAATCATTATTTTTAACTTTATTCATCTTTGCTGCAAGAATCGCATTTGCTCCTGAACTACTTAAAACAACATCATAAAAAGTATCCATAGAAATACCTAATTGATCCGCCATCAAAATAGCTTCTCCATTTATCACTTGAGCAGTAAATGACATATAATTATTAATTATTTTAATAGCTGAGCCACCACCACGATTTCCAATAAAATGAAAAGTATTCCCTACTGTTTCCAAATAAATTATTAAGTTAGCTTGTTTTATTTCTTTCTTAGTAGCTCCTATCATTAATGATAGTTCTCCCTTTTCTGCACCTACTCCTCCACCACTTACTGGTATATCAATATAAGAAACACCTTTTTCTAAAGCTAACTCTACCATTTTTTTAGTCGTTGAAGGAGCAACTGTACTAAAATCAATAATGTATTGTCCTGATTTACTATTTGCCAATAATCCATTTGATCCAGAAACGATTTCTTCAACTTCAATAGGTCCTGGCAATGAAAGGAAAATAATATCAGTATAACCAGCTAATTCTGCAACACTTTCAGCAACCATTGCTCCTTTTTCAGCTAATGCAATACAAGCTTCCTGACTACGATTAAATACCATCAGTCTTTCAAATCTTGTCAACAAATTTTTGGCCATGGGAAATCCCATATTGCCTAATCCAATAAATCCTAAATTAACACTCATACTTCTGCCCCCATTCTTATCCTAATTTAATATTTAAATACTTTTCTTGTTGTTGTTCTAAAGTAAGATTATAATAACGAATACCTTTATCAACTTTTCTGATCTTATTCATTTCTTCTTCTGTTAAAGTAAAATTAAAAATTTCTAAATTTTCTTTCATATGAACTGGATTTGATGATTTTGGTATAATAATATTTCCAACTTGTACATGCCAACGAAGAATGATTTGTACTTGACTTCTTTGATATTTTTCTGCTAACTCTACAAAGATAGATTCATTAATTAACGCAGGATCTCCATGACCTAATGGAAACCAACATTCTAATTTTGTACCATATGCTTCAATTCTCTTTTTAAGATCATTTTGTTGATAATATGGGTGACATTCCACTTGTAATATAGCAGGATTGATGGTTGCAATTTCATAAATTTCTTCTAAACGCTCTGATTCAAAATTGCTTAATCCTATGCTTCTTACCTTTCCTTTTGCTACTGCTTTTTCCATTGCTTTCCATGCCCCAATATAATCACCAACTTGTTGATGTAAAAGTAATAAATCTAAATATTCTAAATTAAGTCTCTCAAGCATTCTATCAATAGCTACTTCTGTGATATCTTCACCATATTCATTTGGCCATAGCTTACTAGTAATCCATACTTCTTCTCTTTTTAATCCACTTTCTTTAACAGCTAAGCCAACACCTTGTTCATTGTAATAATGGTGTGCAGTATCAATATGTCGATAGCCAACTTCAAAAGCTCGTAAACATATTTCTTTTGCAACTTGATTATCTTGAATTTGAAATACGCCAAGTCCAATTTGTGGTATCTCACAGTTGTTGTTTAATTTTAAATAATTTTGCTTCATAATTATTTCTCCATTTCTTTAATAGTACTAATAAATTTTTATATAATTGTCCTCTTATATAAACATACTATCACCCTGTTGTTACCACTGGTCAAGCATTTATTTAAAATAATTTTACAAATCATCTAGTCTACACGTAATAAAACAGAACTCACGAACAAAATACATAAGTTCTGTTTTTTCTATTAAATTCATTTTATGCTTTATAATCAATTATATTACTAGAATATTCTATATCCCCAGATAATACATTATCAAAATACATTTGTTTCTTATCAATAAAATCAATACTCTCTTGGATTTCAACCATTTTACTTTGCAATATTCTCTTTTGATAATCCAACATTTCTTTTCTGTCAAGAATGGAAGAAGGACCTTCAAGACAATATTGCATATATTGTTTCATATCTTTAATACTCATTCCACATTTTCTTAAGCATTGCAATCCCTCAATCCAAGCAATATTTCTTTCATCAAAATTACGATAATTATTCTTATCACGTTTAATATTAGGTATTAAGCTTTCATCACAATAAAAACGTAATGTTTCATAAGTCATCCCTAATTGCTCACAGACCTGCTTCATTGTGTACATATTGTTACCTCATCTTTCTTACTATCAAACTACCATGTTGTTACTACATGGTATTACAAAAATAATATACAACAGATTCTATTTCTTTTCAAGAATAAATATTTGATTTTAATAATTAACGTTTTAAATAGTATCAAATTGGTAAACACTAATTTTATATTACCAATTAAAAATGCATTAAAAAAAGAATAATATATCTTGCTCTGTTGTAGCAACAAGGTATTACAATGTTAGCAGTTTGATAGTTTTGACTACTAAGTAATAAAAAATCAGAAAGAAAGAGGTTTAAAAAAATGGAATATGTAACATTACATAATGGCTTAAAAATACCAAAAGCAGGATTTGGAGTATTCCAAATTGCGGATAAAGAAGAATGTATTCGCTGTGTACAAGATGCTATTAAAGCAGGTTATCGTTTAATAGACACAGCTCAATCTTATGGAAATGAAGAAGCTGTAGGAGAAGCAATTAAAACTTGTGGAGTGCCAAGAGAAGAATTATTTATTACGACAAAAGTCTGGATTTCTAATGCTGGATATGAAAAAGCGAAAGCTTCAATTTTAGAATCTTTACAAAAAATGCAATTAGATTATATTGATTTAATGTTGATTCACCAACCATTAAATGATTATTATGGAACATATAGAGCAATGGAGGATTTATATAAAGAAGGAAAATTAAAAGCGATTGGTGTCAGTAATTTTTATCCAGATCGTTTAACCGATATTGCGATATTTAGTGAGATTAAACCAATGGTCAATCAAGTAGAAGTTAATGTTTTTCACCAACAAATAGAAGCTCAAGAAGTAATGAAAAAATATAATGTTCAAACTGAAGCATGGGCCCCATTTGCTGAAGGAAGAAATAATATGTTCAGTAATCCTACATTGAAAGCGATTGGAGATAAATATAATAAATCAATTGCTCAAGTTATTTTACGATGGTTAATACAAAGAGATATTGTTGTTTTATCAAAAACTTCTGACTTTGATAGAATGAAGGAAAATATTGATATCTTCGATTTTTCATTATCTAATCAAGATATGGATACAATTAAAGGATTAGATTTAAAAGAAAGTTCATTCTTTAATCATCAAGAAGCTGCATCAGTTGAACGTTTAGCTGGTTTGGTTAGATAAAAATATGATACCGTATTATTAAATAAAACATCAAACATCATAAGTTTTTATGGTGTTTTTATTTAGCTTTTGATTGTAATGAGGATAAATAAATTATTAAAAGAATTAGTATTACCTATTGCCTTTTTAATTATGGCAATTGCAATGTATTTAATTAGTATAAGTAAAACAATAAAGCCAAGAAACTTTTTTTTATCGTTTCTTGGCTTTGTTAAGTAACTTTACATCTCAATAAAGTTTCTTCTTTGCCATTCTTCTTTTTCAGGTAATCCAAATTTTTCTTTTCCTAATTGAATACTCTTTATCATAAAGGCAGTATTTCTACCTAATGTACGCATTGTTTGCATTCCTTCTGTATCTAAGCGCACCTCCTCTGGTGTATTACCATGTACACTATTCCAATATTGACTTGAAACAACAGGCATTCCAGAAATCGTAAAATATTTATTAAGTTCATCAAAAGTAGCACTTGCCCCTCCTCTACGACAACTGACAACGGCTGCACCGACCTTCATTGTTTTATCTGTCATTGTACTGTAGAAAAGACGATCAATAAAAGAAACTAACGTTCCATTAGCTGATGCAAAATAGACTGGTGATCCAATAATAATTCCATCACACTCTGCAAACTTAGGTGAAACTTCATTAACTAAATCTTTAAACACACACTCACCAGTTGATTTACACTTGCGACATCCAATACAACCTCTAAGATTTTTATTGCCTACATGAATTATTTCAGTTTCTATTCCTTCTTTATTTAATACTTCAGTAACTTCACTTAATGCTGTAAATGTACATCCTTTTGCATTAGGGCTACCATTAATCAATAATACTTTCATACAATTTATTCCTCCTTGTTTTCTCTTTACTTTATTTATTTTATGTTGTATAGAGACATTTTAACACCTTGCAGTAACTACAGGTCAATAGATTTGTATTAAATTATAGAGAAAATGAAAACAAAAAATATTTTTCAATATTTGTATTGACCTGTAGTAACAACAAGGTATTATAGTTAAGATATGAAATCAGAAATGTGCAAAGGAGGCATACTATGTTATTTTATTTTACGGCTACAGGGAATAGTTTATTTGTAGCAAAGCAATTTGAAGAAAACCCAATTAGTATTCCACAAATTATCAATAATTTAAACTTAGATTTTGAAGACGAAAAAATAGGTGTTGTATTACCAGTATACGGTGGTGAACCACCAAAAATAGTTTTAAACTTTTTGAAAAAAGCAACTTTTAAAACAGATTATTTCTACGTAATTCTAACATATGGTAAAGACGATAGTGATGCACCCGAATATCTAGCTAATTTATGTAAAGAATTCGGATTACACATCGATTACATCCAATCTATTCTTATGGTAGATAATTATTTACCATCATTTAATATGTTAGAGGAAAAAGCTATTGATAAAAAAATAGATGAACAATTAAAAGCAGCATTAAAAGATGTAAAAGAAAGAAAAAAAGAAATTCCAGAAGCAAGTCAAGAAGGTAGAGATTTTCATGCAAGAGCAGCAAAAATTTTTGCTGATAATCCTAGTATTATTAATGGGGAACAAATTACTATCACAAAAAAGTGTGTGGGATGTGGAATTTGTGCAAGAGTTTGTCCAGTAGGCAATATTTATATTGAAGATGGAGTAGCGAAAAGAAGAAAGAAGGAAACATGCGAATTTTGTTTAGCGTGTGCTCATCACTGTCCTAATATTGCGATTACACTTAGTATCAATGATAAAAATCCAAACGCAAGATATATCAATGAAAATGTAAAACTTGCAGAGATTATCAAAGCTAATAATCAAAAATAAATCATTAAGTTTGCAGGGAAGAATGAAAATGAATGAAAGAAATGCAAATGCTTCAAAAATAATTGTGACATATTTTTCAATACCGGAAACAGATAATCCAAACAATATGACTCAAAATGAAGCAAACAGTGTTCATGTCGTAAATGGAGAAGTATTTGGTAACACACAATATGTTGCATTATTAATTCAAAAAGAAATGAATACTAATATTTACAGAATTGAAACAAAGATTGATTATCCATTAGATCACACTACATTAGTTAACTTAGGCAAAGTAGAAAAAAATAATGATGTAAGACCAGAATTGAAAAATAAAATAGAGGATTTTGAGGAATATGATGTTATTTTTATTGGATATCCTAATTGGTATGCTGATTTTCCAATGCCAATTTATACATTTTTAGAAGAATATGATTTTTCTAATAAAAAGATTATTCCTTTTGTTACTCATGGAGGAAGTGGATTATCTAATACAGTTCAAACAATTGAAAGAAAACAACCTAAATCCAAAGTAGAAAAAAATGCGTTTGTTATCTATCGAGATGATATGGATAAAGCTCCATCAATGGTTAATGAATGGTTGAATAAGTTGAAAATTAAATAATAACTTCCTTGGGATGATTATATTTTCGATGGTAAAACTAAACTATGATTCTCAAAAATAAGAGAGATAAAGCATGATTACTGCCCCATAAATACGAGAATACAAAGTATGCATAGACCTTTGTATTCTTTATTCTATATCTACTAACTTAACGGTATCCTCATTCAACTGAACTTCAATTCTTATTAATCCTTCTTCTGTTTGATACAAGGTTAGATTAACAAGTTCCTATATAAATCTTCATCAAGAAAACTACCAGTAAAACTTAGCGGTGTTAATCATAGCAGTTGGTTTCTTTTTTACCGATAAAAAACGAATACTTTTACATATTCGTTACTTCATCTATTTGGAGTGTTGGAACAATTCAGATGTCACTTGAACGGATCCTTCCTCAAACAATGTTATCATGAATTGCTTCTTTCTTACTTATTATCTGGCACATTTAATACAATTAATCTACTCATATCCCACGATGAATGAAATTAGAATTTCATATCTTTAAATTTCTCAATTCTCTTCATCTCAAATTCCAATAATTCGCTAAACATTTGTTTCAATTGTTCTTCATTATATGTTGCGATATAATCAAAATAAATGCCGCGTTTTTCTGTTGGAATAACAATTGGTGGTAATCCATTTTTCAATAATTCATAGTTAATTAGCAATCTACCGGTCCTGCCATTTCCGTCAGGCAATACCACATTGAGACCCAGCAAGAAATCTATAGCTGATTTCTACTCGCTGTTTACGTTCTTTGCCTTTTCCCTCTGGTTGATACACATAAATGGTATCAATAAGTTCTACTAACATAGAACGATTTAATTCTGTAACTTTTTCATATTTACGAATTGTCTCTAAAAATTGATTGGTACTCTTTGTTTTCTTTTCTTCAGATTCTACCTTAGTTTTTAGTTCCTCATACCTCTGGACTATTTTCTGTTGTTCATCTTCGTAGGTCGAGGACATCTTAGAAAAGCGTTCATCTGTAATCTTACCTAACGCATTTTGTTCAAAGAGTTTCATGATAATACTATCAAGCTCTCCAATTCGTTTTTCCACCTTTTCCAGTTCTTGCTGGTATTGCTGGATTTTTTCATTTCCGTTTTTATTACTTAATGCACGCATTTCTTGAACAAACTGGTCACCTAAATTCCCCATATTTTCTACATGTTTTTGAATATCGCTCATAACGATTTTACATAATGCGTCATACGAGATAGCGTGGTGGGTGCAAAGATTGGTATTTCTTGTATACGTCCTGCAACGAAATCTGGGGTCTCGCCCATTTGGATTGGAATAAGCCATGTTACGTCCGCAATCTGGACACTTTACCAGCCCTGCAAATATATTGGGCTTTCCAGTTTTATTGGGTTGCTTCTTTACGCTGATGAACTTCTGTATAATTTCAAAAGTTTCTTCATCAATAATCGCTTCATGAGTGTTTTTCACTATAATCCAATCTTCCTTTGGAACACGCACTAACTTTTTGTTCTTAAATGATTTTGTCTGTGTTTTGTGAGACACCATATGACCAAGGTATACTTGATTTTCCAAAATCATTTTAACATTTTTCCCAACCCAATCTGTAGGAAACTTAAATCCTTTACTTGTTTCCAATGTGCCATTTTTCATTGCTCGGTATGCTCTTGGAATTAGGATTCCATCTTCGCACAATGCTCTGGCAATTTGATGAACACTATTACCTTGCTTTGACATTTCAAAAATACGTTTAATCGTAGGTGCTGTTTCTGGGTCAATTAATAGCTGTTGTTTATTCTCTGGTTTTACCCTATAGCCATAAGGTGCAAATGAACCGCAGAATCCGCCATTCAATGCTGTGGTCTTTTTAACGCTACGAATTTTCTTAGATGTATCACGAGCATAATACTCATTCATGATGGACTTAAAAGGCATCATCTCATTGTCATCATATCTCGTATCAACACCATCATTCAAAGCAATAAACTGAATGTTATGGTTAGGGAAGATTTCCTCTACATAATACATAAACATGGCATTGTTACGTCCGAAACGTGACATATCCTTTACCAGAATCCCATTTGGCTCTGTATCAGCCAGAGCGTCTTCAATCATTCGATTCAAGTCTGGGCGATTAAAGGTCGTTCCAGAATATCCATCATCTATATACTCACCGACCACATCAAATTTATTCTCTTTTGAATGATACCTTAACATTTGAAGTTGGTTACTAATACTATTACTTTCCTTATCAGCGTCACCATCATCTTTGGATAGACGTGCATATAATCTAATTTTTAATTTTGTCTGCTGTTTTAACAATTTGTTGCTCCTCTCCAACAGCAAACAAACAACTTATATCACGTATAATTATACCATGCTTTGATGATTTTTTCAGCTATTTATTGCACTGTTTATACTTTAAATTCAACAATATCTCTGCTCCATTTCTTTCTGAATCAGTCTCTTAATTAAATATTGTAATTCTACTGCACCAGCGAATTTTGAAGTCACATAAAACACTGTGTTTCCAATCTGTACAGTATTGCATTGTTCTTTTCTTGGCATTGTTCCACCTCCATTTCTAGGCATTAAAAAACACCATTTCTGGTGTTTTAAATAAATCTATTATTACACTCTGATTACCTTACGTTTATACTCACAATTTTCCAAATCAATTTCTGCATAAATTAATTCCTCGTCGTGAATCTCTGTTTGCCCTGTCTGAATACAAGTAGTATGCAGTATCTGATTTATCCACTTTCCTTTTGGTGTGTCTGGGCTTTCATGAATATGCCCATGCAAAGATAATAATGGTTGTTTTTCTTTGAAAAACTCATAAATATCTACTGAACCAATATCTAAGTCTTGGTAACGTAATTGACCTAATCGTAATCCGGCTGGTGGCATATGGGTAATATAAATCGCTTTATCAGGATTTACTGGTATTGGCAATTCATTTAATATATTGCACATATGCGGTAATTTTGTTATGGAATACTCTAACCAGTTATAAATCTTATCATAACCAAACTCATTTGAAACCCCTGCGACTGGACTTAGTTGTTGTTGATGTACATAATGCTTTTCCATCACCACTCTGTCCTTGCAACCAAAGGGGTGGTCTAAAATAGAATCCATACCGATAAACTCATATCCCTCTATATCTACCTTACTGCCTGCAATATCATGGACATTATCAACTTCACTACAGATAGCTGAGAACAATTCATCTACTGCCAGTAAATCATCATTCCCTAATATTGCAAGATAAGTGATGTCATGTTCCTGCAATCTTTGAAAATAATTTCTTAAATATTCATTGATAAAGATTGGCTGTTCTTTGTGTCTATCACCTTGCTTTGGAAGCATATCACCACCATTTACAATAAGTCTTATACCACTTTCAACAGCAAGCTCCAATACCTTTTCATATTTGTTCTTATCACCATGCAAATCTGTTACATACAATAACTTCATTAAATATCTCACTCCTTTACTTCCATACTAATCAATTACATATCATCTTATGATAAGCTCATTATAACACGTATCTAATAGTTATCAGCAGGAAGTATTGATTTTTCAAGCAATCAAACAGCCTAGTGGCTCATGGGAATTTCACCCCTGCATGGTCTATGCAACTGCACCCTTTACCTGCGACGGTTTTATCACGCTCGGACTGTGGCTATACAGATGTATCATTATACGAATACCGAAGTCATGGCTAATACTCTTTCCACGGAACATTTGTGAATCACAATAGTTAATTGCTCGCTTATCCTGTAAGGTCATGGCACATTGCTTCACTGGCTCTTTCGTTATTCAACGTATTTGATTGCTTTATTCAGTTGTCAAAGAACTATGGCTGTCACAGAACATACAGTGGAGTATGTAGACTAGGTAAGCAAACATACCCCACCAATGAATTAAACTATTTCAATATCAAATTTTAAAACCATTTCCATTAAAGCGGATTTGATTAGTCCTTTCAGCTCCATATCCACAGCAATACGAATATTACCGTATTCATCATATAGTGGACGTAAACTAGCTTTTGATATGTATGAGTCATAGTGTTTCAAAATCTTTTCAATAGCGTTTACGTCACCATCACTTGCGGTAGAAATAGAATTAAATGTCGGACATTTTAAAGCAGATTTCATATACTATTCCTCCTCAATCATCTTTTTAATTTCTGCTATTGAACTTTTTCGATTACGGAAAGATGTGTTCCTGCCAATTTTTAATAAATCGGCAATTTCAGCGTCAGACATTTCCAGATAGTAGAACATTAATACAATATTTCGTTTTTTCTCTGATAACTTCTTTAACGCCATAGCCAATTGTTCGTTATTCACCTTGACTTTTATACCTATAACCTCAAAGCAGGTATTTTCCACTTCGTATTCGTCCACAGCTCCCATGCAGTTTAAGTCAGATTCAGATAATTCAGAAAAAGCAACTTCATGTTTTGCACGTCTGTTCATTCTCCTATTAAAATCTTTGACTGTAGTATCTACCACACGTTTAGTCAGACAATCAAATTGTAGTCGGATAGCAGTTTGAAAAGAAGATGGTTTCATAATCTCACCCCCTCTCTTGGCTAATGTAAAGAGAAAAATGATTCTTTCCCTCTTTCGCATTAACACTCGTCACAGAGATGTGATTTGTTCCATTTTTGCGATACTGTTTTAAAAAGTTTTTTCTCGCAAAAAAACCTGTCGATATAATACAATCGATAGGTTTTCCTAATATCAATAACTTTCAAGTCACGGCATACTTTTTTAAAAAATATTAACGCTTGTCTTAACCGATACCATGCTTTGTCAACACATATTCCATGTAATTTTTTTATTCAAAAACCTTAATATTTTCCTTTCATTCATTGCTAGTCGCTTAGAAAACAGCACAAACTATTAAGATATGACATAAGGTCTTTGTATTATACAAAAAATTTACAATTATTATTGTCAAACCATGTAGTATTTTATATATTTTTTTGATAATCAGATACTGAAAAATATATGCAAATCCATATATATATAAATCTTAGCAAAATAAAAAGAGAGTGATATTTAGGTTCTGCCTACTTTCACTCTCTTTTACAACATTATTTTATTTGTTCATTTTTACATCATGCATTCTTTTTAATTCAAGCAATGCCACAATGAAGTCATTTCTTATTTTACCAAATCCATGCACATAGTAATCTAACACTGGTAACAGCCAATAAAGCTATTATCTAAACCAATGTTTTCGGCTATTGATACTATGTATTAATTCTTTGGTAACAACTGGATAAATTTTCTAATAAAATCACTTTCCATTTATTTTCAATTCTTGTTCATTTTCTTTTCTCAATTCCATTTAATAATAAGGACTTAATTTATTTAAGCAATAACTAATTATTGGCATTTATCTAGCCAATAGTTATTTCACCCATAAACACTTTTAAGAAAATTTTCAATCAATGGTACTATTTTTTTTATTTGATCATCATTCAAGTGATTTTTTAAATCTAAAAATAAGGAATCACGCTGTTTCAATATAATCTTTGAATTATTCTTACCACATACATTCTCATCTGCAATTTCTAGGAATGACGGCAGTTCAGCAGATGAGGTATATAAATTGTCCTCCATAGTATCTATACTAGGCGATTCAATAAAAAAGTCCTCCGCTTTCTTTTGTGCATCTATTAAATTTAATAGTGTTTTTTGCATAACACTAATTGAATCTGTAATCACATCAAATAAAGTAGCATAAGCCTTTAGTTTTTGTTCAGTTAATATTTCATTCATGAAAACACCCCCTTTTTAGCGTTATAACGCCACGTTTCTATACTATCATATATGTAAATGAAAATCAATGTTAAAAGACTAAAAGTTGGCGTAATAACCATCACAATGGTTTTTCAGATATGTTACTCTCAAATTAGTGTTAAACCAATTATTAAGGGGAGGTTACAAATGAATACAGCTAATGCAGTGCGTATGCGTATCTTGGAATTATGTAATGAGAAGAGTTATTCAATTCATGGTTTAGCTATAAAATCAGCTATGAATCAATCAACTATTAGAGATTTTATGAATAGTAAAACAAATAATATAGGTATTATCACTATAAAAATGTTATGTGATGGATTTGAAATTTCTCTGGCTGATTTTTTCAATACAGATATATTTAAAAATTTAGAACAAGAAATATCATAATTAATTCTTGGTTTACTTTGAATTAGACAATTAGGAGATAACTTAATGGGAAATACAGATAATGCAGTAAGAGACAGAATCAAACAACTTTGTAAAAACAAGAATTACACTATAAATAAACTAGCCACTATGTCAGCCATTAATTATTCCACTGTTAGAGATTTTATGAATGAAAAAAATAGCAACATTGGAATTATTACCATTAAAAAGCTTTGTGATGGGCTTGGGTTATCATTATATGATTTTTTCGATACTGAATCATTTAAAAATTTAGAGCAGGAGATAAAATAATAAAAGATAAAGAGTGCAGTTTGAACTAAAACTGCATTCTTTATTTTAGAACTTAATATTGCCATTTCCTAATAACTGGGTAAAGAATTTTGCACCAGTTTTCATCCCAATTTTATATAAACTTTGTACTGAGCGATTCAGTACAAAAGTCCTCCACTTTCTTTTCAGTGTTATAACACTATTTTTCTATATTGTCATATTTGTTAATAATAATCAATGTTAAAACGCCAAGAATTGGCGTAATAACCATCACATTAATTTTTTAGCTATGGTACTCTCAAATTAGTGTTAAACCGATTATTAATGGGAGGTTACAAATGAATACAGCTAATGCAGTAAGAGACAGAATTAAGCAACTTTGTAAAAACAAGAATTACACTATAAATAAACTAGCCACTATGTCAGCCATTAATTATTCCACTGTTAGAGATTTTATGAATGAAAAAAATAGCAATATTGGAATTATTACTATTAAAAAGCTATGTGATGGGCTTGATTTATCGTTGTATGATTTTTTCGATGATGAGATATTTAGAGATTTAGAGCAGGAAATAAAGTAATTAATGCTTGTAGGTAAATTAATAAATATACATTTAATTTTAACCATTTATATGTAGATAAAAAAATCATTTTATAATAAAAATATTGAAACAATGTAACGTACTATTGAAGATAGCTCATAGGCTATGTTTCAGATTTAGAGTGTAGTCTGAACTAAAACTACACTCTTTATATTAGAAGTTAACATTATTATCTGACAATAACTGAATAAATAATTTCATGCCTGCTTTCATTCCAATTTCCATATATACTTCTGTATAACTATCTATTGCTCGTGATAACTCGGCTAAAGCCTCGTCTAGTTCATCACCTTCACTATATATTTCTTGTAAGCGATTATATATTGGATTGCTTTCATCATTCAACCTATCTTTATACGACCTACCGCCTTTACTAGTACCAATATATGTACCGTCATAAATGAGAAAGTGTATAATATCTTGTATATTCATTTTCTCAAACGTTGATTTAATATAATCCATATTATTCCTCCTTTATTAGTGTTATAACGCTATAATAAGCTATTATGGTATTGTTGTCAACGGTATAACGCCAATTTCTACTTAAAATATAAATGCAGAAAAAAGAGTATCTGATTATATAAATCAGAATGACAGTAGGTACTTATTGAACAATCATCCACGTAGTTGATTTAGCCAAGTTTAAATTAAATTGTGATATATGTGTAGCCTTTGTTTCTTGGTCTAAATATTTCACCGATACATTAACAGTCACTTTATTTTCCGACATAGTATAGATTGGATTAACCAGTTCTACAAATACATAGTCCTTACCAATGGGTTTAAGCGTTTTATTACTGACATAATATGCAAGCTCACTTTCTGTAGCGGTTGGATAAAGCTTAAAGAATGTTCTTAGAAAATTATTTATTTCTTCTGTAGTAACTGCGTCTACGGTTCCATCACTTTCTATAGCTTTAGGGTTATGGTCTGATTTCTGGGGTCGACTACTCATGGTAGGATTCTTTATGATTATCATATTATCAAATTCATCATCGTATATTGTAACACTGTAGGTTGATTCTACAGTCTTTTTTGTCTCATTTTCTGTTATCTGCTGCTCGACTGAAAAGAGAACTTCAAAGGTGTTATCATCTTTTTGTGACACATTCCATATTTGAATATTTTTGACGGTAGAACTGGTTGGAATATCCGAACGAATCATATCAACATTTAACTGCTGTAATTCTACGGTGAGATAATTCTTTAATCGCTCATTTCTTTTATCAATGGAATCTTGAGATTGTTGCCATGAGAAATATTCATTCACAAAGGATTCCGCAAAACTTTCTACTTTATTGGTATCAACTATCTGCTGTTTAATGATTTCTTTCTCATGTACTGTATGAATATCTATGGCAGTGAAATTTTTATACATACCAAAGCTCACACTGCCAATAAGCAATACCCATAAAGCAATGGTAAGCTTCTTATGTGTTCCTACCTTGATGGTAGGTGTCTTTTTTTGTTTCTTGGGTTTATTTGGTTTTTCTTTTCTTTCAATTTTTATTTTCATCATATCAAATCCTTTCTTATTGATTGATAACACGACCAGCTCCGATTGTATGAGCTTGCCAGTAACTACTTGTAAGGTCGGCATAACCAATCGGATCACCTGCGTGAAACATTTGGTTATTGCCTACATAAATGCCAACATGAGTAACATACGAACCAGCATTATAGGTAGAATGAAAAAATACTAAATCTCCAGCTTTCGCTTCGGATAATGAGATATGCTGGGTTGCTTCATATTGCATTGACGCTGTTCGTGGTAATTGAATACCAGCTATTGCATAACACCATTGCACCAGTCCAGAACAATCAAATGAAGTGGTTGGGGAAGCACCTTCAAACACATATTTCCAGCCCTCATACTTCAAAGCTTCATTCATGATAGCTTGTACCATTTCATCACCAAAGTGAGCAGGGGCAAGATACTGTGATACCACCAATACATAAAATTGATTTCCATATTTGTACCGCCAGCCACCATTGGTTGATACTGCTATAGGGTCTGAATAATTTACTTTCACACCTCCAGATTTATCTTTTGCAAAGGCTTCTGCCAGTTCATACTTGTATTTCTTTCCATTGTTTGATATATAAGTAAGAAAGCCACCGCCATAGTTATAGGATTGAATGACAGAATGAATGTCACAACCCAGCTTTTCAGCAGTGGCTAACAGTTCACTAAAATACTTTATTCCCTGTTTGATGGATTCTTCGGTACTAAGGCTATTTGGTGGAAGTCCAAGCGATTCTGAACTTTGCATAACGTCAACCGCTGTACCACCAGATTCCACAGCAATAATGGCTAGAATGTAATTGATATATTCTTCAATGCCATATTCTTTACAATATTTCTCCACCATTGGCTTATGCTTTAGAACATCTTCGGAAAAATTCGACCCACCTAATTCCCAATTAACACTGTTACTACTATCATCTGAATCCGCAAAAATCACTACAAAGAAGAACAACATACTAAAGAACAAAGAGAACACCACTCCAAAAATGGCAAGATATCTTAACTTCATTTCTTACGCCCTTTGGTTGCAGTTTTTGTTTTCGTATTTATTGATTTCCTTGTTGTATTTTGGGTGGATTTCCCAGTATTCTGCCTTTGATAGCTTAGCGGTTGGTCTTTCAATGGCTGTTTCTTGATTTCTGGTGGTCTTTCATGATTCTTTGATTGAGAAGCGGTAGCTGGGGCATTGGGTCTGGTAGCTCCAGAATCTGATTCTTTCACAGTGCTTGGTCGTGATACCGCAGGAATTTTTGATTCAGTACAAGAAACAGGTTGTTGTCGCTCCGTATAATCACGCTGTCTTTTTGTCATAGAAGCATAAGGTTCTGTTTTGTCTTTTTCCTGCTTAGCTCTATCCATCTCCATACGTTTCTGTGCAATCCCAGCACGTTTTTGATTACGGTTAGTTGACCGCTCGTGCTTTTTCTGTTCTCTGATATCAGATACCGATTGGCTAAAGTCATTGACATTGCGAACAAGGTCACGTTTACCTTTATTTACTGCATATTTCGCATTGGTAGGAGCGTCCTTTACTTGGTCTTTCAAATCCGTAGCCTTATCTACCATGCGATTTTTGGTATCTATTATATTGCCAGCTTTTTCACCTAATTGATTGCCAACAGAACGCCTTTTGGCAGTTGTATCAGAAGATTTTGAGGTGCTATCTGTTTTTCCAGAAGCATTGCTTCGTTCATGATTGGCTTTTGTTGCTTTGGTATTGCTAGCTTTTAAATCTTGCTTCGTAGTAGGGGCAGGGTTTTTCCCAAACGCTTTATTCATGTTACGTTGCAGTTTTCTTGCCTGTCGGTTCATGAACAAACGAGGACGACGGAATATCTGTCTACCCATACCTTGTGAATCATTGCTTTGCAGTGAAAACATGCTCATGATGTTTCCTAAATTGAAATAGATTCCTGCAAAGGTCACTATCTGCAAGAACATAATCATAAAGAATGGTGAACTGGCTGATAGTGAATACAACATAGTTGAGATACTAAAAGCTACGGTAATAATCAGCGTAATTCCAGCTCGCGTCATAATGACATTGAATAGCTTGGTGATTGCTTTTTTACTCATACTTTCAAAACTCGGAATCATACTAAGCAAAAAGCTGATAGGTAGAAACATGGCAAAGATAATAAAGAGTACCTGTGAGAATATCATAATTCCAGTAAGGAGGAACACGAAAACAGAAATACCAATATTAAATACAAATAAAAAGAACACAGTTCCTAATCTGGAAATCGTGTTCGTAATGGTTAGATTAGCATTATCATGTTTTTCAATTTCATTAATGACGATTTTTTCTCTATCTTTACCCTTGTTTTCGTCTGGGCTGGTTGATAGTAATTCTTCCACTCGGTTAGCACCTAGAGCGTCTACATCAGTTGTGCCATATTGAAGCAATAGCCAAGGTTGCTTTACCTGTACGGAAAACAGACTGTCACGAATCATATCGACGCTGTCTTTTCCTTGACTATTGGTGTTTGGCATAACTATCTTCGTACCGACATCTAAGCTGGCGTTACTTACATCTTTGGAAAAGTCGTTAATCTTCGTAATATAATCTGGAGCATAAGCAATAAAAGAAGCCGATAGGATAAACACCACAACAAAGTTTATCATTGCTTGTATAGCTTTGGTCGTTTCTCTTTTAATCAGCCCTGTATAAGCAACGTAGATTCCAAGTATCAGAACAAAGATAAGCAGGAACCCCACGTAGAAGCCAGAGCTGGAAAAGCCATTTCGTGTAACACCTGCAATGGTCTGAATATTCTTACCGATTGCGTCGGCAGTCTGGCTGATAAAATCCAAGCTGTATGCTTCTTGTACTAAGTAGCCTGTGGCATTAGAGAGGTAAAGGGAAATCGTCCAGATAAAATTTGTGATGGCATATAGCCCATACATTACCGATTTTCCCAGACCGTCCGACCAATTCCAAGGAAGCCAGCCCCAGCTATTATCAACATAAAAATCCAGTTGATAATTAGACAACCCATACTTAGAATATTCGTTGTTGGCATTGATGGTTTCATCAACAAGACCGGTCGCATGAGCTACTGTACCAACACTGGCTAAAATAAAAATGAAAACTGCAATATAAACAACTGTCATACCTACATAACGTACTATTTTCTTTGATAAAGGGAGCTGTTTTCTGGATTCTTTCTTTTCCTGCTTTCTTTGTTTCCGTTCCACTTTTGACAACATTTATTCCACCTCTTTTCTCACTGGTGGGCGTGTGTCAAAGGCATAAAGTAATTCATCAAAAATGGGGTGAAATTGCATAACGCCTACACGACCATAAAGGTCAGAAATTAAGCATTGTCCATTCTCCAAATCACGCAAGCGTTTCTGATTGTTTTCATCCTCCTTATCTACGCCAAAGAACTCCAGTGTTTTCTTGATTTCCACAATGTCAGTAGAACGGAAAGCAAATTTTAGACCGATATTGTTTTTCATCTTTTCGTCCAGTAAATCGTCAGCATTTTGAGTAACAAAATAGACCCCAGCGTTCATAGCTCGCCCAGCTCGGACTAGCTTCATGGATAGGGTCTTTCCTTGTGCTACCTGTAAGAAACTCCACGCTTCGTCAAGGTCAACAATTTTGAATATAGAACGGTCAGAATGGATAAAGTCTAAGGCAAAGGTGCTGATAACAATCAGCATTGCTACACTTAATAATTCCATTGTGGTGTATTCCTCAAAAGAGGTGTCTGCGTCTGGTAACACCAAGTCGGCTACTTGAATAATGTTTAACTGTTTTTCAAGACTGATAGATTGTGATACATTCCCATCACTGAATAATAGGTGTGCAAAATCATAGTCAACGAAACTTTCGATATGGTCGGCTATGTTGTTGCTGATGGCAGTATCTTCTTTTCTAAGTTCATCAATTACCAATAATAGACCACGCTGCTTACTTTGGGTGACATTACGGATTGCTTTTCGTAATACAGGGAATTTATCACTGTCACGGCTAGAAATACCTGTTAAAAAGGTTAGTATATCAATCGCCAGACTCTCCGAATCTTTTTTGCGGTTTAAAATCACATAAGGGTCAAGTAACCCTTTGTTTTCTTCCTCACTGGTGAGATTTACAATATTAATTTCATGGGCGATTTCTGGTAGTGTTTCTTTCCATTTGCCACGTTCAGCTTTGGGGTCAACAATCACAGCCTGTCCGCCAAATAGCACCGCATAATAGACTAGCATATTATTGGAGAATGATTTGCCACCACCCAATGAACCAATAAAAGCAGAAGCAAGAGCATTGGTAACTGAACCCTTAACCCCTTGGCTGGCAAGGCTTGGTTTAAGGTATACATTCCTGCCAGTATCGAGATTGTAACCGACATAGATTCCCTCGGATTCTCCCAGCATTTGTGTCGCACCAAAGCCAAGACCAGCGAGAAAGTCAGAAGTGACATACTGAATATAGTCATTGATGTAACGTTTGCTGGCTGGGATGAATTCGCTATGCAAGCCTAACATATCACCAAAAGGACGCACAAGCTTAATGGATAAGTCGTCATAAAAGTCTTTTACTTCATCACAACGTCTTTTCAGCTCGTCCAGATCTTTTGCCGATACTCGTATTACATAGCTCAATTTATACATGGATTCCTTACTTTGGTCTAACGTGTTTTCCAGCTCATTGACGGAATCCAAAGCGTCAATGACATTCGTATTCGTCTCATTGTCACTTTCCCATGCATGGCTGTCTAAGTCTTTCAATTCTTTCTTTTTGTTGCGAACTGTAGTAAGAGCCTTTTTATTTGCCACAATTTCTACATTCATGCTGGTATCAATGGGAAAGGTGAACTGCTGTTGTTGATAATAAAAGATTTCACTACTTGGGAAATCCAGTTCACCGATAATGGAATTAATCGTGAAGTAAGCAACATAGGTTATGTTGTCCTCATGTTCAATTTTTAAGTATCGTTGATTTTCTTCAATCAGACAGCGAGCAGGTTTTAGCAAATCATATTTTTTCACCAGCACCTCTTTGTCCTTGTATCGCTTTGGCAGGTGATATTCATATTCCTCATAAGGTGTACCTGCCTGACCGTAAATGTGTTCCACGATATAGCCAAAATCATTTTTATCCAGTTTACGGATTTTGAACCGTCTGGATATCTTGTTTTCCAATAAATGTTCCATCTTGGTAAAACGTCCGATTTCATCATTACTCATGGAAACAAAATCACCCATGAGCTTATGATTGACTTCGTTAAAAAACTCTTGAAATGTTTTTTTGATTTCTTCACTAATACCCTTAATAGAAACTTCTTGCTCGTTTAATAAGAGTTTGAAGCCAATAAAAAAGCGGTAGTCCACTTGATTGTCACCAATCATAGAAACTAACGCTTCGGTCTGTTCATCTATTTTTTTGTAGGCTACATCTTTCAGCCTACCAGATACTTCCTTTTTAGAGCGTCCCTGTGTCGCCCGTATGCTGGATTCGGTACTAAGCTGTAAGGCATGAATCTTGCCGTCACGATTTTGAGCGATTAACTGACGGAAATTATCATGCACTTGATATTTTTCTTCTGGAGAAAGAAAGCTGTAATTGTAAGGTATCAATTCATAATAGGCGAAACATTCACCATCATGGTTGAATACCAGATTGTTTTCTATATATTTAATTGGATAAGCCATAATACATTTCACTCCTTACTATGGTAATGGATTCATTAAGTTTCTGTGTTTGTAACTTCACTGCTTTACCAGCATAGGTGATTTTAGCTCGTATCAAATAGGTGACTACCGATTTCATGAATCCATACGGTTTTTTACCATCAAACGTCTTTTGGCACATAAACCAAGTGATACCTACAGGGATTCCAAGATATTTGAGCAATGCTCCATCAATCAATGATAGAGGGGGTATGTTACTAAATAGAATCACTGCAAACAGCGATACGATAAACCAAGTCATTTGCGTAAAGGTGATAGGAAAAGGTAACTGCAAATCGTTAATTGCGTAAATTACTTTCTCTACCGACCAGATACTGGTGTAGCTTCTAATCTTCTTCATTTCATCACGTCCTTTCTTTGAACATAAAAAAAGAGAATATCCATTTATTTAAGATACTCTCTCAAAATTAATCAGTTATTATTGATATATAGGTAATACATCTGTTTTGACAGTATTCTTACATACTATCGCAACACTATATTTTGCCCTTGTGACAGCCACATAAAACTTGCATTTAATTTCAAAGCTATCAAATTCTTTTTTATCGAACAACCAATCTAATATTTTTTGTGTTGGATAAATCAAAACTCTATCACGGGTTGCTCCTTTAGATTCTCCAAAATTTTTAATTTCATAATTATAATTTACCTTTTTCGCTCTGGAATATCGTAATTGTGTTGGAGAATATTCTTGTAAATATTGTTCTACATCTTTTTCTTTTACTAAAAACACACCATCATGTACTGTAATTTCAGTTTGCAAAGATTCGCATTGTGGATATTCTGGAAATAGACTATTTGCAAAATTACATATAGTTTGATTATTACGCCAGCTTCCTTTAAGGGTTTCTGTATCAATATTGCATTCAACCGATTTGCACTCGTTTACTATGAACTCTTGGATTTTTCCATCAGAATACTTTTTATATTTATCTGCAAAGTGTGTATGATACGTTACTTGTCGAGGGTCGCCAGCAATTTTGACTATGGAATTAGTTTTAAACAAGAGTTTTATAATCTCCAAATCATATCCTGCCATATCTTGTACTTCATCTATGAATATATGTTTAAAGAGAGCAGATATTCGTTCGATTACATACCCATTACTTTTATCGTTACAACGAACCACAAATTTTGATAGTTTATCAGAGTATATTTGAAAGTCACTTGTAAAGTAATGTTTTTCAATTTCATCTTCTTTAAAATATACTGGAAACTTTTTACCTCTGTATTTTATTCCGGATTTCTCATTCACAAGCAATAGGCCATTGATTTTTTTATCAGTAAGTTTTCCTTGATATGGCTTTGCTCCATGCTCTATTAGAAATGAAAACCAAGTTCTAATTGTAACATGAGATGGAATAAATCCATTGTTAAATTCAATGAATTTATTCTTTATTTCTTTTTCGTTTTCTTCAGTAAATGTAGTGATTAAAACTGTATCAGTGCAGTTAATAGCTTCCTCGACAAAAAGTGTTGTTTTTCCTGCTCCTGCAGAAGCAATTAGAAGTTCATTATTCATGATATTGCCTCCATAATATATTTAGGGTATTCAATCTTTCTATCAAATAAGAATATTTTTAAAGCACAATCCGTTTTATTTGCTTTCATATACTTATGCAACTCATCTTCTGTAGCATAATTAGTATTAAATATAGCATTGAAAGCTTTTATGCTGTTTGCTCTTAGGAGGATAGGTTCCAAAGTATTATAATTAAAAGGTTTCTTTTTTTCTTTTCCCAACATTAATGTTCCAGTATACTCATTTTTATCATAGCATATTTCAATATTATTTTTTTTATTTTTGCCAATGTATTCATCATACTTTTTCTCTAAAGCTTCTATATCTCCATCATTATCAGTAGCAACTCTTACAGGCATATCTAAGCGTTCTGCAATTTCCAAGAACCTAAGAAAAGACGTTCCAACAGAAATAATATCAACCCCATCTTCGATAGGAAGTTTTCCATCATGATTATCTATGTAAGCTCTTTGGAGTATTAACTCATCTGAATCACCCTCAACTAAAATGGCTTTTTTGCAAAGTATTAATCTTAATGTATCATAACCAGATACTTTTTCAAAAAAATCCTTTGCTTCTAATTCATCAAACCGTGTTGTTTTTTGTTGGTTTAGTAATATCAAATTATCTAATCCTAATTTATTGGAAACAAAGCTACTATGCGTAGATATGATTATCTGCTTATCTTTGTAACTATCTTTAATACTTTTTAATAGTTGATTAAGCCGTGTATGACTGATATGACATTCAGGTTCTTCAATGAGGATAACAGAGGAAGATTCTGTCTTTTTATTAGATAAAGCTAAATCCGTTTTTACTACAGCTTGTTCGCCCTTTCCAATGAAATCAAAAGGAATATTATCAAGTTGAGTTATAAGGCTACCGTCCCAAGTAGAGCGTGACCCTAAATCTACAGTTAATTCTATTTCTTTATCACTTAACTTTGAAATTCCTGTTATTTTAGAATTAATATGAGCAATTGATGGGTCTTGTGAAAATGTTTCTTTAACTTTCCTATAGGCTTGAGCTACTTTTGTCTTTTCTTCTGTATCTAGTATATTTTGTACGATTCTTGATATATAAACATCTGAACCATTTTGAAATTTGCTAAAGCCTACATCAATAAATGATGATTTAATTGGAATACTTCTAGTTGTTAATGCCTTTCGAGCGAACGAGTACCATTCCACATCATAATATTCTATTGGCAGACTGGCTAAATCACCAGTATTGACTAATGATTCATATTCTTCTTTATACTTTTCATCTAATGCGATTTTCAAGCCAATTCCACTGACTTTGCCAGTTACCGTTTTTTCCGAGAATTTATCACCCTCAAGAACAGGATGTGCTCCATTCATGTACAACTCTATAAGAATATAAGGAGCGTCAATTGGTGTGCCATTGTTCATACTCTCTAAGTATTGATTAACAACCTCATAATTAAATAGGTATTGAGTTAAATTCCCTCTGATAGGCTTTCCTCTGAAAATCCCACTAAGGGCTAAATGGATTGCTTCTAAAATTGTTGATTTTCCAGCTTCATTGTTGCCAACCAAGATATTGATTCCGCTCTTCAAATCTAATAAAAAGATCCCTTTAATACACTTGAAATTCTCAATTTTTACTTTCTCTATCATTTCTTCCCTCCTGGTATAATATAACATATCCTTATTATCATATATTTGATGGGAAGATACAATCAATTTTTTAATTGAAATTAGGATACATATTCAAACACACCATGAGAAGTTACAAGATAATTTCCCTCAATCTCCATATCACGACCAAGAGTTTGATAGTCAATATAGTTTTGCAGGTTTGATGGTACTTCTCCAAGTTGCCCTGTTTCTTCAACGTAGTATCGTGCAATATCTTCCATAGAATCACAATCAGAATAACAGATAATATCATCTTTGTTTTCCAGCAATTCTTCCAGAGAGCTAAACCACATACCTTGAATTTCAGAGAGTTCATCATAGATTGGTGAACCCTCCAGCTCCATCACCATTTCACATAGGCGGTTGATTTCACTGATAGGTATATATTCACTAATTTCAAAGGGAAGTTCATAATCATGAATGGCGTATTCTTCATATTCACCATTTAATCCGATTTTTTCTTCCATTTCTTCATAATCAATGGGAGGGGTGAACCATGCACCAACCAACTCACCCTCATTGTATTTTCCTAAGTTTGCAATATAGACTTGCATTTCCATGAAATCACCTCCTACGCACCAATAATCTGGTTAAATAGTCTAAGCAGTACATCTTTTACCCCACCTGCATTGAATACCAGACCGACTGCGATTAATGCAATGACTAAGAATCCAATCAGTTTTGAAAACTCTCTTTTAAATCCCAAATAAAGACCGATCACCACGATTGCCAGTAACACAAGGGATTGTGCGTTACTTAAAAACCAGTTGTATAAGTTTTGTCCAAAATTCATTCAACATTCCTCCTATTGTTGTTGTTTATCATTCTTTCATCTGCACTTTTGCTGACCTGCATTAAGCACATAAGAGTGACGCCAATAGCCACACCTAACATAATCAGCAGTACATTGAATACGAAATGCCACATCATAAATTCCTCCAATCAAAAAAGCGACCTCTATTATGGTAAGAAGTCGCCTGTGGTTTAATTCTATTCTGTATTTTTGTTGGATAGTTCAGCCAGATACTTTTTACGATTGATGATATAGCGTTCCACTCTGTCTAAAAGCATGGAAGCCGTCATGTTCTGCCCATAAACCGTAACTTTGTTTGGGTAATTAGGGTAAAAAGTCTGCTTGTAAAAATCATATTTATAAGAGTTATCACCGCCTTTCCTTACGCCCTCGATAATGAGGGAAGTATATTTTCCTGTGTCTTGGATATAGATTTCCTGTTCAATTCCACATAAGAAGCCAAGTCCCCTTAATTCGTCAGTCAAGCCACTCATACAATCATATCCTCAACCGACATATTTTGTTGCTCAATCAGCTTCTCGTGCTTTTGGGTCAAGTGGGCTTCACGAATCATAGCAGGGATAACATCTGTATCATTGAGTACATCTAAAATGCTGGCTACCTTTAATGTAGGTGCTACTTGATGGCGTAACCAATTTAAGGTGCGTTCATAGGAATATGGCTCTGGCTCGGTAGTGAGCCTAAGTTCACCTCGATTCTTGCCAATAAACCATTCCCAGCGTTCGTTGGTTTTCCACCCACTACGACGTTTGGTAATGTCCTTATCTGCAAATCGTATATAACGATTGATAATCTCAAAGGCTGTCTTTTCAGCATTTTTATGAGCCAGCAGGTCATTAATGGCATGAATCGCTCGGTCATTCTTTAAACGGATTTCAAAACGATTCTTGACAATCGCTTCCTCTAGCGGAATGTTGTTTTTAATGAACTGTTCGTAATCTTTTTCATAAATACAAAAGTAAACTTCGCTTTTCAATGAGCCAATATAAAGGGTGTTCCCCATATCTGGTTTTTCTTCACGATGAACCAGCTCACCACTTCGGTAATTCTTGAAGCTACGAAATACGGAAATACATTCCTCCTGTTTGCATTTTCGTGCCAGCTCTGGAATGTCCAAGATTCCTACTTTGTCATTGATAGCTAAGTCTAAGCGTTTAAACACACACTTGACTTCCAAGCAATCTTTGAAGAAGTCATACCAGCTACGGTGCTGTGCCAGCAAGAAGTTTTCAAACTGCCGACAGCCTTTTCCTTTCAACTCTAGCAACACACCTTTACTTAAATCCAGAGAAGCCATCACCATAATGTCACCAAAGCGGTGATGCTCTGGATAAGAGTAGTAACCAAAATCCTCATGTATCATGTAGTCAATGTTTAGATGTAGCACCTCACCAATGATACGAGCCACATCATCTGTGGGAAATCGAATCCGTACATAGTCGAATAACATTTCCAGTGGATTATCTGGATTGAAGCGTTCCAGTGAAGCAAGCAAGGCTGTTTTCACCTGTTTGGTTGGAACAGTTTTGCCATTTTCAATATCAGAAAGATATTGTCTTGTGATACCAGAAGCGACAGCCAGCTTATTTTGAGAAAGTCCATAAGCCAGCCGTTTTTCTTTCAGTTCGCTAGTCCAGGAAGTGTCATGTTTCAATTACATTCCTCCAATCAAAAAGCAGGTGTCAACTTTTAGGGTCAAGTTGACATCTGCTTCAAATTCTGTAATTCCCTCATGGGATAAGGGATTTTTAATATTAAATTACTGTTTCTTGTTGTTTTTGTGCCCCCCTGTTAGGTATAGGGGGCTGGTCGCTTGGCGTGGCTGACGCCACACCAATCAACGCTCGTCTGCACCTGTGTCTTTTGCTTCGCACGCCACCGGCACAGCCGGCGTTTGGTTTGTCAGTTTTCCTATTTGTTTTAGGAAGTCATATTCTTTAGGTACAAGGGGAGTATAAAACTCACTGATTACACTTGTGCCAACATCTACATAGCCACGTCCTTTGATGGGCTTTAAGAAAAATTGTTTCTGTACGTCAGATCCAAACATCATGCCGTAGCCTAATTCAGACATTCTACCAAGTGCGACACGGAAATTAAAGTTATCACGGATTCCGTCACCTAAATACTTTGCGTCTGGACGCTGGCAAGCCAAGATTAGAAAGAATCCTGCTTGTCGTCCAAGCATAACTATCTGTTTCAGCTTATTCATCACTTCATTACTTTCACGACCTAACATATCCATAAATGCCACGTATTCATCAAAGATAAGGAAGTTAGCTGGTAAACCAAGATAGGCATAGTTTTCACCAGTCTTATATTTGGGGTGTTGCTTCATTTCCTCACTGCGTGCAATCATTTCATCATAGAAGCGATTGACGCAACCCAGCATATCATCTTTGCGATAATAGACATTAGGCATAACTGTTTCTAGGTCTGCCAAGTCACTGTTTTTAGGGTCAAGGATATACAGATTCGCATTGGTATGAAGCAGTGCTTCAATGATAGTAAGAATGAAATAACTTTTACCACCTCCAGTACCACCTGCGACCAACATATGAGGTAGCTTGTCATACTCCCAATACACCGATTCCATGAGTTTTAATCTGCCATTTTCTGCAACCGCTTCATCAATGGTAATACGGTTGGCTATAGTATCATAAAGCAGGACATACTCTGCATAGGAATCCTTTAATTCCTTATCCACAAGCTCACAGTACAAGCCTGTTTCCAGTTTCTTTTCAAGCTGTAAGAGCTGGTCTTGATACTTTGCCATAGTGATTTCTACATTGATATGAATAAGCCCATCTTTCAAATAGTAATACATCTTGGGAAAATGACTGATTCGTTCCTTTGTTTTGGAACTTGGCAGGTCTTTAAAGAATCCCTCTGATTGTACCTTCTCGGATTCATACCAACCATTTTGCAGTACCATAAGTGCCAGTTTTTGGCGGTGTTGCAGTTGCTTGATGTTATCAATCTTGTAACGGTAATAGAGTACACCGACAATTAGACATACAAAAAGAGCAGTGATTACACTACCCCAGAAGTACACCGTTTGCAATTGACTGGCAAAGTCATTCGGTGTGATGGCATTCCAATCGACAGCCAATAGAGCTTTGATGTGAAATGGAATCATCACCATTAGAAATAATGTTACCAGTGAAGCGATGACGAAATTATAAAACAGGTGCTTGTCATTGGCTTTAATTCTTTTTCCTTTATATTTAAAGATTTTAAAGTCCTCCTTTCTGGGCAAAGAAAAACAAGTAGCTTTTAGGCTACTTGCTCAACTGTTATATATTATAAAATCTGTGAACTTATTGATTCGTAGTTTTCTTCATTTAGGAGATGTTCTTCTATTTGAATTGTACGATAATTTTTTGTATCCGTTAGATATTTTAAATTATCAGTTACCATTGAAAAGAAAACTTGATTTTTTAATGGCAAAAAATATTTCTCAATTGCTGAAAACAATGCTTCGGCAGTATCTCCCGAAATCTCATTTTTTATAAAAGAATCCATACAGAAAGGAATTTGATAAACACCATATTTTTCTATTAATGAAAAATACATTAAGTAGCAACCTAAATATTTGGTGTTTTTATCCATTCCACTACCATCAATCTTTTTAAATTGTAAAAAACTAAAATCATCTGAATTTGAAAGGCTTAAAGTAACTTTAATTTTATTCTTAACATTCTCAAACGAAGTCAAGACTTTTTCTCTTAAATCAGCTTTTTCTTTTAATAGATTTCTTTTTTCTGCTTGCTTTTCTTTTTTCTTTGATTCGTAGTCAATTTTTGACAGCTTTTCTTTTTCTACAGTTTTTTCCATCTCTGTTACTGCTACTGTTTTTGCTCTAGCATTGATATACTCATCTATAGTCAACAATTCCTTTGATTCTTTAATTCTATCGTTTAACTCATCTACTTTCAAATCAATTTCTGATTTCAACAACTTAGTTTCAGCCACTTCACGCTCAAGGTTTTCAATATTTTTAAATACTTTATCTTTTAAAAATATTATCTCAAACTCGTTATTGTTTAAGCCTAATCTTGTCAATGATTGTTCTTGTGTTAACTTTGAATGACAATACTTGCATTCGCATTCAATGTCCTTATGCCGTTTCTTATTCATTTTCAAAAGCTGAGATAATTCATCATAATCCTGCCTTTGAAAATCTAATTTTTCGCTCTTTTTTACTAACTTTATTCTATATTCTAATGCTTTCTCTGTGTATGTATTAAGCAAGCCTAAGTAATGTTTGATATCTTCGTTTAACTTCTCTTTATCAATTTCTGGAACCTCTGTAATATCAGATATTTTTTCCATGTAGTTGCTTAATACTTTGCCCAGATTCTTAATAGCATTATCACATTCTTTGATAAGTTCAGTATACTGATTTATCTTATTTTGCAACTCTTGAACTTCAATATCCGAGATTGAAAAAAGATATTCAAATATTCCTTTCGGCACATCACTATACTGTCCTAATGAATCTGACACCTTGCGATATATTGCTCCGTCCCAAGAATCATCTTGGTCAATATAAAATGGCAATATTACTGCGGAAGAATATACAGAATGTAATTCTTTAGTTTTTGTATTCGGTAATTTCATATCAATTCCCAAAACATCTTGAAACCATGCAGAATATTCCTTTGAGCTTAATGGAGTATCATCAGAATCTACCTTATACATATCTCCTTGTCTTGTAATAGTATGGGAAAGCTCATTTTCAAATTTAACTTTGAGCTGAAATACTTTATCTCCTACATTCCAGCCACTTGGAAATTGCCTAATATCAAATCCAAGTGTGTAATAAATGGATTTCAATAAGCTAGACTTCCCCTTTTTGTTGCCATCACTCACTATGAGGTTTGTTCCATCAGAAAAATTATAGCTGGCTGCCGTTTTCTCTTTGTAATCAATTATTTTTAATGATTCAATTATCATAATTCGTCCCCCCATAATTCACAAAGACATTCTGTTGCTATAGCAATCATTAGATTATCATTACTAATGGTGTTATCATGACTTCTCACTATCTCAACAATTTGATTCACTAATTCGTGCTCTGTCAGATTTTCCAAGTCTAAGCTACCGCAATCATCTTTTACTTTCTTTTTTATATTTTGATGTCCTATTAGTATTTTTGTTCTCTCATGCTTGATTTTTTCCCTCTTCAAAGCATTATATGGTAATTTGTCAAGAATTTCATCAAACATCTTAAACTGTTCTACACGAACGAAAATATTTTTTAAATACTCGCCATCAATTACTTTTTCATGATAATTATCACCATGTAAAATTATTTCACTTTTCTGGTCAATCATCAACGTTAGCTCTGCCAAAAGAGCACGACCACTTTCATTATTAATATGTAATTCTTGAATTACCATTTCACCAAATAACCGTTTTATAGCTTCCGTCAAGTCATTGGTAAAAGGTGTTTTGTAAAGAAATTGATTCCCTAATCTTTTTTGCTGGTTTACATCTAAATTCAAATCACTGATTACTTTTTTTGAATCCGCATCTGAATACTTTAAAAGTGGGGAGATGATATTTCCTATCTTATTTTCTATCAATTCTTTTTGGAAAGACTTCCCTATGTCCCAAACAAATATTTTTCTAGTGTCATCATCTTGACCTGGGACTAGATTCTTCTCTATGATTTGTTTACTTACAAGTTTATTCAAAGTAATGCTTTTCTCACCTTTTACTTGTATGAAAATATTCTTTCCATCAACATGAACTTGAAAATCATCATCTGCTTCTGGAATCACGGAAAAACCATCACGCTGATAGTTATTAATGATCACCAATATTATTGAAGCTTTCTGATAGTTAAAACCTTTAATGGCTATAGCCCCACCATTGTCAATTTTATTCGTCATATCATCCCTCCTAACCGCTTTCATATATTTACCTAATTATAACAGATAGACCAATTATATGACAGCAAAAGTCGACTATTTCTTATTAGGGATTGAATTTGGTTTTAGGTCTGCTGGCTGATTTTGGGCTAGACGTTTCAAGATAATATCATCAGCTTTGATATACCAGTCCACATCAGCACCCATATAAGTAGCAGTTGCGACTGTATCAGCTACTGGATTTACCAGCTCAACTTCGGCGTTATAATCAAAATTCTTTGCACCAGCAGAAGTAGGAATACTCACTTGTATCATGCGACCTTGCCCCTTTGATTTAAGGTCATAGGTACGTTCTTTGACCTGCTCTGTCACATTGCCCACATCATCAACAATTTTAACCTCACGACGGAGAGCGGAGAACTTTAATATTCCAAATGTTTTTTCCTTTTCAATCACGATTCCTTCGGCTAATCTCATTTCTTTCACCTGTCCTTTCTTATGCTTTCACCATATCATCAGCGTGCATGATGTAATTGGTAAATCCTCTAGTGCCAATCTTGTAGCCCTCCGCAGTAATGCGTGGATTTACCAGCTTTACTTTTGTCTCGACTTCAAAATGCTTTTCGCCAGCTTCGGCTGGTAAGATAACAACAATATCATCTGCCCTTTGAATGTCAGAGTATAAGTTGTAGCTTCGTGATAGAATGGTTGGTTTGCCATTGATTCGGCGTTGCTCGACCTTTCCCTCACCAGCGTATTCTAATGTTCCAAATGTCTTATCCATGTTTGGGATAACGTGTTTCAATTCCATATGTTTTTCCTCATTTCTTTCTATGTTTTTGGGTTGTTTATAATAATTGTGTAAATCAAACTACTTTGTCGGAGAGCGGATACAGTTCAATATATCACCAGCTTTCTATACTGAAAACGCAAAGGGTTGTCATTGGCATGACTGATCTTTGCGTTAGCGTTTCTCTTTATTCCGCTTTTGCCTTTTTACGGCGATAATACAGCACTCCTACAGCAGTTACAGATATAGCCATACCTAAAACAAGCAAGGCAATGTTTGTTGTGTCACCTGTTTTTGGCATATCAGAGGTTTTAGTAGTTGTCGTTGTTTCTGGTGTATCTGGGGTAGTTGGTTCTTCTGGTGTAGGTGTTTCAGTAATCGTAACCGTTTGCCCCTCATCTTCAATATCTTTATGTTCAGCTACCTTGACTGGTTCATCTGGATTAGTAATGTCATATAGTTCTTCAAAGGTTACTAACTGTTTTCCTCCAAGTTCAGAAGCATTAAAAGTAAAGGCAATCTGTACTTCCATGTTTTCGCTATCAGCAGTAAACGCATAATTATTTTCTATACGTTCACCATTAATGATAAGCTCGGCGTTTTCATCTTGAATCATCTGCCAACCTGTAAGCAAGTAGTCTGCTCCGACTTCTAAGCCCTCTAAAGTAACAGTATCAATGATTGTTACTTCCTCACCAGCTTCAATTTCCTTTTCACCCTCACTACCTGTAGCAGTAGTATGAATGGAAATGATACGTTCTGTAATTAAAACCGTTTGCCCCTCATCTTCAATGTCCTTGTGTTCAGCTACTTTGACTGGTTCGTCTGGATTGGAGTTGTCATATAATTCTTCAAAGGTCACTAAGTTTTGTCCTGCAAGAGCAGAAGCATTAAAGGTAAAGGCAATATCAACTTCCATGCTTGTGCTGGTAGCAGTGAATGTGTAATCATTCTCTACACGCTCACCATCAATGATAAGTTCTGCATTTTCTTCCTGTAGCATTTGCCAACCTCTTAATGCATACTCTGTACCTTTTGTAAGTCCATCAATCGTAACCGTATCAATGATTGTCACTTCTTTACCAGCAACGATTGTTTTACCACCTGTGACTTTATCAGTAGCAATGGTACGGATTGTGATTTCCTGTTCATATTCATTGGTAAGTGTCCCTAAATCAATGACTGTCTTATCTTTTGATACGACAATCTCAAAGGCTGAAATTAACGTATATC
>Ga0153942_1000060_pt1 | contig 35003 bp, 38 predicted proteins | sample TSNJ026MetaG_FD_104731 | JGI IMG/M metagenome (GOLD analysis project Ga0153942, IMG submission 104731) | Attine ant fungus gardens microbial communities from New Jersey, USA - TSNJ026 MetaG | ecosystem: Host-associated > Fungi > Mycelium > Unclassified | place: USA: New Jersey, Brendan T. Byrne... | reverse complement strand
TCCTCAGAAATTTTTTCACCAGTATAGTTCCTAATTGATTTTCTGCTAAATAGTGCGTTAATTGTTTCCATATCTGTACCTCCATAAAAAAATTTTTACGTTATTATATTATCAAGCCCATTTCCAGCCGCCTTTGTCTGCACCTGTTTCAAAATGATATTTGACGATACCGAGATCAATTTTAGAATAAAAGCCGGAAAGCGCCTTTGCCTTTGCTTTATTCCCGTCCAGTTCAAACAAAAACTTTTGCTGGTTCAACGCCGTAGGTGCAAGCTGTGCGGCTTCTACACCTCGTTTGAACCAATCGGGTATGTTGCCGTTCACGCGGCATAAGTCCTCTATTGGCTTTGATTTATGAGGAATCCCGGATGTCTCGCCATATCCGACAGAAATAACTATGCGGAGCTTTTCACCGTTCTTTACAACTGCCGCACTTTTCCCCTTACTGTAGGTCATGGCTACCCAACAGGTGTTCAAGCCAAGCTGCTGTGCTTTAAGAACGATTTTTTCGCCATAATAACCGCACTTTTCATCAAAGCCGTCGTCCTTCTTTCCCACAAGGGCGATGTAATTCCTTACGTTTTTGTGTTTGCCGTAACGCGCCATCATGCTGTCAAAGGCTTTGGGTTCGTTCAAACAAAGCTGGATATTCAGCCCACTGTCCCGGTTGCACTCATCCACCGTCCGGCGCAATTCTTCCAGTGTGTCACCTTCGATTTTTCTGTCTGTGTAGCTCCTTACGGAATGACGGTTTTTCATAGCCTCTAATAATTCCATGTCTGTACCTCCTTCCTTAAATCTTGACATTAGCCAGTATTTGCATTATACTATATCTAAATCTAAAATCAAGTACGCAGAAAATATGTACTTAGTACAAAATATCATACCGAGGTTTATTATGTTAGAAAAAATGTCGTTTCAAGATTACAGAGATTTGCTCACACCGGTAAATTTGGATAATTGGGAATGTCCAGTTCAAAAAATGCTTGATATTTTTTCAGGGAAGTGGAATATGCGTGTCATTTTTGAATTGACAAAAGCAGATAGCTTGCGTTTTGGAAGCCTGAAAAAGGAAATTAAAGGAATCACAAACACAATGTTATCCACAACACTAAAGAGTCTGGAAGAAATCGGGCTGCTTACCAGAACGCAGTTTAACGAAATCCCTCCTCATGTAGAATATGCATTATCTGAAAAGGGTAAAGAACTATATCCTATCTTTTTAGAAATGGCAAATTGGGCGCAGAAGCATATGTGAAACTAAGAATGATTAAGTTCTATTTATATCTGGTTGTACTGCAAAGAATTTACGGTGTGGAGTTTACAGATTTCTTGTGGGATAGGCACCTGCTGATTTAAGAGATTTATATTATTTTACTTTCCGCTTTTATACTTTTTAGAGAATAAGTTCATGGAGGTAGCAAAATGACCTCCTCCCCCGTCCAGTGATATGGCTTTTGTCTGCAATCTATAATAAATTTAGCAAGCCCATACATATTATCCTGTACCCACATGGATTTACAGCGGTTGCTTTGACGTAGGTTCTGATTTAAATTTAGTTTTTTATTATTCTCTGCTATTATATCCCCGAATGAAATGGAATGTATTTCTTCAATAACAGTATCTGTGCTTATATTATCTGCAGCTAAGTCCCCACTGGAACATCCTGGATCTGTCATATCTTCCGAATCGGATATATCACAATTACTATCTTCTTCGAGTACAATAAGTTCATCCCTCTCATGCCAGAATAACAGTGTATATAAATTACTGCTCTGCCCATTATTATCCCGGAACCTAGCTTCTTTTTCCACATACCCTTTTTTGATCAATTCCTGCAATGCCCTTTTCACAGTGGATACAGAAATGTGGAGCTGCTTTGCCATGGTAGGGATAGATGGAAAACAAGTCAGATCCTGATTGGAACGGTCTATCAGATAGATAAGGACGGAAAGCGCCCTGCTCTTTAAGTTACTTTCATATGCATACTTCTTTAGTTCTGCCTGCTTTGTCATTCTCATTTCCTCCTCTTGTCATAGGTAAATGCTGACCTGCAGTCAAATATGCAGGGCAGCATTTACCTCACCAATATATTTCTTAATAATCCCTTTATAATTCTTCTGATTCGCATCGGGGGCCATCATATCTGGCTGATAATCCATAAATAACACTTTATGATAATCCGATTGCAGGGCATACGAGTAATCCTCTTTCAGGCTGTCATCCACAAACGGGCATATCACAAAAGCATGCTCCGATTCAAACTGCCGTAACAGCCTTACGGTATATGGCATTTCATAAGGCTTTATTCCACAACATAAGAGGATAACATCCGCTCTTTCCGCAATACGCATATCCTCTGCTGTACAGTACCGCCCTATATCATACACAATAAAATTCCTCTGTTTTACAGGCTCCCTATTTATATACTCTACACCATCCAGCAGAAACCCCTCTCCATTCTGCTCCATTTCATATGCCTGTGCTATCAGAGCCAGGCATCCACTTTGGTTCGACTCCACATAACCAACCTTTCCCCCGACACTGTTCAGCCACACGGACAACCCCACTGCAACCGTAGTAGCTCCCATCCGTGCCTGTGAGGACAGGACTGCAATGCGAATATTCTCACAATCAAACCGGTAGTGCTCCTTTCCACCTTTTGGTTTTGCCCTCTCCTTTGCCTGATACCGTGTCATGCCTGTTTCACTTAAGCACTCCCTGATTTCTTCCTGCATCAACCCGATTTCCACTCCGGCCACAATGTTCCCCACGCCAATCTTAAGAAGGGCAGAATGCAATGGTTCAGACTGCTTAAGCCCCTCATATATCACCGTGATCCGTGCATTATACATGGTCAGAAATTCCTCTATCGCTTCCGCAAATTCCTTATCACTGTCCCCAAAAGCCGGACGGTCAAGTACAAGCTCACTGCAATGGGAGAAATTCCGCATATCAGAAATAATGAACTGCTTTAATATAAAACTACCTACCATCTTCTTGATGGTCACCGTATCATCATCGTATAGTCCGGTAAAATCCAGCAGGTTGGTATGCTGGTTTGAAGATAAATATAAAATCACCTTTGCCGCCTCCATTCCTATCACTTCTCATCGCCATATAATCCAAAAAGGACCTCCTGCACCAGCTCCTTCCCGTGCCTCATTCAGGATTAGGGATAGTTCCCATTTCTGGCTGCTCCGGTTATAGCTGGCCGGGTCAGCCACTAAAATCTTACCATCAGAAGTAACACCCCGTAGGACAATAAAGTGTCCGCTGGAAGTAAAATGCCCCCTTGCCATAATCACCACCACCAGTTTTCCTGCTGATAATGCATCCACAACCCTTTGCCCTTCATCCTTTCCTGCGCCCTCTGCCCTGAGTCCATAGGCTCTGGCGCTTTCCGGAATCAGGGAATGATATGAACCATTCCCCTCACACCGGTATCCTTTTGCAGCGGACCATTCCGCAAGCTCCACGGGATCATGTTCTCTTCTGGTCAGGGTAGATACCACCATCGCCATGGATGTAGGGCCGCAGCCAGCTTCCCCAATGGTACCAGAGGTTCCATACATGGTATCTGCCCAGCGTTCATCAAGCTGGTTATAATAAATGACTTCTGTACTTCCGTCTGTAAAAACAATCCCCTCATAGCTGCGGCCATTGCCGGTAACATAGTCATTGTCATAAATCCCAATGTTCTGGTTGTAGCCATAATCCTTTTGGAACTCACCCACTATATTTGACTCGCTGGGAAGCAGCCAGCCGGCAAGCAGGGAAAAGGGGCTTGTTATCAAATATAAAATAAAGGCAATCAACAACAATAGCCCTATAACCGGTGCAAGTATTATTACCAGTATTTTTCGCCTCGCTTCTTCGTCCGCAGCGACTTTTATGACCGCATGTGCAATTAGCTTGGCGGTTGCTGGGTCTACTGCCATATTACCGCCCTCCTGCTTTCCCCATGTAATCCATCTTGTATTCCGGTATCTCTATGTTTATATGAAGCCGCTTTGCCCCCACCATAAATAGCGCATGACCACGCTTTTTCGCCAGAAGCAGTTCCTGCTCCGCTTCCGTCAGATCGTAAAGGTTGGCTGTTTCCTTAAGGTTCGGGCCGTCCGTTCCCATGAGCAGCTTGTAGCAGGGAATGTCCAGAAGCGCCTGTCCATACTGTTTGATGGCCGGGTCAAGGAAGTCAATCACACTATGGGAGATAATCGCCAGTGCCCCCTCGTATTTCCTCGCCCTTTTCATCACGTTTCTAAGGTATACAAGAGACTGCGGAACCTTTTGGTCTATCATCAGGTAACACTCATCACAGATCAGCAGCACACGCTCTGACCTGTTGCGGCTCATCTGTTCCCAACAATAAGTCAGCACATTAAAATACTGTGTACGCTTTATGCTGTCCGAGGTTTCCTGCAGGGCGTTGGTGTCAAGGCATATAAACTGTGAGTCGCTGGCTATGGTACTATGTCCGTTCCATATAAAGCTGTCCGAACCATTGGCTATGTCATGTAACAACAACGCCAGGTCAGTGTAAACCTGTCCGCTTCCTTCCCCTGTCTTTTCTGAAATTAGTTTATGAAGGTCTGAAAAAACAGGGAAATCTTCCGATTTAAAGTTTTTCATATCCGTATCCCACCATATCCCGAATTTCCCATACAGCTCCACAAGGCTTTTCTTAAGGACTGCTTTCTGCATATCCGTAAGGGACGGGATATATAGGCTGAAGAATATTTCGAGGTTTTTCATATGCAGGGCCAGGTCATTGATACCGTAACCCTCATCCACATACAGCCTGTCACTTTCTGTATCATCATCCCTTGGTGACGGACGTACCTGTAACGGATTTATCATCCCACCCCTGCCGCCTACCGCATTGATCCAGTCACCACCCAGCCGCAGGCACAGGTTTTTATACTCTGACTCAGGGTCTACTACAAGGATCTTTGTATCTTTCATAAATTCGCTCATCATGATATGCTTGATGGCCGTGGACTTTCCCACACCGGAATTGCCCATGATAACAAAGTTGGTATTGGTACGGTCACCACCTCGCCGCCATGGGTCAACGATAATCAGACCACCGCTTACATCCTGTGCGAAATAATACCCTTCTCCGTCATTAAAGCCTGTACTGGCAAAAGGAAAGCCGCCCACAAAGGTAGAGAGCGGTACGATCTTCTGCAGGATGCTTTCTATTTTACCATGAGTAGGGAAGGAAGGGGATATATGCTGGAAGCTCTCTTTCTGCAGGTTGGGGATCACACGCATTTTGCATTTCAATACACTAAGGATGCTTTCCGCACGGCGGCATACCTTCTTAAATTCTTTCTCATCCCCTGCAACCGGCATGACGGATACGCTCATAAGCCCTACCGTTTCCCCTTCACGGTCAATCTGCGTAATGATTTTTTCCCCATCCTCGGCTGACTTCTCCGCACGCTGCCGTGACAGTGGGTCTTTTGCCCCTTCTGCAAGCCCCCTCTGCTGTACCACGCTTCGTGAAATTGCACTGATCAGGGTTGTATTGTCCACCGGCGTAAAGCCGATGCTTACAAAGGTACCGGGGATATTGGTAATCCTGGAAAGCCATGAGACCTCCACCTTTCCCGGATACCGTATTACCCCGTAGATTTTCCCAAGGTTTTCCCCGATACTTAACCGGTTCTTCTGAAATTCAAGCCCCACGGGTGTAATCACATTCAGCAGAGCATGGTTCACTGTTAACGGCTCCTGCAGTTCTGGTTGTCTCATTTTCATCTATTCTGCCTCCTTCAAAATTGGGATGCTGGCCGCTGCTTCTGTATCTTCCAAGTGGACATAGGCAGGATTGTGGACCAGGTTGATTAGTCTTACGATTTCCTTTTCCCCGATAATGTCACAACCTATCCCGTTTACCGAAAACTTTTCTGAAAGCAGTACCGCTCTTTTGTAAATATCCTTTTCTATACCCTCCTCATACCTGTCCCAGATGGATATGTAAAACTGCCGTTCCACAATTTCGCCGGATAAAGCATAGCTGCTCATCTGCAGGATCTCATGTCTGAGCAGTTCTTTCCTCTTTTCCCCCGCGTCCTTAAGCATGGCGGTAAGGTCATTAATAAGCGGCGAGATATCTACTGGACGGGACACTGCCATGAATTTAAAAGGATACTGTATATCTGAAAGTTCAGCAGTAAGCTGTTTTATCAGGATATTTTTTTCTGACTTGCTAAGCAGGTCTATACTGATTGCATGGAGCCGCAAAAACGTCAGTATCATTCCATCCTTCGTATACAGATGCCTGCCGTTTATATCCTTGACATTGATAAACTCCATAGCCGTCTTGCAGGGCTGCCTGCCGTCCTGTGTATCGGCTTCACCTGATGCCGGTTTTTTACCGCCATTTTTGAGTATTAAGAGAAAAACACCGCCACCCAGAAGAGTGACGGTAAGCATAATGATAGGGAATAATAGTCCATCCAAAAGGTCATACCTCCAATTCGTTTTCGTCCTCCGGTTCATCAGGGCTACCGTAATAAGTGCGGTAATACTCACGGTCTGCTTCTGCTTCACCAGAGTTTAAATATTCATCCAGCCTTTGCCCGGCTCTCGCATTTTCCAGTGCCTTATCCAGTCCCGTTGCTTTGTTGTATATCATGAGAAGCTGGTCAAATGAGTCAATACCGCTTTTCTCCGCTGCCTGCAGCAATTTTTCCACGTTCCCAAGCCCCACATCAATGGGGATGGAATGGCTGTCCATATGGGCATACCACGGATAGCTGCGGTTATATTCAAGCAAGCAGGTATTACTGTCAAGGTCAAGCTGTACCAGCATTTCAACTCCCTGTAAATCAAATGTACCTTGTGTAATAACCACATCAGCCGTCCGGGAGCAGAACATATCAGCAGGATTGTCATGCGGGGGATTAACATACTGCCCCTGTTCATCAAGATGCTCAAATATATGGGCAATGCTTTTCTTTTCCGGTATCTTTCCCTGCAGTTCTTTAGCCTGTAGCAGCCGCCAGAGAGGTGACAGGGCATTTCCACCCCAGTGAGTATAAAAGCTGGTGCTCTTTTTATCTTCTGTAATAACATAGATCGCACGATTTCCCATAGAAATCACCATGCCTTTCCAATACCTGCAAGCTTTGAGCCGCAGGAATAAATATACGCTTAAAAGTTATTTTTAACTTAATTACCTTGTGGCCGGACGTGCCAGTCAGAGAATAAATTGCCGTTAATGGCAAGTACCGCAGTTCTGTTAACCTGCAGCATCCCGGCAGGCGTCCATGCATCCATGATTTCCGCATAGGCAGCATACTGTCCATCCGGGAACCATACCGGACTAAAATGCACTGGCCGATAATAGGTACTGTAGATATTTTTCTTAAACTCAAAGGAGGCACTATAACCCGTATTCACTCTGGCAAGAAGTCTCCACCAGGTCTGATAATAAAATTCAGGAAAATAGGCAACCACGTTCTGTGCCCCTGTGATATGGCTGCTTGGAGCGTTGGAGGAAATGGATGTGGAAGTGTTCATATTGAACCCGTAACCGGATTTCATGCTGTTGGCAGTAGCTGTAGGTGATTTTTCATCCGGCTTTATCGTTACGGTTGCGGATAGGCTTGCCCAGTAAGGTATCCATTCATATTTATACCAGCCATGATCCTCCCACCCGCCGTTATCAACCCAGTGTCCCCAGCTATCCCAATAACCACCGCTTGCAATCTCTTCATCGTCCACCCAGTAAGAATGGGAACACCAGTCCCAATCGGAAACCCATACCCAGTTTTCATGCCACCAGCAGTCCCATTCCCCCCAGGTCAGCGTAGCCACATCCCCTTTAACCGGGGTAGAGGGTATACTGTAACCGTCATTCCGGTCATTGGCTTGTGGGTCTGGTGGAGGATTTTCATTTAAGTCAACAATCTGTGCCACAATCACGCTCTTATCCACGTCACAGTTACTGGAAACATGGATTGTAACCGTCCCCGGCGTGGATGGCGTCCGCCATTTAACCCATGCAAGCTGTGAGCTTCCTTCGGGGATATAAATGTTTGAATGTGTGTAGGTAATGCCGTTAATGGTAAAGGTTGCATAAGCTGGATTTTTGGGTGTCTTTTCCTTATCGGTGGATAGGCTTACGGAAATGATGATCTCCGTATCAGTACGGTACCTGACTGTGCTGTCCTGCGGTTCCGGTTCTGTATCAATGTCAATAAAGCGGATAATACCCATACCAAGATAGGAAATGATATTCTCATTGGTGGCAGGGGTGGACGTACTTCCTGACCATGCCGCAAAACCCAACTCGTTATGTTCTAAGAACATGGCAAGGGGCAGGTTCTTATGGGACAGGGAAACCATCTTGCTGCGCAAGCCGCCGCTAACCTTTTGGTCGAACAGAGCCGCTTCGGTGGCTGTCATGGCGTACATTACGCTTTCATACTTGAAATATGCTATCGGTTCAAGCAGAATTTTATATTCGCCGCCAATGAGCAAATCGTAACTGAAGCCTGTCTGACTTGCAATAAAAGTGATTGTGGATCGGTCACAGAAATAGTTTCGGATTGCAGTAATGTTATTACCCCCTCCTGAACTGACTATAGTCGGCATTGGCTGTATTGGCTTAATGCAGCCATACGCCGCGGTTGTGACTGATAATGCCATGCCGTTACGATATTGAAGCTTACTGACCTTTCCAAAATGTGCCTCTATGTCAGTGGGAGGATTATTGCAAAAATCAACAGGTACTGAAACTGCCTGGTTATCACGTTCTCTGACAATAGTAACACGCACCCCGTCTAAACCGTACCACACATTAGAGCTTGTGCCCTGCCCCAAACCGCCGCCGCCACTTTCGATGTTGGCATTACCGGAAGCATAAACAGGGAAAGCTATCGTTATAATAAACAAAATACATAGAAATATAGAGAATACTCTTTTCAAAAGAAACCTCCTCACCAAAAGAGGATACAGCCTTTTGACTGCATCCTCATATATTTGTTCCATATTTAACAGCGTTTCACATATCTCCTACCAAATCTCCGGATAATTCAAAGTCACCTTCCTGGACTTCCACTCCACCGCCCTCATTTGCAACCCATCCAAACCCGGGAATATAGATATATCCATCCTTCTTATCCCCTGACTGTGGAGTACTGCTTTCAGATGGTGCCGGAGTTGCCGCCGGTACTACATCCGAATTGTCCGTTCCTGTATTCTTATGTTCCTCCACAGGTACGGATTCAGCGGCTGGCGGTGTTGCTTCCTCCGGTGTTATCGGCTTTCCATCAGAAGGCTTGCTTTGCTCTCCTGTCACTTCCGTTGACACAGGTATGGTAACAATCCCTTCTGTTTCTTCCGGTATATCAGCATCCTCCTGCAGGGCATCCTGGTGATCTGGCTGCTCCTGCGTCTGCTGTTTCTGTAGTGTCTGCTCCTTGACCATATTGTCTGTAATGGTATCTTCTGTATTAAAATCCTCTTCCCCGTTTTCTGCAGCCACATCTGTCGTTTCCTTATTCCACATGGAATTATTCCCTTTAGAACCAACAAAAATCCATAATCCCCCCGCAAGGATGACAACAGCAAGGGATAAGGCCAGTATGATGATCTTCTTTTTTGTAGTATATTCTTTCATTTCTCTCTACCTCACTTTCGTTTTCACTGAAAGTCATCTTTCAATATTATAATACACGGTATCCGTCTGCGCGTCCAGACATTTTATATATTTCCGCATTTTAAATTTTGCTTTTAGAACTTCGCATTAGAATTTGGGCATATATACCGCCTTTGCTCTCACTTCCATTTTCAGGGGCGGCAGCATCTGAAATCCAAAGGATAAGGGGATTTCAATCTGTATCCTGGCATCTGCCTCAAAGTTCTGGTTTGTATTTCCCGGTGTAAGAGGCGCATTGGTTATCTCAATGGAAAGCCCTGAATAACGGTACTCATAGCCGCCCTCCTGTACTTTCACATGGTAGCCGCCCTGGCTGGCTGTGCCTAACAGCTTATCCATCCGGCTGTACACATCATAATAATCCAGTTTCTCGCTCCAACTGTTACCCAAAAGGACATATCCGCCGGAATACCCTTCACGCAGCCCATTATATACCTCATCATAATTCGTTGTGGAGACAGCAATGACCGATTGCTGAAGCCCGTCCCGGACACCACTGACGATAATCATCAACCGGAAATACTCGGATATACCACAGCATACGATAAGAATACAGAGTACAAATGCTATCGTCAGGGGTGTGGAATTAGCCTTGTTGTTATTTAAGATTTTAACTGTCTTCATAAGTTCCTCATTTCTGCGTATCTTTTTTACACTTTCCCCTTACTTATAATACACTTCGGACTTTCCGGTAGCCCTCGCCCGTATCTCTATAGGGAAAGAACCAAAAGTAAAAAATCCGATATCCACCGTTGTTGTAAGTACCACTTCCATATCACCATTTAGCTGTACCTTATTTCCACTGTAGTAATCACATTTCCAGGTAATATGTGGGTCTAATCCGGTCTGTTCCTTCATTTTCTCTATCCGGCTGCTGACATTGGTACTGCCTGTGATTTCAGCCTGCCTTACAATCTCATTCGCAAAAATATCAAGCTGCTGTTTTGCCGTAAAGACCGGAAACAGACTGACAGAAAAGGCAATAACCATCATAAGGCAAAGCACGCCAACCGCCATATCTATATAACCCTCTCCGCAGCGAGATTGTAATATCCTTCTTCTTACCAAAATAACATCCCCCTTCTAAAACATCCCTGACATGGTTTTCACGATTTCATATCCCATAACCCCCATATACACAAGGAGCATACACCCTAACATCAGGAAAGAATATTTGCGGATTTTAGGCGGCCTCTCCATGGCAAGGCGTTTAAGCCGCTGCAATTCAATCTGTTTCATATCATGGGTGAGCATACGGAAATACACCACGCCGTCATCCCCACGTAGTACACCAACCAGCCCTCTTACCACATCGGAAAGCATGGCACTTGAGATTCTGGATTCAAAGCGCGTCAGAGCAGCTTCAAAGTTACCGGTCCGCATATCAGCTATGGTAATGGTAAGCTCGTTCCTCATTGCTTTTCCTGCATTACACTGGTAGGTTTCCAGCATATGTAACACATCCCTGCTTGCCATAAGCTCCTGGGTTATGGTTGCCACGAACCGGGGAAGCTCGTATTCAATTTCCTCCCGCCTTACACGGATCAGTCTATCCGGCTTCCCTGTTTCGCTGAAATATACGGCAATACCGGCAATCAGAAATACCAGTGAAAGGATTGGTACAATCAGAAGGCAGGGAATGACAATGACCGTAATAATTCCTGCCTTAATCAGTGCCTGTGCGGTAAAAACCTCGGCAGTCATGTGGATTTCTGCGGATTTCAGCACTAAGTTAAGCTTCCTTTTCTTATAATCCTCCATGGGAAGTATACGTGCCAGCTTTACCGCCAATTCCAGGATAAAGGCATCACTGTCCCTTGCCTGCTTTTTAGTCTGTCTTCCCATATTAATAATAGCTTTTGATGCTTTGTAAGTAGGAAGCTGCAAAAGCTCCGCCAACAGTAAATATGTCCCCATTCCAAAGCAGGGGGCAAACAATAATAGTATCAGATAGTGCATGGGCTCCCTCCTAACGTTTATACTCAATAGGCCGTGTATGCTTTACCACTGCCGCCAAAGACACAAAAATTACTGTACAGCAGATTGCCAGCAGCGATTTTCCAAAAACTGTGTTCATCAGGGTGTCATACCAGCTTTTGTTCAGGAAATACATCAGCGGAATGCTTCCTGCCAATAGGATCATCATGGTAATGTATTCCTTCACCGGTTCAAATAACAGAAGGTCAAGTTCCGCACCGACCACACGCATATCCGACAGCTTCGCAACAATGGGCGGCAGCGTGGATTTTAAATTGTAGTCCTCCTGACAGGCTGCGACGGCATCCACCCATTCATGGAATACTAAACTGTCTATCCCAGCTTTCATGCCGGAAAGGGCTTCCCTGGTATTGGAGTTGATCAGCTTGGTCTGCATAAGGAAATCCTTAAACACCTCCGATACCGGTGGGTTTAGGTAAGGTAAGTTTTCCTCTATGGCGCGGATAATGGTGTTCTTATTCCGCAGATAGGATGTGGTCACTACGGATAGTGCCGTTTCCAGCTCGACGTTCATCAGTTTCTTATGCTTCCCTGCCGTGAATTTCACATAGTAAAAAGGCAGTAGGAAAAATGCTATTGCCAGCACCGGCACTAGCATATAGTTATCCATGGTAAGCGCCATTAGTACACCTACTACAAACAGGATTATTGCCAGCACGCAAAGGGTCGCAAACATACTGGTCTTTCCCGTCAGCCGCAAAATCTCCTTTACTTCCATGAACAGCAGCTTCAGGCCTTTCGGTTCCTTTTTATTCTTGCTTTCCCTGATCCGACTTCTTATGCTGGTTTTCTTCGGTGTAAGCATTACTGCCATCCCCTCTAAGAATGTAAATGGGGACAGCCCTAATATAAGCAGGCTGCCCCCTGCCGCCATCAGGAAAGCTATTGTAACAAGTATTGTCATGCCATAACCTCCATTTCTTCATATTCATGGTCTATATATCCATCAAACCTGACATCAGGAACCTCTTCCAGGTCTTCCAATAAATTCCGGCATTCCTCCGGAAGATGGCCTGCCATATCTTTTTTTATGTCGTTAATACAGCCTATAAATCCCCAGCAGCTATTTTCCTCTGCACCATGTTTGTACAGCCGGAAGCCGTAGCACTGGTTACAGAGAAAACAGCTGTAGGTTTCCACTTCGGCGCGGAGCAGGTTTTCAGCCTTTTCCAATGTTTCGGGCGTCACGTTGCCGTATTCCTTTTTCACATCCCCATGGCTGGCGTAAATCCAGCCCACCTGCCCGCTGTCCCATTCTGCATGATGGGCGTGTCCTATAAAGGAGGATGTGGACATACTTAACATGGAGTGGTTGTAAAGGTTCAGTTTAAGGATACAGTTTTTCTGCCGCGCAAGCATTAATAAATCCCCTTCTCCCATACATTCGATTATGGCATCACTTAAATCCTCATCATTCATGCCAGGCGGCGTTTCCACGACATATTCCTCATACCATTTTTTGAAGTAATCGGAATAGGACAGGAGACGCCAAACGTCCCCAGACTTATCATGTTCAAAAATCAGACCGTTCGAATGCCCATCCTTAACGTAGGATATAACGTCAATCGGTTTCATGCTCTCCCGGACTAATTCCTGTAAAAAGTCTCCCGGTTTGCTGTGGCTGTGTTTATCGCCTAAGTTATACCGGCTGTGCCAGCAAACCATCCTTCCGAAATTATCCCAGTCGCGCGGGCTTTCGGCATCATCATCGTACAGGATTTGCAGCACATATGGCTGCTTTACCGCCACAAGGCACATAATAACACCCCCTTTTAATCCTTCAATAAAAGCTGTTCCTGCAGTCTAAGCGGCATACCGTTCTCACGCAGCCGCCGGAGTAGGCTTTCAGACAGGTTGTTTACCTTTTCATAATGTCCGATAATCTTTACCTTTCCGTCCACTATCTTGTTATCAGTGATATGGAAACGGTAGAGGGTACGCATATTCATCCGGCTGCCCTTTCTTCCAATATCCGATGTAAATTCGCACTCACTGATCTCCATGATCCGGCGGGAGTTATCTTCCAGCTTCTTGGCAAATGCCACTATGGGAAAGGCTTTGGTGGCAAGGCTATAAAGTGTGGCATCATCCATTTCGTGCATCTGCTTACAGAGTGTCACCATGCGGTAATAGGTATCCTCGCAGGAATTGGCATGGATGGTGGTAATGAGTGCATGACCTGTATTTGCCGCACTGACTGCCAGAAAGCTCTCGCCACCTTTCATTTCAGCAACGGCGATACAGTCCGGATTGATGGTCAGCGTAGTTTCCAGCAGCTTCACCATGTTGATGTTCTGCTTTGGGTCATCGGATGGTCTTGTCACCAGATGCACCACGTTATTTGTCACTTCCCCCTGTCCACTGGTCCGTGTCAGATCAAATTCACGGCAGCCCTGCTCAATGGTTACGATACGCTTGTTGTCCGGAACCTGCCCCATGATCCAGCTCATCAGTGTGGTCTTACCAGAAGAAGTAGCTCCGGTAATGCACATGGATACCCCGTAGCAGTAGCAGGTTGCCAACAGTTCCATCATTTCTGCCGTAGCTGTCCCGTATTTTACAAACTGTTCTTTGGTGAGCTTGCGGGGATTGACAATACGAATTGACGCGGATAATCCCTTGTCCCTGTCGATCACGCCGTCACCCATGACGGTAATACGTATTTTATTCGACAGGTGGCCTACCACAATGGTCTGCGCGCTGTCAAATATCATGCCGGACTTGTGGAGCATGCGCCGGATAACGTCTATAGCGTGCTGCGCTGAGTTGAATTTTTCCCTGCTGGGCAGGATATCACCGTTTGAATAGGTGATTTTTACATCCCGCCATTGGTTGATGTTAATTTCCTCCACATCGTCACGGTACAGGTATTTTGACAGGAAGGAAAAGCCTGTCATTTCCCCATAAATCAGTTCACAAATCTCATCCTGCGGCATATCTGCAACGCCTATGCCCTTATCCTGCAGATATTTATTAATATAAGATTTTATCAGCTCCCTGTTATCGTCAGGGTTATCCTTCAGCACAGTCGCATAGTTTTTTGTAATGTGCTCCTGCACCTCCCGTAATACTTCGGGGAACGGTTTCAGCCGGATATCAACACTTAACAGCCCCATGTTTTCGTGTATATTCAGTACCGTGTTCAAACAATGCCCTCCTTTCTGTGAAACAGGACAGCCTCGTACAGTTTTTTGGGGCAGGTGGGGGCATTATCCTTCCTTGGACGGCTGGGTTTGTTCCAGCTGCCGCCAGGAGAGGTATAGCAGTACCGCCAGCCACTTGCCTTAAGGCTCGTTCCTGTTTCCGTTTCTAAAATATAGGAGATGATGCGCCGGTATCCTAATTCCCTGGCAGCCCTGCGGCAGGCGGCGTACAGCTTGCTGCAGGCGTTTTTTGTGCTGTCCGTGCAGAGCCTGAGTATCTCCAGCGTGTCGTACTGGTTTATTCTCCGCGCCCTCGGTCTGCCGACAATCGCCACGCCGCACAGGTTTCCTTCACGGTAACATCCGATGGAAAACCGGTGTCCAGCGACCGGTTTGTGGTGTCTATGGTGTGCAGCGACAAAAGCGTTGGCCTCTTTCAGTTCTATATGGCGTATCTGCATGGTCAAAACTCCCCCTTGCTTTTGCCAAAGGGAAGCTTGAAAGAAATGGCTCCCCTGGTAGTCTTCCTGGAGTCCTCCGACTGCCTTACTTTCTGTGCTGCCTTCTGTCCTGCATCGGCTGGGTTATCCCCAATGCCAAAGACATCCCCTACAATCCGCTTTATTTCAGCCGTATATTTAAGGCTTTCCCTGGATTTAAGCAGATCAGGCAGGGATACCTCATCATACTGCTGTTCCAGCTCCGTTACATAAGGCAGGGTATATTTCACACCGCCGTACTGCTGGGAAACTGCTTCCCATTCCTGCCATGGCTTCAGCATGGATATTGCCTTATAATGCTTATCTACATGGAACACGCTGTCTGCCAGCATCGGCATATGGGTCTGGTAATAGGCTATCCCCTTCAGGTTGGAGGTTCCCAGACGCAGAGCTGTGTCTGCTGTTTCAATGCCTACAATGGAAACCGGGTCAGCCTCAAAAATGGTGGAGCAGTCAATAATCACAAAATCAGCAAGGTGGCGCAGCATGACAAAGAAATCCACTGCCTTATCCCTTGTTACCTTTGGGTATGCCATCAGGTTTTCCCCTGCCCTGTAGCCCAGATAGCTGACATATTCTGTCTGCCCTACCGGTACGCAGGCTTCCAGGATATCTGTCTGTGTGATCCCCGGCGCGGTCAGAAGTGTCCCCAGCGAGGTCTCTACGGCTGTCCCTGCTGGGATGACATAAGGGAGGACACTGGTAAAAGGGTCGCAGAAAACTACAACCGCATTCTTCTTATGCTTTGCCAGCTCTAAAGCTAACTTGATGCTGGTGGTGGTCTTTCCGCTGCCAGGGCTTCCTAATACAGCCAAAGCTTTATTCTTAACCGGAAAATTTTTTTCCTGGGTTTTGTTTATTCCCATAAATTTATTCTCACTCATACTTTTCCTCTTCTCTCCACTTTCAGAACCAGTCATTCTGTCCGGCTATTCTTCCCCTGATGTTTCTGCCTCTGCATCTTCCGCAGAATTACCTTCTCCTGTTTCCGGGGGATAAAGCTCAAGAAGCACCTCTGCCTGTGCATCTAAAAATTTCTGTGCATCTGTACTGTCCCCCCGGTAAACCAGTGCGACATGGAGGGAACCGTTCTGTTCAATCTCCGACAGGAGTCTCGCCTGCTCAGTGGATACCAGCACTGTAATGGTGGTGGCAAGCTGTGCCTCCTCATTGTCAGACTGTGCATTGCTGTCGGTTCCGTCCTTTATGGTGGTGGCAATGATCTGGATATATTGGAGCTCCGGCGGGATATAGGTTTCCCTCATCTGCCCCATATTCCCGGCAATCAGGGTTACAATATCCCCCTGTTCCAGCTTGCCGGAAAGACCGGCTGCAAAGGATTTAATCGTTACGGAAATTGCCCTGTTCTCACCGTTTAAGCTGCTTAAATACTCGTTTTTAAGGAGTGCTGTTTCCGAAAGCTTGCTTTCCAGGATCAGGTCGCCCTTGTGCATATCCGCATTGGCATATCTGCCAACCACATCCTCTGTTTTATATACCACACCCAAGGGCAGGTTATAGCTGCCTGTTTCCACTGTAGCCAGCATGTCTTTTGTAATCATGTCACCTTTTCTGATATCTGTTTTGACACGCACAATCTCTGTGGTTGCAGTCAGCGCATTATTGAACATGGGCGTCAGTCCAAAGCATATAATCAGGGATAGGACGATACAGATCAGTCCTACCACGATACGATTTTTAAATAAATTCTTCATTAAAATTAATTCCTCCGTTTTATTCAAATTAACAGTAAGGCTGCAAAACAGCCTATGGTCAGATAGGGAATAAGGGGAAATGGCTGTTTTTCTCTGTTATAAACTGCGTTCCAGAGTACGGCCATAAATAAGCCAATCACCAGGGCTGCCATCCCCGGCCAGATTCCCAATACAAAACCGCAGGCTGCCATCAGCTTAATGTCACCGCCGCCTATGCTGTTTTCCTTTAATAAGGCAGCAAGGAAAAAAGGCAGCGGCACAAGGAGCAGACCCAAAAGTGCCGGCAGGGGCTGAAAATGAATCAGCCCGGCCGACAGAATCAGGATATGGACATAATCAGGAACCGTATGGGTTCTGATATCATAAACACTTGCAAACAGCAGGATTTGAAAGACTACGGCACACATCAGCGTAACCGCCGTAAAGCCATGTACGGATAAAAATATCCCTGTAGCGGCTACGCTGATACAGGGGATTTTGGGTATACTATCCAGTTTTAATATATCTTTCAGTGCCATGCCGCACAAAAGACCGGAAATTAAAGACAAGAGCAGGCAGACCATTAAATGTTTTCCGTCAAGGTTCCATTCCATTGTCCTTCTCCCTGTTTTCCCGGATTTCCCTTGCCTGCAGGTAGTCGAAAACAGCCAGTTCACGGTTGCTGTACTCCCTAATCTTTTCCAGTTCTTCAGAAGGCAGTACATCATACCGTGCCTGCATATCCGTAATTTTTTCCCTTGTATCCGTTAGGAATCCATTTATGGTTTCATTGACTACGGTAATAATGCCAAACTCGCTTTTCTCCCACTTGCTATAAACCGCAAGCAGTGGCTGGTCATAATATAGAAGCTGCTCCACTTCAAAAGGATGGTCAAACTGCCTGTTTTTCAGTTGTGACAGAAGCTCCTCCATCACCGCTATTTTCATTGCTTCCTTAATTACATCGGTATTGTCCATATGGGCAACCGCTTCCATATACCCGTCAAAATCCCGCTGTACTTTTTCGCATAACAAGGCAAACCGTTCCTCAAATGACGAAGCATTATCTGTTAAAGTATTGTCTGCTTTAATTTTATACGCCGTGGCGTCATACAACATGGTATCATATGCCATTATACTTATCCTCCTTTACCAGTTTTATGGCTTCCCTGATATCCAGACCGTCTATCTCATTTCCCAGACACACCCAGCCATCATATTTCTGCCTTGCAAAAAGCTCCGCACGAGGAACGTCACCTGCAAGCTTCACAATCTTTTCACGGATAATATCTGGTTTTTTACTGTGATGCTCTATTGGTGTATCAATGACAGAGTGTACTGACTTGGATAACCGTTTCGGCTTGCCCTTCGTAGCAAGCAGACATAATTCTGGGTTACTGCGTGTCCAATTACCGCATCCCCAAAACCATTTATCTGTCTGCTTTTTACATCTCTTAATCCAGCAGAATCCAATGCTTTTATAAGTGAACCCCCACCGACGTATTGCCTCCAGGCCTTCTTCCAGGCAAGGGAATGTGACCCACAAAAGCAAAATACAGTCATTTGCAGCAATTCCCGGTATATCCAGGCAATAAATATCCTCATTGCTCAGGGTGGAATAATGCTTCTGTGCCGCTCCCCGTACTTTGCTCTGCTTGTAGCACCATGGGCAATCTATGTAGAGTGTATTAAATCGCATGTTCCACCTCCTTCAATTTAAGCCCAATCTCATACACTACATTTACCGTCACCGCATTTCCTGCCTGCTTATATAGTTGGGCATCACTGATCCCGGCAGCTCTTGCCCTGTCAAACAGTTCATCCTCAAAAGCCTGCAGCCGCCAGGTTTCACGGGGTGTCAGTCTCCGGATGCGGCAGCATAGGAGTACTCCCATCTGGCTGCCTGTCAGTACTGTCTGGGAAACCTGTTTTCCTACCCGCCCCCGTCTGGATGTGCTGTTTGGATAGGAAAGGTTGATTCTGTCCCCATGATGGGCCATAGTGTATCCGTCCTTCTTGGCCTCACGGATCGGCAATCCTTTCTTCCATCCCTCACAGCAGCAGAGCAAAATTCCGTGCTGGTCCTGCGCCGTAATCGTGTAGCTTGGTTCTCCCGGTTCTTTAAAACGTCTGCCATTCTGACGCTTCTTTTCCCGGTTTGGTGTAATCACCGCCTGCACACATTCCGGGTTCCCATTACCAATGCCACAAGAAGAACCGCGGCATATGCCATGAAGAGGACCATTACATAAAAATACACCGGAACACTCCCCTTTATGGTTGGTGATTCCGGCGTTTTGCTTGGCTTTTACGCAGTGTGCATATTCTGTTATTTTAGGATGCTCGTTCATATCAATAAAGCTGGCACAAGGGGGCTGCCTTTCGATAATGGCATTTTGATCCTGATTACGGTTGATACCTCTTGCATCACTTGCTGTCAGGGTATGGGCATTGTCTATCTGTTTCCGTATCCCCTCCCTGCGGTTTACGGATACGGAGTATAATCCGGTACGTCCTGCAAAACCGCCGCCATTGGCCGTCATGGTGACGGAAAGTCCTGCAGGGTCATACAGCCTTTGACCCTGCGTCTCTCCTAAGATTTGCTTAACAGGCGTTTTGTTTGCTCCGCCGACAGGAAATATTTTTCCTCCACATCCGTCTCTAAGATGTCCAACAATGTACACCCGCTCCCTGTGTTGGGGAACGCAGAAGTCTTTGGAATTGATAACCTGCCATTCACAGTCATACCCTGCTTCCCATAATTCAGATAGAACGGTGGTAAATGCCCCGCCTCCCTCGCTTGACACAAGATGTTTAACGTTTTCAACGATAATCCATCGGGGTTTATTTTCGGGGCTTTGGCTTTTGAGCAGGCCAGCAACCGTAAAAAAAAGTCCGCTTCGTTTTCCGTGAAGTCCTCTGCGCCGTCCGGCGAGTGAGATATCGACGCAAGGAAAACCGAAAGTCCAGATTTCAGCCTTTGGAATTTCTCCTGCCCCGATTTGCTTAATGTCTTTTGCATACCATTCTCCTTTACAGTTTTTGCCGTCACAGTCTTTCTTCACCTCCATTGTACACATCCTGCATGAATTATTCCCTCCTGTTTCCATCTCATACTTACAGGGGCTAAGCCCATACATGGCGCAGTAGCTCTTATTCGCATATCTGTCAATTTCCACATGGCCGGCACACTTGTGCCCACTCCGTTCCAGTCCCCGGCGAAAACCGCCGATACCGGAAAATAAATCAATAAAAATCATACAATCGTCCTTGTTTGATTGCTGCTTTCTTAATAAATCCTATTTTATATAAATGCCCTGCTTTGTTCCCCACTCGTCAAGGCTGCGGTAGGGGTAAATCTGCTGGCTCCTTGCAAACCGTATCATGTTGCCGATCTGGTCTGCCACGCTCTGGTTATTCTGGTCACGGGTTGTCATCATCACGGAACCGAAAATGCCGGTCAGCACCGCAACCACCGTAAAGGCTACATTCCGGGTAAACAGCCATATAAAGGCTGCTATTATCCCACCCATGATGGAACCGGCAATGCTCTGTATGAGCTCCCTCCTGCCGAATCCGCTAAACAACTCATTCTGTGCCTTCACCCCGGTGGGGATATACAGCGAATAACTTTCATCCATCCTCATAACCCTTCCTTATTTACGAATAATAATAAAATACAATTTCCTTAATCTGCCATACACACTCTGCTATAATATAGAAAACCACAGTATTCTTTGCCCGTTTCTTGTATTGTGTGGCTTCTTCCTCCGCACTTTGCAGGCGGACCATGCAGAAGAGGAACCGGAACACTGCCCCTAAACGCAGAAGGGATATGACAGCCATGGAAATCTCGTCAATGCTTGCCATATCCCCTCCTATCTGATTTTCTGAATCATCTGTACCAGCCTTACGGAATGGTAAGCATTATTGATCACACCACTACCACTGCCCCCGGTGGCTATCAGGAACTCACTTAAGAATTTCGGTGTCTTTATTGCCAGCATCATACAGGCAATGCCCCAGAAGATGTGCATATTCAGCATCATGCCTACCCCAAGCTTACAGAGGCATATCTGTATGATGACTGCAAGCGCCGTCTGGAAGAATTTATTCATATAGCTTTTTAAAAACACCCTTGTCATTGTCCAGAAGCCCCACACAGGCTACCGGCACACCTACCCTGAGAATCATAAGCTCCACCCCACGCATAAGGAACTGGAAATACAGAAGGAAATAGCAGATAATGAAAATAAGTCCAAAAATGGCTGTTACAAGCCCCAGTGAAGAAATGCCGTTCACCCATGTCTGCCAGTCAAAATCCGTGGAGGCACCTATGGCGGTCAGAAGCTGGTTACACAGGCTTTCCACGATTTGGGCAAGCCAGCCATACATTACCGGGAAGCTGACTGCTACCACCATGGCCTGTATAAACCGGATAACCAGGTTGGTGGGGTCAGCATCGGGATCGCCGTCTGTCCAGAGGACATAGCATTCAAACCCCTTCTTTAAAAATTTAAGGATAATCAGCGACACCCCTGCACCCAACAGAATTTGAAACAGTACTTCCACCATGTTTCCGCCATTGGTGGCTGTCATATACTGGTCGGCATATAGGGTCATGGGCACAAGCCCTTCAAGCATCTCATCAATCAGGACTATGGCACCGTTTAATATTGCAACAATCAATAACACCAGGATTATTTCCAACTACTCCCACCTCCTGCCTGCCACGAAAAGTCCGTACTCATTCTTCAGTTTCCTTCAGGTAACAGTCATAGGCATTGAGCACGGCATTTGCAAACTGCTCACGGCCGGATGGCGTGATGGGGAAAAATATGTCACGGTACACCCCTTCCTTATCCTTCATGCTGGGCATGAATACGGAAAGACCCTTCTGGCAGTCCACTACCCTTACCCCGGTAACAATAAAATCATTGTCAAAACATACCGTGGCTATGGCTTTCAGCTTTCCTGCGTTATCAAAGGCTTTTGCGATTTTTGCTGTTATTCTCATTTACAGCCCTCCTTGTAAAAACTCGTGGTTATAAGGCTCAAATCCCTTAAATCACGGCATTCTTACTTCAACTACATGTAGTCGAAGTAGTTACTTGTCTTCATAAATCCATCCGATAGACTATTAAAATCTTGACTTTATGAACCGACTTGATATGCTGCTACAGGCTTGGGAACAGTCTCCATCATCTAGCCACAATACAGCTAGATGCCGAAGCCTGTTGGCACTCCGTGCCAGCCTAGCATATCAGTTCCTAAAGTAAAGACATGAAAAGCCGTTGTCCATCTTTACTCGTTTTAAGCTACTTCAACTACTTGGACTACTATAACTACGGTACACGAGTTATGAGTGTAGTCCATGTAAAAAAACTCTACTTCGGCTACTTAAACTACTATGTTTTTTAACCACGAGTTATCTTATTATTTTTTACAGAAAAATACCGCCTGCCTTATTATGGCGGCAGACGGTATTGCAGTACTTAACCCGAGAAGTTGAAAAGCTGGACCACCCTCTCAGTTAATGTGGGGAGCAGTGTGTCCTTGAAGAGCATATATAGCCCTGCAAGCAGCAAACTTCCCACGACAACACTTATTAGTATTTTAAACGCTTTTCTTAATGGTACGTGTACACGATTAAGAAAATCTCCCTTGAGATAATACCAATAACTTGGTTGATAGATTGATTGAATCATAGACATATCCTCACTTTCTTGATTTTTTGTATATAAAAAACACGACTGAATTGTTTAGGTTCAATCGTGTTTTATTTCAGCTATTTTCAAATATTGATACGATATTTCATAGTTTCAAAAATATTGTATTTACTTATTAAAATATCATTTTCATGTTGATTTAAATCTATCAGAAAGTTCTATTATGTAAGTAAAGTCCTCCATGAATTCTTCTCTTGTCGGTTTTACATTTAATGTTTCTATGGGCTGACTGTGCCCATTCATATATCTACATGCTTTTTCAAATATAGCGTTGACTTTTGGAAGTTCATTCACAAACCCATCCTTTATTTGCGTAACCGCTGTAAATCTAATATTAGGCTCATATCTTCTTATAATTCCACATAAGAATCCTTCTTCAATTATTAATTCACACCATGTTCTAATATCAGAATAAACAATTTGTAAATTCCGGTCTAATTGATCTCCGACACACTTCTTACTATTAATTGTTTGGGATGAATCTTTAATTTTTTTAATAATATCCTTTAAATTCTCTAACCTTCCTGAAACTGAATTACTAACAATACCTTTATTATCTCTATCAAATTCATCTACCTTAAAAAGCATATTTTCTTTATCTTTACTTTTTTGTAAAAACGAATAAAGCTTATAATAAAACATTATATTATGGGTAAAAACTATTATTTGTCTTTCTTGTGATAGCTCATATATAATTTCTGCTATCTTTTCCGCTCTTTTATAATCAAAAGAAGTTACCGGATCATCAAATAATATTGTGCTCATATTTTCTCTAATTTTTATATCCGTAGCAAATTCTGCAAGTGCTACTGCTTTTTGTTCACCTTCACTCATAATTTCTGTAATTGCATTTTTTTCCGATACGATATATTTACTCCTTTTTGTTTCGCCTCTCCTCGGCGTTAGCTTAACACTTACATTTTTAGCACCCAATCGGTAACAAAATTCATTAAATAAATCTAAATAATTAGTACCAACCAAATCACTAAAAGCCTCTTCTGACTTCTTGGTTAAGGCTTTCGTATTCATTTTCTTTTGTACTTCACTACACATATTTATCATAGATGTATACTCATACCATTGCTTAAATTCATCTCTTGATTCATATAATAAACATATTTTTCTTATTTCATTCAGTTCTCTTTCTTTTGAATTAAGATTTTCTAAAATTTCACCATTAGATTGATTTAGCAACCTCATTTTTTCACTAATATCATCACAAGCAGTACTAATCTCTGATAGGATGCTTGTAAAATCAATTTTACAAGTATCTGGAACATTTTTATTTTCATCAACATGCTTTTGGAATATTATTCTATTATTATTTATCATTTTTAGTATTGTATCTATTTTTTCGACAAGAATCTTCTTATCGTCTAACAGGTTTTTATCTGAATCAGGAAGATTAAAGCATTTATCTGTAGGGATCTGCTTGTTTATTTCTTCTTTAATTTTATTTTTTTGCTCAGCAATACTGTTCTTAAGGTGTTCAAAACAAATATTAATAAATTCAACTTGTTCTTGTCCCATCTCATTTCCACAAAGAATACATTTACTTCCAACCGTTGGTAAGGTATTACTTAATGAAACAAAATATTTCTCAGCTGCATGTATCATGGCATCCCATTCTGTATTAATAGTTACATTTTCTAATTGCTTTGCCAATCTTTTATTTTCATCTTTTTCTTTATCCACCAAGTTATTATATTGCTGTTGTAATTTCTGTACATTTTGCATTCGTATTACAGAAAAATCATTTTCCATACTTCTAATGGTATCAGAAATTTCAAGTAATTTGTTATATTGAGCTTTTAAAATTTGAATTAACTCAGCTTGATTTGAAGATTTCATTTGTTGAATTATTTTTTCTAATCCATCTCTTTTAAGCTTAATATCATTTTTTGATCCATACGTTTTGTCTAAATATTTAAAAACTTCTACTTCATCTTTTTGCTCTTTCGTAATACCGCTTATTGTATCAGATATAATGGCATATTTACTATCTTGAAAAACAGCACTCTTTTTATTTTCTAATTCTTCAATTTTTATTTGGATATGTCTTTTAACTTCTATAATCAGATCCGTTAAGGTTATAAAATCATTCAATCCATTAGGTAGTACACTAAATGAAAGATCTTTATTTAGTAATGGTTGTAATGAATCCGAATCAAAAACATTGATTCTTGACAATTTGTCATGAAAACTATTGATATCAATCACTTCATCCAATATTGTTTGGTTACCATCTGAGTAACTAACACAAACTGTTTGCTTGTTATTTTTACCTTCCTTATAAACATTAGTTTTCATGCTAAGATCTTTAGTACTAGTATAATAATACTTGGACATTTTCCTGAAAATTTTAACATAAGTGGATTTTCCAGAACCATTTTCACCATAAAATATATTTAACTTTTTACCTAGCTTGAACTCCGCTTCATCACAAAGTGCTCCAATATTTGTAGGATTTTTAATCTCATGAATGCATAATTTAATTTCACATTCATCATTAGTTCCTCGACTTTCCAGATTGACAATTAGAGATTCTTTATATATTGTCAATATTTCATTTACAATGAAATCAATTTTTTTATTGTAATACATTGCATTAACTAAGTATTTTTTTATACTATCATTACAACACCAATCGACTAAATAATCATACGCATTTTTCATTAGCATTCACCTTCACCTGTATCTCCTCCACCAACCGATGTACCATACACCCTGGCCACATATCTGATGGTAGTTTCTTCCCATCAGCAATGCACTTCTTCAAGCTTCTCTCTGCAAGCTCCACCGCCTTATCAGTGCCCCCATACTGCACCAGCTTCCGATAAATATCCCTGTCATTCTTAAGATATTTCTGTCCCGTAACCTTTTCATATTTCTTCTCAAACCGATCACAACAAGTATAAGATTCCCTGATTACCGGCATCTCGCCAAAATAAGCATACATCCAGATCTCAAAGCATGGATTAGACCATCCGGCACCAACTCCATTCCGTTCCGCCTCCTGAACAATCTCATCAAATCCCTTCACCTCATCCCGGTCAAATACAATCCAGGGAATACGGTATTGCGGCTCTCTGCTGGCGAGTTCCATAGCCCTCACCACCAAGTCCACAGTTTTCGTCTTTTCAACTTTAATAACCAGACGGTCTTTCAGCTCTTCCGGAATACTGTCACGCAATCCCTCAAAGTAGTTTTTTTCTGTCTCATCTGTATCTGTCACTATCAGATAATATCCTAATTCCGGCACCCTTTTCCCAACCCGTTGATTCCTGTCTTTCCGTTTCCCTGCCCTGCGGTCACTGGGCTTTTCTCTCCCTTTATTCACCATCCACGCTCTCCCCCCCTTAACATCACCATAGGCTTAAGCGCCGGGATTGCACCATAATTTCCTGTCAGATAATTCTTGGCCAATGCTTCATCCCTGCGTACTTTATTTCCTTCCTCGTCCTTAAAATCGGCCAAAGAATATAGTTCCGATACGCCATCCTTATTCTTATCCACCATCCAGATTTCATCCCTTCTAAGCAGTTCATTGGAAAACTGCCAGATATCATGCGTGGTAAAGATCAGCTGTGCATGATTGATATTGATTTCAGGAGACAAGAATGTCAGTATCAGGTTCCGCACAAGCAGGGGATGCAGCCTTGCATTCAACTCATCCACGAATAAGGTTCCGCCGCAGTCAAGGACTTCCCTTAAGGAAGGATATAGTGCAAACATTTTAAGAGTCCCACTGGATTCACTCTTTAAGGGAAGGGATTCATATTCATCAGAGTCTGCCATCTTATGCAATGCATCAATCAGATAATGCCCCTCTGAATCCTTCTCGTTTTCCCTCTGGATTTCTTCTATACGAAAATCACATATAGATTCATCAAAAGATGCAAAATAGTCTGCCACATTACCCTGTACCTCCCTGCTGTCCACGAAGTGGTTCGGTAAAACCTGCGACCGGAAATAATTCTCTACCGGGTCACCAAAGTCCATGACCTCATTATTCAGAAACCAGTCACGCACCTTTTTCAGCTTTGCAATCTTAAGCTTTGCCCCAAGGGATACAATCAGGGTTTCCTTTTCCAGTGCTACCCTGATATTTTCCATGCTGCGCTTCGGCAGCCCATTCATCTCCAGCTCCTCACCCTTTTTACGGTAAAAGATTGTCTTATACTTATTCCGTGCAGTTTTCGCTTTCGAATAGAACCACTCTTCCACCACTTCATCATTCTGCAGTGCGAACCCATACTGATAAATCTTCCCTGTATCCTCAGAGTTGTCTACGAAGAACACTTCAAATGTAGATTCCTGCTGTCGGCTCTTACTGTCAAACAAGAATGGTGTCACTTTTATAAATGCCGAATCACCTTTCTGACGGCTGTCATTTTCCCCGCCAAACTTAAAGGATTCTTCAACATAGTAGCCCATATATTCAAAAGCTTCATAAACATTCGATTTACCACTTGCATTTGCACCATATATGGCGGCAACCTTGAGCAGCTTGTCATTTGCAATCTCCACTACATGGTCACTGTGTTCTGTGATTTTTGTGGCAGACAGGTCTAATGAAACCTCATCACGGAAAGATTTAAAATTCTTAAAATTAAACTGGATTAACATTATTAACTCCTCACTCCATAAATTAAACTCCTACATTCTTATTATAAACCATTTTAATTAAAAATCAACACTTAATTTCATTTTATTTAGAATTTAAGTGTTGATTTTTAATCATTTGGTTTAATTGTAAATCATTCTGTTATTATTTTACCTTCTGCATCAACAGCATCAACTTCCCTCTCAACAATTCGCATTCTGAAATCAGGGCTTCATTTTCTTCTGTCAGCTTCCTTATTCTGTCATCCTTTTTCTGCATTTCATTCTGTAATGGTTGTCCTTTCTCCAGTTTTTCTGCTTCATTCCCATTATTCTTTCTATCTCCCTTTATTCCACTAAGCTTCAATACTTCCCTTACATGCTCTTTTGCAAACACAGACCGGGATAAACCTGTATAGTCCACCAGGTTCTTTATACTTACTGCACATCCCTGTTCCTGCAGGTCACAGATAGCACGTTTCACTTTCTGAACTGTCTCCTGCTTCATTTCTTCCTGCTTTTTTAATAATTCCTTAGGGCGTCTGTCTTCCATCCTGATTTCCCTCACTCTCCATCCTGTCTATTATCTTTTGAAATAATCCGGCATTCCGTATCGCATTCTGTTTCATGACAGGAAATGCAGCAAAACGTCTGCTCTTTTCTTCCCAATCCTTTATCTGCTCCCTGTAATACCCAATCTGGTCTTTGTCCGGAATAAAGCTGCTGCATTCCAGGCAGTTCCACATATCGCCCTTACAGCCTGAGATATCGCTGCAGATCCCGCCCCTTACCTTATGTGCGCGGAGATTCTTCAGAAGCCTTTCTTCCAGTTCCTTTTCCATATGCATGATCCGTCCACCGAATATATATGGCGCCGCTGCCGGTTCCTTTATGACCTGCCTCTGTTTCTCCAGCATCTGTTCCTGCCGCTGCCCAAGGTGGGCATAGGAATCCCAGATCATGGCTTCCCCATGATGCCCCGTCATCTCTGCTACCTGTTCTATTGTAAAGCCTTCCGCCAGCCTGTCTGTAATCCCGTTGTGGCGCAGCTGATGGCTGGATAATAAATATTCCTTCCCCTGGTCATCCCTGAGCCCATACTTCTTACAGATTTCCTTCAGATGATAAGCCGCTGCCCACAACTGCAGTACCCCGTAGCATTCTGTATTCACCCGACTCCCGTCACATATGCTTAACTGTCTCCGGTATGTAAATAAAGCGCCTCTTTCCGATTCTTTCAGTTCCTCCTGCATCTTCTGCGATTTTACCTGCTGTTCTGAGAGCAGGTTTATCAGAAATTCTCCCATCCCCTCTTTCCTGATATGGATGGAACGGAGAACCGGCTCTTTGTGTCCGCCATTTTGCTTCCATGTAGGGATGAAAAGCACATAATCTTCCATATATGCCTTAAAGCAGTCCAGGCGCATGGAGAGGACTTCATTAATGCGGGAGGGAATCAGGCGTAATATCCAGTACATTAAGCGGATTTCCAAATGGATGTCTTCCTTCATAAAAACCGTATCCAGCTGGCTTACGACATGCTCCGGTACCAGTTTATATTCCCTCTTTACGTGTGAAGGATAAGGGTTCTTATGGAATGGATTCCTGTTACCTATTCCTCCGAATCCCACCATCGTACTAAATAAGATACCCACCGTTCCCCATGTGCGGCTCCTTGAAGTGAGGGAATACCCCCTGCCATCCAGATATGCCCTGAATCCCAGGGCCAGGTGTGAATCAGCTTCTTCAATCCTCTTTGAAGAGCCTTCCATGAAGCTACAAAATACTCCAAGACCACTGATATCTGTTTTTACCGCCCGGACTGTGACTCCGTTCAGTATTCTCAAAATAGCAAAATACTTTACCAGTTCCTTATAACTTTCCGGTATGTTGGAAAAGTAGAGTGTTAACCGGGTTTTCTCTTCGTAGGGATAACGCCTTTTATTCTCACAGCACCATAGATCTGACTCAAATGAAATATCTGTTCCAAGCTCCTTTAAGAACTCTGCATATCTCTTTTTTTGACAGTCCTCAAAAATCTCTGCCGTAGAAGCTGTTATTATCATCCGCAGTCTCCTCCCATAATTGACCTGACAACTGACTCATAGGATTGCCGCAGCGCACTTTCCTGCTTATATTCTGCGAATTCCTCATAGCCGTTTATTCCCTGCTGCTGGTAAAGGGTAACCAGTGCCTCCATCCTTCCTTTCTGTTCACTATATAATTCCTGCCAGTAAGGCAGGTACTTCATCCCCGTACATAAATTCCTGCAGTCAGCACATCCTGTCAGGCTCTTCCTTTTTGTACAGCATCCATCTGATAATTTCTGGATACAAAACCCAAACTCAACCCTCCTGCTTTCCAGACAGAAATCTACATACAATACCCTTCTCTCTTCCTCCGAAAATCTCTCCAGCTGCTCTCCTGTCAGTAACACCTCAAACTTTTTACGGAAGAATTCCGTATTCATTTCCACCAGTTTTTTCTTCCTTACGTCAGCATAATAGACAGCTGAAGTAGAAGGCTCCATATGTCCCAGAAACTGGGCAAGTTCATTCATCGTGCCGCCATTCTCAATTAACTCCGTTGCCACGGTTTTCCGGTACTGTCTTGCCGTAAAATGCCAGGCTTTACCCTCCTCATCGCAAAGGCCGCATCTTTCTGCCAGCTGGTCCAGCTTCACCAGGAAATAACTTGCATTTATCATCCCGGCTTTAAAATTCTTCCGCTTTGTCAGAAAGATATAGGGCAGTCCGAATTCTTTCCTAAGTTGTGTGGTTCTCTTAACCTGCATCTGTATACTGTCTGCCAGTTCCTTTGTTATCATTACCCTGTGATAGTCTTCCCTGCCCCTCTTTCTGCGTGCCGCAAGCACCTTATATGGAATATATTTGATTATCTGCCGGTTTTGGTATCTGGAAGGCTCCAGACAGTCTGCCTCCAGAAAAACAGCCTCTTTTGCACGCATACCGGTCTGTGATAACAGCTGGTAGAACAACTGGTATTCTTCTGAAAGCTCACTAACATGCTTATCCATTTCCAGCATAATATACTCTGGGATAACTGGGGAATTCCTGATATAATCCCCCGAGTTGTGGAATACGAAAGAAGCAAATGGATTGTTTGTGGGTACCGGGCTTTTCATATCCGGATTCCTCTCATTCCCCATCAGGTATTCCATGATTGTCTTCATGGCACCAAAGACTGTTATGATTCCATGTAATGATGTATCCTGGTTATTTTCCAGTTCGATATGGAGTGCCTTTGCATCCACCAGGTCTATATCTGAAAAGAAATGAATCCTACTGTCATGACGGCTCATATAGTTTACTCCCACGGCAATGGCGGTTATGAAACGGTCTTTTATCTGTATCTCCCCGGAAAACCGGTGCATGCAGTAGTATTTCACCTCCAACCGCAGGGAAGGTGATTCTATGATCCCAAAATCCATTCTTCCGCATCTTAAAGTGGGCCCATACTGGGTATAAAACGTCCATACATCCTTCTTTATATCCGCCTCTTTATGATTCTCTTGTGGGAACTTCCCGTATTGTACCTCAAATTCCCTCAGGACTGTTTCACGCAGCATCTGGTCAAAACTATTTTTTGCCAGCTTGCATTCTGTCCTGGTTACCCCATAAACTTCCTTCACCATCTTACACAGGCTTATCATTTCACGTCGCCGGGTAAATGAAGTGGCCATATCTTCCAGATATTTTTCCAGAATGGATTCTTCTAATTTGGCAGCATAATCCGCACACCTGAGGATTCCTATTTTCTTCATTACTTTATCCAGGCTCTGCCCTGCCATGATATTTTTTCTTATCTCTTCTTTCCAGTATGCTTCAAAAGCCTCCTCCTGATACTCCTGGTATTTATGGCTTCCGGGTATCCCATCCAAAATATAACGGTAATTATATACAATGGGATTTTTCTCACTATGCAGCATCTCCTGAAAAACAAAATGGATACCAGGCTCTTTTGATTTTATGGAAAACCCGCCTTTACTCCATTCCCTGACCGCCCTCCCGGCATAATATCTGAACATGCGGGTAAAATCCTCTTCAAAAGCCAGACAGCCTATCTTTATAAAGGGTATCCCCCCTAAGAACCTGAAACAGTCACATAACATCCCGTTTCCTTCAGCATAACACCCGGAGGTAAGTGTATCCCCGTACTTCTGTATCCACGATACTGTTTCTTCCTCACTTACCTGCTTCCTGTAAGGCATATGAATCTCTGTCCCATGAATTTCCCAGCATGCGGAAGCCTGCTTAATCTTCAGCCGCTTTATCATTTTATCCCATCCCCCAGTTCTTCCGGATGTTGTTTCCGGAATATTCTTTCCATTACGATAGGATTGTTATCATCTTTATATGGAAGGATGGAATCAATATGCTTCCACCCGGTCTGATACAGAATTTCCGTATCAGATGAATCTGTTTCCAGCATGCGCATCACTTTCGTACTCCGGCCACTATGGGTCCGTATCTTATCCGCATCCATGCCTGCACGTAAGGCACATGCCTTGAACGAGCGGTAATAGTTGTGATACCTAAGTGGCTCTGCCTGGGTTTTCCCCTGGTTCAGGTTCAGGAACAGATACTCTGACAGTCTGCCGCTTTGATTTTCTGCCAGCATACGTTCAGTCTGAATGTACTGGTCCAGTGTCTTACAGGTTCGGGCAGGCAGGAGCACTGTACGGTGGGGATTTTCATCTCCATACAGGGCATCCGCCCTGCCCTTGGAGCGGGAAGGCTGGATCACATGTTTCTGTGCATCATAGCCTTCCAGTCTCATACTCAGCACCTCGTCAATGCGGAATCCTTCCAGGGTGACCAGAAATACTGCCTTATCACGCAGTGTCGTAAAGTGTTCGGACAGCCTTGTTATTTCTTCATCCGTATACCACTTAATGAACTGCTTTTTTCCTCCCATCCGCGGCAGATGGATACCAAGGATATATTTGTAGCTGTAATTATAAATCTGCCCATACAGATAGGACTTGTCAGCCCTCCTGCTTTTCTCCCCAAAACGGACTGCAGTTTCGTAGTTATCATCCAGCCACCTGTAAAAGGAAGTGATCACTATAACGTAACCTCCCACGGTAGAATAAGAGACCCTGTTTTCCGGTGCCTTAATCCTCAGATCATCTCCGCTTCCATAAATCAGGCTCATGATAAAGCTTTTCACTTCCCGGTTGGATGCATTACTGTATTCGTATCCTTTTTCATCAAGATAATTCAGGAATACGGTCAGCCTTTTTCCATACTCCTTTCCGGTCTGGGCAGACCCCATATAATTTGTTTCCAGCCACTCGTTGATCACTGGAGCTGGCAGGAGCCTGTCCGTAATAAAGTGACGGTACACTAACTGCCCATTGTCCATTTCAAACGCAAACCGGACAATTTTGAACCTCTTTTCCTCTGTACTTTTATGTTTCATACATTACCTCTTTCTGCCCGCAGTATAAGAAGCAGGCAGAAAGAGCATATCATTTCCCCTTCATAATGACCATAAATGAATGCTGTGCGTTTAGCTGATATCTCCTATCCCTTAAGGGAATGGGTATACTTATCCGGCATAGTTGAACATCCCTTTAATTTTTTCGACAAGGGTTGGCAGGACTACTTCACCAAAGAGAGCATATAAACCGGCAAGCAGTAATGCTCCCAGTACCACAGCAATCAGGATGATAATTGCCTGGTCAATAAAGCCTGTTCCAGTGTTATCTTTCAATAAACATATGGTTCTTCTCTTCAGTACAGACAACTTGATTCTCTTCCTTTTTATTACATTCTTCATATTCATTTCCTTTCACTCTATAAACAGATTTCCAGTTTCAATCGTGAGCATCTCTATCATGTACTTGATATTAAGAAAACAACGCAGTATCGACGAATCCTTCACCGTTTTTTGTGCATAAAACTACCGTTACCATCTCTCTGGAACGGATGCCAAACAGGTTCACCTTGGCTGCTGCATTTACCATTGCTTTTTTTAGTTTTCCCATATGGAATTGCCTCCTTCTTATTTGGAATTATTTATAGTAACCGATAATGATATTAAGCGTGGCACTGCCTAATACAGCACCGATACAGGAAACAACCGCTACAACGATACGGTTATTCCACTTCTTGACGTCCATTTCATCGGCTGCGGACCGGCGGATACAGAAGTAAATAATCAGTAATCCTGCCACTACCGGTGCCAACACCATAAGCCATGTTGTTACATCGCCAATGAGCTTTTCCGTGCCGGTAACAATTTTACTGCTTTTTATACCGGACGCATACACCGGTATACTGTACCAGAACATAAGAAAAGCAGTGAGAACCGCAACCCCCACTGCTTTCACCTTCGCCTTACCTTTTTTAATCATCTTCCTCATCATGGAACTGTCTGCCTCCTTTTCGCATTATTTTTTCTGAAAACATTGAACCAGCCTGCGCCGCAAATGTCTGGTTCCTCTGTCGTTCTTCCTTTAGCTGTAAATCCTTTGTGTAATAAACCCATATGTTCCATAGGGGGATATCACCGGTAAAGCTGGACACCACAGGCCGCTTTGCCTGCCGCTCCTCCCTCACCCTGCGGTTATGCTCCTTATCTCCAAGACCCAGCATCCTGTTGAAATGCCACTGTGAAAGGTCGGGGGAGTGCATCATGGCAGGATGGGATCGGGATACCACGATCTGATATGGCCGGGATATCCTGCGGATTTCATCTGTTGTAAGCAGATCCCTGGCTACAAGGCTGATACTGTGGGAGGATGAGGGATTTACATACCGCCCGTGCTGGCTGGATAGCTGGTAGCTGGAGGTGGTATACTTACCCAGCTTATCGCAGATATCCTGTAAAGTTTCCTTATCGTCTGCTTGCAGGTATACCCAGGTCTGGCAGTTGGATTTTACAATGGCGGCAGTTTCTTTGTTATATTTTTCCGTAAGCTGTTCAAAACTCTGTAAGAACAGATTGAACCGCATACCGCGGCCGCCTCCTACAGTGAGTTTGTTGGTAAAATCATTCAGCTTTGCAAAGTTGCCGAACTCATCCAGACAAAAATTCACACGGTTTTCCAACCTGCCCCCTCGCTCGTCTGACTGGCGTACCAGTAGTTCATAAAGCTGGGATACCATCAGGCTTGCAATGGAATAGTAAGTGGTCTTGTCATCCGGCAGCACAAAGAAAAGTGCCTGCTTTTTCCTGCCGATCTCGGATATGTTGTGGTCACTTTTGTGGGTAATGGAGTAAATGGACTTACTGGTGAACAGCCGCAGGGTAGTCAGGGCCGAAGTGTAGAAGCTGCCCTTGGTACGACTTGGGGCAACATCTGAAATGGACAATAGTGCTCTTGCCGGATGCCCCGGTTTCAGCTTCCTCACATACTCCTGCATAGGAGTCTTGCCTCCCACTGCCTTTGTCATTTCAGCAATAAACCAGTAGACATTGGTAAGGTTCTGGTACTCCGGTCGTTTGGCATTATCAACCACCACACAGAGGATGGATGCCGCTATAATGGACTTCTCGCCGTTTTCCCATATCTTTTCGTTGGATACGTTATCTCCTACAAAAATATTGGTGATATCCCATGCATACATTTCTGCCTTTTCCATGTCGCCTCTGTTTATTGCATCAATAACAGGCTGTAAAAGGTT